>FKKE01000782.1_pt1 | contig 21175 bp, 19 predicted proteins | sample 1106331 | NCBI WGS metagenome assembly FKKE01 (sample SAMEA3931202, study PRJEB13176) | freshwater metagenome | biome: Drinking water system; feature: drinking water; material: freshwater | place: China | collected 2013-02-06 | reverse complement strand
GACGGCGACCGACCGCGGCGCGAAGAAGGGCCGCAGCGACGCCACGGTGGCGATCCGCTCGCGCCACTCGGCCCGCGCGACGCTCGCGGCGGTCGGCGCGAGCACCAGCTCTACCTCGATGTCGCCGCCTTCCACCCACTCCTTCGACGCGAATCCCGATTCGCGAAAGACCTCCCGCATGGCGGCGTTGTCCGCATGGGTCACGGCCCAGAGCCGGACGAAGCCCTGCCGCACGGCCAGCAGGGCGAGCCGTTCCAACAGGAGGGTGCCGAGCCCCTTTCCGTGAAACGCGTCGTCCACCGCCAGGGCGATCTCCGCCGACCGCTCGTCCCGCGCGACGTAGGACCCGGCGGCGATCACGCGATTCCGGCCGTCGAGCGACCGCGTCACCAACAGGGTGCGCAGCGAGCCCGGCTGCCGGTCGTCGCAGAGGGTGGCGATGACCTCGTCGGGCGGAACGGTTTCCGAAAAGAAGCGGTGCCGCCGAGCCTCGGGGGACAGTCGGTCCACGAAGGCGCGGAGCATGTCCCGGTCGGCCGGGCCGGCCGCATGGATCAACGCCGTCGTGCCGTCTCGAAGGATGACATGCCCTTGCTCGACGCGAGACCCCACATCCTGCGTGAGGGGAGGGAGGAAGCGGGGTTGAACCAACCTGGTCGTCATGCAACGCCTCCGATCGATCGGGAACGCCGACAGCGGCAAGAGCGGGCGGCCGAGGCGCTCATGGGGGCGGCGCGGCTTTCTCGCGTTCTTCCTGCAACCGCTTCAGATATTCGAGCCGTTCCTGGTCTTTCGGCTCGTAGACATCTATCGTGAGCGCTTTGTGTATCCCCTCTCCCAATAAACCGGCCAGGAACGCCAGCAGCACGCCGAGGAAAATGAGCCACGCGAGGACGCTGAGCCAATCCTTGTTCCAAAAGAGCCAGTCCTTCGCATAGTCCAGACGCGACCGGCGATAGAGCGTCATCGGTTTCACGATCGTCCGGCGTGCCGCCATGTGGACGGGGTGCGCCGCCCGAGATTGCGGGGGCGTCACGCGACCCGGCTGTGTCGGGGGAGGCTCGTGCAGGCTCGACGCCTTCGCCGGTTCCACCCCGGAGCGAGCCCCCTGCGGAACGGCAACGGCCTCTTGCGCGGCTTCGAGGCCGACTGTTGCGGGAATCGGCGGCGGTACGGCGGCGGCCCGTTCGACCGGAGGAAGCGGCGGAGCCGGCGCTGCCTGTGGGGGCGGCGGCGGGAGGGGAGCGACCGGAGCCGGAGGCGGCGCCGCGGCGACGGCCGGCCCTGTCGCCTGCGCGTCCGTCCCCGACGGCCGGCCCTGTCGCCTGACGACCTCGCGAAGGTCCAAGCGGCCGTTCAGTTCCAGCAGCAGAATGTCGTCCAAGGTCAGGAGGGAGAGCATCTCGCCCGTGTCGTCCACGATCGGCAGTCGGCGGATCCCGTGACGTTGCATGCAGGCGACCGCGGCATTCACGCCGTCCTTCGCCGACACCGTCACGACCGGCTTCGACATCACCTCCCAGGCCCGCGTCGTCGCAGGATCGGCGCTCCGGGCCATGACGCGCACCACCAGATCGCGGTCCGTCACGATGCCCAGCGGCTTGCGATCCAGCACGACGACCACGTCGCCCAAGTCTCGAGCCGTCATCCGCGCGGCGATATCGAGCACCGTCGCATCCGCGTCGATCGTGCCGATCGCCTCCGTCGGCACATGGGCGACGGTCCCGACCGGCTGGTCGACGGACAGGGCCCGGGCGATGACGGCGAGGTCTTTGCGGGTCAGGCCGGAGGCTCCCTCGGCCGCCGCCGCCACGCGTTCGGCGCCCACGCGCATTTGCGCCTCTACGATGGCGCCGAGTTCCGAGCGCCCGTCCAATCCCATCCGGAGCACGTCGTCGAGCGTGATGAGGGATTCCATGCGCCCTTGGGCATCGACGATCGGCAGCCGCCGGATGCCGTGCGCCGCCATGAGGCGGAGCGCGTCGTTCAGGTCTCGCGTGTCCTCGATCGTCACCATCGGCTTGGACATCACTTCCCACACGAGGGCGTTCTTGGGGTCCCAGCCGGACGCCAGGACGCGCGTGACGAGGTCTCGGTCGGTCAGGATGCCGATGGGTTTCCGGTCCCACAGGACGATTGCCGCGCCCACGTCATGCGCCACCATGACGTGCGCCGCATCGAGCACCGACGTTTCCGGAGGAACGGAAAAGACCGTGGCGGGCAACTGTGCCTTGCGCTCTGCCATCAAATGTCGCGTCTGGAGTTCAGGCGCCGGGAAAGACGTTCTGAGTACTACTGCCTGGGCAAGATGCGGGAAGTATGGGGGGAAGTCAACTGTTGCGACGCTTGTCGCCATCGCCACCCTCAACTGACGGCATCGAAGGGCGCGACGGTTCGGATATAAGAGAGGACGTCCAAGATCTGTTGGTCCGTGAGCTTCTCCCGCCAGGCATGCATCGGGCTGAAGGCGATGCCGTGGCTGATGATCATGAGCAGTTCCCAATCCGTTTTGGCCCGCGACTTGGGCGATTGGAAATTGGCCGGCGGAACGATGAGGAAGGCGCCGGTCGGCCCATGCCCGTCCAGCTTGTCGCCGTGGCAGGCCAGGCAATGTTGCTCGTACACCGCCTGGCCGTTATGCGGATCGCCGCGGCGCTCCTGCGCCACGCCCCACGAGCCGGATACGATGACCGCCATGATCGCGACCAACCCTATGATCTGTCCTCGCTTCATCGCTGCCTCCTCCTCGCGCCGACCACGGCGCGCGTCGCTCACCGGACCCAGGCGATGCGCAGATATTCTTGTTCCTTGGAATAGCGGATCGCGAGCCGGCCTTGGTAGGCGTGCCGGAGTGCTTCGCCGATGCGGCGGGGCAGGTGCACGTCCGTGGTCGTGACGACCACCGCCCCCTTGTCCTCCACGATCCGCATCAGCCGCGAAAGGGGATGCTCGGCTTTGGCGCGCGCCTCTTCGTTGTGGACCAACCCCAGGATTTCGTCGCGGTGCGCGCGGACGAAAGGGCCGCGCACCCGGACTTCGCCGGCGGGATTGTGATCCTGCATCCGCTCGCAAGCAGGACACAAGGACCGATGAGCCTCCGCGGCCGGCACGCCCCAGTTCCATCGTCCCTTGTGGAACACCGCCCCGCAGCGCGGGCAGGCCGTCGGCTCCCGGGGCTTCCATCGTTCTTGATACACGTCATGGCGGGCCTCCTGAATCGTCCGATCGCGCCGGGTTTCTTTCCCGACGGTCCGCACCCGCTTGGCCAGCACCAGCCCCTTCCGTCCTCCCATCGTGGCGTCTCCTTCCTCGGTCGTCTCGCGTCCGTCCGACGTCAGGCCGGCCGGCTTCCCGCGGTTTCTTCCGTCGGCGGGTGAAAGGCCCCGGCCAAATAGGCCAACACAGCCTCGTCCCCGACTTGCGAAAATTCCTCGTAGTGATTACCCACCGCAAAAAACGGTTCGGGCGTGAACAGCACCGTCAGTTCGTCGACCTGCCCGCGCAGCGCGCGGATCGTCTCCGCCGGCCCGACCGGAATCGCCGCCACCACGCGCCGGGCGCCTTGGTGCCGCAAGGCCTCCAGAGCGGCCTTGAACGTGGCGCCCGTCGCGATCCCGTCGTCCACCAGGAGCACCTCGCGACCGTGCACGTCGGGCAGCGGCCGTCCATGCCGATAAAGCGTCCGGCGCCGGGCGATCTCGCCCTGTTGCTGCCGCTCCGCCCGGTCGATATATTCGCGCCCCACGCCGAATTCCCGCAGCACTACCGGCGCCTCGGGATTGAGATAGACCGACCCGTTTTCCGCCACGGCGCCGATCGCGTATTCCGGATTGCCCGGCGCGCCGAGCTTGCGCACGATCAGCACGTCCAAGGGCAGGCGCAGAGCCAGGCTCATGGCATAGCCCACGGCCACCCCGCCCCGCGGCAGCGCCAAAATCAATGCACCCGCGCGCTCCCGGTAGGCGCCGAGCCGCTCGGCCAGCAGCCGTCCCGCCTCTTCCCGGTCGCGCAGCAGCCCCTCGCGTTCCCAGCCGATCACGTCGCCTCCGTGCGTCGCCTCACGCCACCTTGACCTCGACGCTCTTCGGTTTGGCCTTCTCGGACTTCGGCAGGTGGACCTTCAGCACGCCGTCCTTCACGTCCGCGCTGATCTTGCCGGCGTCGGCATCGTCCGGCATCGAGAAGCTGCGGGTGAAGCTGCCGTAAGCCCGTTCGATGCGGTGGAACTTTTTGTTCTTCTCTTCCTTTTCGTACTTGCGCTCACCGGAAATCGTCAGCACGTCGTTCTGCACCGACACCTTGATATCTTCCTTTTTCAGCTCGGGCAGTTCCGCCTTGATCACGTATTCCTTGTCGTCCTCGGAGATGTCCACGAGCGGCGCCCATTCGGCCACCGTCATCGCCTCTTCCTTGCCGCCCTCTTTGCGCACCGGCAGCCGACCGAACAGGGACGAGAGCCGCGCGTTCATCTCTTCCAGCTCCTTGAACGGGTCCCACCGCGTTTCCCGAAATGGATCCCATCGCATGATCGCGCCCATGACAGACCTCCTTAGCTAAATGGTATCGATGCCGGGGACATGCAGCGCACCCCCAGTCGCCACCCTTCCCCTCGCCGCTTCGTGCATGGGGGATGCCAAGTCGGACCGTTCTGGAACGTGGCTAAGCCCTTGAAATCGCACGACAGACGCGAGGATAGGGATGCCTGAGGAGCAACCCGCCTGGGCCTGCGTAGCAATAATGGACAGTGTGCCGGTGCGCCCTGTTGCCGGACACCCCATTGCCGGACTTTGCGTGGTGTCGCGCGTCTCCTTGCCGCTTGTCCGCTCGCTTGATCGTCGAGCAAAGGTGGTTACTTCAGCGACTAGGAGGTGAGGGAACGCTGAAGGAGAGGTCGGCGGTCTAAAGAGGTGGTGACTCGCTCTCGTGCCGTGACGGTCGGTTTGGGCATCGCCTCTGCTTCCGTTGCGGGAGGGTGATCCGAAGGACGCGCGGACCCCGTCGGTGCCACAAGAGGCACAGCCGCCCGAAGGGGGCACAAAGAGGGGGGCGCGGAGCAACCGGCCAGTCGGGGACCTGCTGGGTTGCTGGACAAGATCCCGGCCAGTCGACAGAGCCGATGGCCCGCACGAGAGCGGGCCGTTTTGTTATTCCGGTGTCTGCCGTTCCGCTTCTTCCAGCAACCCGAAGGCCAGCAAGCGCGCCTCCTGGAGCGAAAGGTAGGTTACGACGTTGCCTTCCGGCGTCTCGCCGTGAATGGTCAGAATCAGGCCGGGCCGTTCGTAGATCGGCTCCAAGGAAATCGGCTGGAGGCTCCGCTGGACGATTTTTCTCATGGCCGTTCCCTCTCTTTCCTCGCTCGCCTCGCTTACCTCGCCCGTTCCAATGCCGTCGCGATCGTGTCGACGACTTTGATACGGGCATAGAACTTGTCGTTGGCTTCCACGATGGTCCACGGCGCCCAGGTCGTGCTCGTTTTCTCGATCATGTCTTCGACGGCGGCCTCGTAGAGCGCCCATCTCGCCCGGTTCCGCCAGTCCTCCTCGGTCAACTTGTACGAGCGGAAGGGATCGACCTCCCGCTCCTTGAACCGGCGCAGTTGCTCGCGGGGGCTGATGTGCAGCCAGAACTTCACGACGACCGTTCCGAAACTCGCGAGCTGCGCTTCGAACTCGTTGATCTCGCGATAGGCCCGCTGCCATTCGCCCTCGGTGCAGAAACGCTCCACCCGTTCCACCAGGACGCGGCCGTAGTGCGAGCGGTCGAACACCGACACCTGCCCCGCCGCCGGCAGGGCGTTCCAGAACCGCCAGAGATGGTGATGGCGGGCCTCCGCGCCGGACGGCGCCGCGAAGGTATGGACGACGAAGCCGCGCGGGTCCAGCGTTTCCGTCACGCGCTTGATCGCGCCGCCCTTGCCCGCCGCGTCCCAGCCCTCGAAAACGACGAGAGCCGTCCGCTGCTCGTTGAAGAGGCGCATCGCCTCGGTCCGCAGGCGGAATTGCGCGGTCTTGATTGCCTTCCAGTAGCGCGCTTCGGGCAGCCGTTTATCGAGATCGACGGTTTCCAGCACGTGTCGCCTCCTTTGTCTCGGCCTTCGCCTTGGCCACGGGCGCCGCCGCGCGCAGCCGGCCGGCCCGCGCCTCGCGACCCGCCTTCGTGCGTCCGATGTCCGCCGCGTGGGCGGCGCGCCAGACCAGGGCCGTTTCCATGGCTTTCACCAACGTCTCGAAAATTTTCACCTCCGCGAACCGCCGGTCCGTCGCTTCGACGATCGTCCACGGCGCGGCCGGCGCATCGGTCTTGGCCAACATCTCCTCGATCGCCGCGACGTACTTGTCGTAATCCTTATGATGCCGCCAATCCCACTTCGTCACCCGCCACCGTTCGTACTTGTCCCGCTCCAGTTTCTCGAGCCGGCGCCGCTGCTCCTTCTTCGAGATGTGCAGGAACACCTTCACCAGGACCGCGCCGTCGTCGGCCAGTTGGCGCTCGAACTGGCTGATTTCCTCGAAGGCCCGGCGCCACACCGGCTTGGGCACCAGCTTGGCCACCCGCTCGATCATCACGCGGCCGTACCAGGATCGGTCGAACAGGGCGATGTCCCCGTCCTGCGGCAGCCGCACCCAGTAGCGCCAGAGGAACGGCCGGGCTTCTTCGTCCGGCGACGGCGGCCGCGCGGGATGGACCTTGAAGCCGCGGGGATCGATTCGTTCCAGGAGCTTCGAGATCATCAGGCCCTTGCCCGCCGCATCCCAGCCCTCGAAGACGATCACCGTCGGAATCTCGGCTTCTTTGCACCGGTATTGGAGCAGCCGAAGTTTCTCGCGCAGCGGCGGCGCCAGACGCTTGTGCTCCTCCTTGGAGAGGGTTCGCCTCAAATCAACGGTTTCCAACATGACCGCTCCTTTGGTTGTCCCCGCACCCGCCGGACGCCCCCACGCGAACCTCCTGGTCCGGAAAGACGTCGTGCTGGGCCGTGATGTCCCGAAACACCTGACGTTTCTTGATGCGCTGACGCTCCTGCGAACTCAGCAGCTCGGCCAGCGTCCGCACCGCCTCCTCCACGTGCTCGCCCTTGTTCAGCATCACGCACTCGGCCCGCTGGCCCATCGCCGCATCCGTGATCTCCGCGCGCGCCGGCCGTCCGCGCTTCGCCAGCGTTTCGAGGACTTGGGTGGCCCAAATCACGGGGACGTGCGCCGCCTCGCAAAGACAGAGAATATCCTCCTGCACCAGCGCCAGATTCTCGAAGCCGACTTCGACGGCCAGGTCGCCGCGGGCGATCATCACGCCGAACTTCGTCAGGTCGAGCCCGGCCAGGAGCAAGCGGGCCAGGCAATGGATCGCCTCGCGGGTTTCGATCTTCACGACGATCCCGATCTCCGGATGGTCGAGCGCGCCGAGAGCGGCCCGCAGATCGGCCAGGTCGTCGGGCCGATGGACGAACGAAAAGCCGACGGCGGTCGCGTGCGCGACCACAAACCGGAGGTCTTCGCGATCGTGCGCCGTCAGCGCCGGCAAAGCGATCGGCGAATCGGGGAAGTTCAACCCCTTCTCGGACCTGATGCGGCAGGGAAGTCCGGCGGGCGCCGTCACCTCCAACTCGGCCGCCTCGTCGGTCATCGCGCGGACGACCGCGCCGATCTTGCCGTCGTCAATGAATACCCGGTGGCCCGGTTGGACGAAGCGCAGGACCTCGGGGAGCGTGCAACTGACGCCGGCCGGCCGGCCGGCCTGAGCCGGATGACCGGGCCGTTGCGGATCCCGATAGAGGAGGAGCCGGTCGCCGGCCGCGACCGGCACGTCCACCGGCTGCGGGCTCACGGGGCCGATGGTCAATGTCGCGCCGCGCGCCGCGCGGAGCTCGATACCTTCCTGAACATAGGCCGTCCGCTCGAGGCCGACCCGGACCGACACGGGGCTGACCCGCTCGATCACGCGCAGGATGCGCACACGTTCCCGCGTGTCCACAAACCGCAATTCCTCCCCCACCGCGAGGTCGGCGACGGCGCGCTGGTGCGGCACGGCCAGGACAAACCGGCGCGCCTCGCCCGGCGGACGGAGCAGACAGCTCCGGTCGGCCTCCGCGTCGAGCCGGCCCTCCAGCATCCGGATCGGCCGGCCACGGCTATCCTTGGGCACGGACAATTTCAAGGGACGCGCTTCCACCATCAGCGGCCCCGTCCGCACTTTCGGCCCGGCCAGATCCATGACGATCCGGCACCGGCGCTCCGGCCCCTCGCCCCGCCGGCCGAGCCGCGCTTCCGCATGCCGGACGGCCTCGATGATCGCCTCCCACTCGCGCTCGGTGTCGTGGGCGCAGTTGATGCGGGCGATGTCCATGCCTTGGACGAGCAAATGTTCCAGCAACTCCGGCTGGTGGATCACCGCAGCGTCCAGCGTCACCATGATCCGCGTCGCGCGCCCTTCGCGCGGCCGGCCGAGCAGCAGGCGGCTGCGCTCCGCCAGCAGCGCGCGCGCCCGGGCGGAGTCCGGGCAGCATAGCGACGATTCCGTCGGACGCACGTTCAGATGGCGCATGACCTGCATGAGGCTGGTCAGCACGCACCCTTCGAGACGGCCGAGCGAGGACAGCCCCATCTCGGCCAACGCGAGCTGCACGTCCCGGAGATCGTGCTCGCGGAGCACGAGGTAGGCCAGCAGATTGTCCCGACTGCATTCACCGTCCTGCGTCGCGAAGGGGAATCGAGCCCGGGCGCGGCCGGCCCGCTCGACGATGCCGCGATACAAGTCGGACAGGTCATGGGCCGGGTCGGCGACGCGTTCGGCCGCGCCGCGCGCCGGTTCGAGGGGGCCCATCACGTCTCTCCTCTCCGAGCGAGCACATAGGCGACACAGGCGTCCAGCGTCGTCAGCTTGGGATAGTCCGCCTCGGGAATCTCGACGTGGAGCGCCTCGTGCAAGGCGATCACGAAATTCAAAAAGTCCATCGAGTCGATGTCCATCTGCTCCCGGAAACTCACGTCCGGCTTGATCGTCGTCAGATCCGCCTCCGGCGCGATCTCGCCCAGGAGGCGGAGCACCGTGCGGGCGAGTTCGTCCCGCGTCGGGGAAGGCCGGTCCGTCATAAGGCCTCCGGTCGTTGCAACAGGCGCTCGATCGCCGCGAGCAACAGGCCGCCGCGATGGCCGTCCGTCGCGCGATGATCGGCCGAGAGCGTCGCCGTGACGACGGACCGGACCGTCACCCGCCCTTCGACGACCCAGGGCCGCTCGACGATCTTGCCGAATCCCACCAGCGCGACCTGCGGCGGATAGATGACGCCATAGACCGTTTCCACGCCTTGCTCCCCCAGATTCGTGACGGTGACGGTGGGGTCGGACAGTTCCGAGCCGCGCAAGGTGCCGGCCCGCGCCCGCGTGACGAGATCGCGGAACCGGCGCATCAACTCGACCGGGTCGTGCCGGTCCGTCTCGTGCAACGCCGGCGCCACCAGCCCGCCGCCGCGCAACGAGATCGCCACGCCGACGTGGATCGCCTCGCGACGCTCGGCCTTGCCGTCTTGCCACAGGGCGTTCAGTTCGGGCACCTCGCGCAGCGCCAGGGCCGTCGCCTTGACGAAGAGCACGACGGGCAGGATCCGGTCGGTCACGGGCAGCGACGCGTTTGTCTCGGCCAGCCACGTCATGGCCCGACTCACGTCGATGGTCGTGCCCAGATAGTAGTGGGGGATTTCGCGCTTGGAGCGGGCCATGGCCGCCGCGATCGTCTGCCTCATGCGGGCCTGCCGGTCCGCCGCCGACGGGCCTGTGTCGCCCTTCGCCCGGGCCACGTCCGCCATCGTGATCGCGCCCTCCGGGCCCGTGCCGCGCAGAGCGGACGGATCGACGCCCAGTTCCTTCGCCCGTTGGCGGGCGGCGGGCGAGATGCGCAGCCGGTCGGGGGGCGATGCCGGCACAGCGGACGGGACGGGAGACGGAACAGACGGGGCAGTCGGAGCGGCCGCAGGCCTCGGCGCGACGGGCGCTTCGCCGGTTGTCGGCGGCGGAAGCGTCGCGGCCGCCGGGCGGTCTTTGCGACCATCTTCGCGGACATCTTCGCGAATGATTGCCAGCACCGTGCCCACCGACACCTTGTCGCCCGGCTGCACGAGAATCTTGTCCAGAACCCCGCTGGTGAACACTTCGACCTCGATGGCCGCCTTGTCGGTTTCCACCTCGGCGATGATCTCGCCGCGGGTCACGCGGTCGCCCGGTCGTTTGCGCCAGGCCACCAGCGTGCCGGCCTCCATGTCGGCGCCCAAGGTCGGCATCACGAAATCAGCCATGACGCCTCACCATGTTACGAACCGCCTGCGCGATGGTCTCGACGCTCGGCAGCGCGGCGTCTTCCAAATGTTTGGGGTAGGGGAGCGGCACTTCCGCGCCGCAGAGGCGCGCGACCGGCGCATCCAATTCGTAAAAAGCCCGCTCCACGATCTGCGCGCTCACCTCCGCCGCGAAGCTGCCGGTCCGCCAGGCTTCGTCCACGACCAGCGCGCGATGCGTCCGCGCCACCGACGCCACGACCGTGTCCATGTCCAGGGGCCGCAGCACGCGCAGGTCCACCACCTCGATCTCGATGCCGTCGCCCGCCAGCCGCTCGGCCGCCTCCAGCGCCTTCCAGAGGGAGCCGCCGAAGGTGACGACCGACAGGTCGCGGCCGGGCCGGCGCACGGCGGCCCGGCGCAAATCGACGGCGCCGACCGACTCGTCCAACTCGCCCTCGGTCGGGTAGAGGAAGGCATGCTCGAAGAGCACCACCGGGTCCGGCTCGCGCAGCGCCGCCGCCAGCATGTGGCGGGCGTCCGTCACCGTCGCCGGGGTCGCGACCGTGATGCCGGGAATGTGCGCGTACCAGCCCTCCAGACTGTGGGAATGCTGCGCCGCCACTTGGCGCCCCCCGCCCGTGGCCATCCGGATGACCACGGGTACGCTGAACTGTCCGCCGGACATGTGCCGCAGCGTGGCCGCGTTGTTGACGATTTGATCGAGAGCCAGCAGGCTGAAGTTCACCGTCATCACTTCGACGATCGGCCGCATGCCGCCCAACGCCGCGCCGATGCCCGCGCCGACGAAGGCGGACTCGGACAGCGGCGTGTCCCGCACGCGCTCCGGTCCGAACTCCTCCAGCAAGCCCCGGCTGCACGCGTAGGCCCCGCCGTACCGGCCCACGTCTTCGCCCATCAGGAAGACGCGCGGGTCGCCCCGCAAGGCCTCGCGCAGTCCGGACCGGACCGCCTCTCTATAGGTGATCGTGCCCACGACGGCTCCGCGTTCCCGTTACGTCACCGGCGCCCGCGGATGCTCCTTGTAGCCCTGGGGCCGTTCGCGCGCCTGTTCGCAACAGGATGCCCGCCACTCCTCCAGCGCCGCCTGGAGATCCTCGACCTTTCCGAAGAGGTCCTCTTCCGCCCGCCGCGCATAGTCCTTCAGCATCGCTCTGGTTTCCCGCCCGGACTTGGGCGCCAAGAGCACGCCGGCCGCCGCGCCCAGGAGCGCGCCGCCGAGAAAGCCGATGGCGAATCCGATCAACTCATTGTCTCGATGTTCCATGGTCGCCCCTCCTTATTCATGCGGTGTACACATCCTTCGTCAAATCCTCGACCGGCTCCCAGGGCCCGGCCTCCGCGTCCGCCACCGCCGCCGCGATCTCGTCGGCGACCTCCGCCTCCAGCGCCGCCGCATCGTCGCTGGTCAGACATTTCCATTCCCGCATCAGCCCTTCGAAGAAGACGATCGGGTCGCGCTGCTTCCACTGCTCGACCTCCTCTTTCGACCGGTAGAGTTCCGCGTCGTACATCGAATGGGCGCGGAAGCGATAGGTCCGATATTCCAGCAGGGACGGTCCTTCGCCGCGGCGGGCGCGCGCCACCGCCCGGCTCGTCGCCGCGCGCACCGCCAGCACGTCCATACCGTCCACCGCCTCCGCCGGCACCCCCTCGGCCACGGCCTTCACCGTCACGTCGGTCTGCGCCTGGTGGCGGGCCAGGGCCGTGCCCATCGCATAGAGATTGTTCTCGCAGAGAAAGACGACGGGCAACGTCCACAAGGCCGCCAGGTTCAGCGCCTCGTGGAACTCGCCTTCCGCCACCGCCCCGTCGCCGAAGAAGCAGGCGGTCACGCGAGCCCTGCCTTGCAGCTTGTCGGCCAAGGCCAACCCCACCGCCACCGGCAGGCCGCCGGCGACGATGGCGAAGCCGCCGTAGAAGCGGCGGGCCGCGTCGCAGAAGTGCATCGAGCCCCCGCGCCCCCGCGCGCAGCCGTTGGCCTTGCCGAAGAGCTCCGCCATGAGCGAGCCGGCCGGCGTCCCGCGCACGAGCGCATGCCCGTGTTCCCGGTAGGTCGCCACGATCGCGTCGTCCGGTCCGAAGGCGGGCAGGGCGCCGACCGCCACGGCTTCCTCGCCGATGTACAGGTGCAGGAAGCCCCGAATCTTGCCGAGGCTGTACAGCTCCGCCGCTTTCTCCTCGAACCGGCGGATGCGCAGCATCTGCTTCAGCAGGGCCAACGCCTCGTGACGCTCCACTTCAACAGGCACGGACATTTTCCCTCTTCCCTTTCACTTCTCACCTTTCACTTCTTCCCCTTCCAGCGTCGAGATGTCCCCTTCGGGGAGCCCCAACTCGCGGGCTTTCAACAAGCGCCGCATGATTTTGCCGCTCCGCGTCTTCGGGAGCGACGCGACGAATTCGATTTCCTTCGGTGCGACGACGGCGCCCAACTTCGCCCGCGCGAAGCCGAGCAACTCGCGTTGCAACTCGTGGCTCGGCTGGTAGCCGTCCTTGAGCGAGACGAAGGCCTTCACCACCTCCATCGCGACGGGGTCCGGTTTGCCGATCACGCCGGCCTCGGCCACGGCCTTGTGCTCGATGAGCGCGCTTTCGACCTCGAAAGGCCCGATCAAGTGGCCGGAGGTCTTGATGACGTCGTCGGCCCGTCCGACGAACCAGAAGTAGCCGTCCTGGTCGCGCTTGGCCAGGTCGCCGGTCAGATACCACCCGCCGACGAAACATTTCTGGTACCGCGCCGGTTCGTTCCAATAGCCGCGGAACATCGAGGGCCAGCCGGGACGGAGCGCCAGCTCCCCCTGCACCCCCGGTTCCGTCACGACCTCGATCGTCTCCTCGCCGGTTTTCCACACGATCGCCGCCTCGATGCCCGGGAGCGGCCGCCCCATCGAGCCGGGCCGGATGTCCATCGACGCGTAGTTGGCGATCATGATGCCGCCCGTCTCGGTCTGCCACCAGTTGTCGTGGAAGGGCCGGCCGAAGGCCTCCTGTCCCCACACGACGGCTTCCGGGTTCAAGGGTTCCCCGACGGACGCCAGGAACCGCAGCGCCCGCAGATCGTATCGGTGCACCGCCGCAGCGCCGCCCTTCATCATCATGCGGATCGCGGTCGGCGCCGTGTACCAGACCGTGACGCGCTGGTCCTGGAGCAGGCGGTACCAGCGCTCCGCGTCGAAGTCGGCTTCGTCCACAATGCTCGTCACGCCGTTGGTCAGCGGCGCGACAATGCCGTAGGACGTGCCCGTCACCCAGCCCGGGTCCGCCGTGCACCAAAAGACGTCGTCCTTATGCAGATCCAGCGCGAGCTTGCCCGTCAGATGGTGGGCGACGACAGCTTCATGAACGTGCACCGCGCCCTTCGGCGTCCCCGTAGTCCCGCTCGTGAAATGCAGCAGCGCCGGGTCCTCCGGCTTCGTCGCCGCGATGGTCCGGGTCGGGCTCGCTTCGGCGAGCAGCCAGTGAAAGTCCCGCGTCCCGGGCACGTTGGTCGGCTTGCGGTCGTCGCCGATCAGGACGACTTCGCGGAGCGACGGCAGGACGCCGCGGATCGCCGCCACCTTGCGGTGATAGAGCGCCTCCGTCGTGACCAGGACCGCCGCCTCTCCGATGGCCAGGCGCGCGCGAATCGGCTCAGGGCCGAAGGCCGAAAAGAGCGGGCAGAAGACGCTGCCGTGTTTCCAGGCGCCCAGCGCGGCGATGTACAACTCGGGGATGCGGCCGGCCAGGACGTAGACCCGGTCGCCCTTGCCGATACCGAGCGCAGCGAGCACGTTGGCAAAGCGGTTGCTCTGTTCCTGGAGCCGCCCGTAGGTGTAGTCCCGGACCTCCCCGCGCTTGCCGATCCACCGCAAGGCCAGATGGTCCCGCCGCGGCCCGGCCGCATGGCGATCCACCGCCTCGTGGGCGATGTTCAATCCGCCGCCGGGGAGCCCGTCCAATTCGCGGCGGGCCTTCTCCCACGAAAAGAGCCGCCGCGCCTCCCCGTACTCGTGGAGGTTGGGCACGCCGCCGCCCTCTTCCCGCGACTTGATGATCGGATGCCAGGTCATACCGTCCCGCCCCTCAAGGCTTGCGGCGCTCCACCAGACGTCCGCCGCCTGTGCGCAACAGCTCCGGACCGGCCAGCAGTTGCGGTGTCTGCTCGTTGTTGTATTGCTTGCGCGCGATCTTCTGGACGTTCGGCTTCACATAGTCGTACAGCTCGACCAGGTCGATCGCGCCGTCCCCGTTCAGGTCTCCCTCGCCTTGCAGGCCCTTGAGGAAGAAATAGGTCAGCAACCCGTGGCCCTGCTCTTCGAAGGTGCTTGAAATCTGGCCTCCGGCGCTCGCGGCAAGGACCACGGTCTTGCCGCCGGCCAAGACGGCGTTCTCGACGGACAGGACCATCGGTCTAGCGCCCTTGGCGATGACCGAACGTCCCCCGGCTCCCGAGAAGCAGGAGTCCAGCACGACGGTGATGTCCGTTGCGGGCAGCTTCTCCAGCGCGGCGTACAGACGTTTGAGCGGGTACCCGGTGGTATCGAGAAACGCCGGGTCTCCGTCGTAGGGAACGAGGTACGCGTCGCTGGTCGTCGGGTTCGGGGCGCCGTGGCCCGAGTAGTAGACGAAGACGGAGCCGCCCTTCTCGATATTGTTCGGCAGCCAGTTGTCGAAATACTTCTCTAGGTCTTTGCCCGTCGCTCGTTCGTTGACTCGCACCACCACGTTCTCTTCGGGATAGCCCAGCACTTTGGTGAGGTACTCGCCGACGAGCTTGGCGTCCCGGTCGGCGAAATCCGCTTTGGGCAGTTTCTCGCGATACTGCTCGATGCCGACCACGATCGCATAGGCCTTGGGTTTGGGTCTCGCCTTACCGGCTGGCGGACGATCCACGTCGCTGACGGGTACGGGCGGCACGACGGGAGCCGCCGCGAGCGGGGCCACTGGACCGGCCTTGGCCCACCGTGCTTCCGCATCTCGCAGCACCTTGGCCAAGGCCGGCTTGCCCCGATGCTCAGCCCACTGCGCCGCCGTCCAGCCTTGATCGTCGATCACGGTCGGATCGGCTCCGCGCTCGAGCAGGAGCTGGATGACGCGGAGTTGTTTCCCGGCATCCTCGCCCCAGGCTGCTTCTTTCAACGCCGTCCACCCGTTCATGACCGTCGGGTCGTTCACATCGGCGCCATGGTCCAGCAGCAGGCGGACGGTTTCCACATCGCCGTGCAACGCCATCAAGCGCAAGGCAGGTTCTTTGCCGGCGCTTGCTCCATGCTCCAAGAGGAGACGCACCATGTCACGATGCTTCTTCGTCGCAGCGAATCCGAGTGGCGCACCATCCGGGAGATTCGGGTCGGCTCCTTTGCTCAACAGAAGCTGGACCATCTCAAATGTGCTAAATGCAATCGCCGCAGTCAGCGGCCTCCATTTGTTGCCTTTGTCGGCGCCGGTTTCGACGTTGACCTCGGCGCCACGATCCAGCAGGAGCCGGACCACTTCCAGAGAGCCGGCTTGGGCAGCCAACAACAGGGGCGTGGAGCCGGACTGAGACTTGGCGTTCACGTTAGCCCCACGGTCCAACAGGAACCGGACGACCTCCGTACGTCCCTTGTCCGCAGCGAAATGGAGGGCCGTGCTGCCGTTCTCATTCACGGCATTCACATCCGCGCCTTGCGCGAGCAAGGCCTGGACTGTCGGCAGATCCCCGTCCTGGGCGGCGGTGAAGATCGTCGCGCAGCCGGTCAGGAGGACCAGTAAGGGAATCGTTAGGAGTCTGATCGCGTTGCTTCGCATCGGTCTACGGGATGCCCGCTCCTCTCAACACGATGCCCCGGCTCAGGAGGTCGGGGTTGCCCAGCAACTGCGGTGTCTGCTCGTTGTGAAATTCCCGCCGCGCCGTTCGTTCCACCTGTGGCTTCAGGTACTCATACAGATCCCGCAGCTCGATGCGGCTGTCCTTGGCGGGAACCGCCTCGCCTTGAAGGCCCTTGAGGAAAAAGTAGGTCAGCAGTCCGTGGCTTTGTTGGCTATAGGTCGAGGAGACTTGATTCCCGCCGCTCGCCGCCAAGACCACCACCTTGCCCTTGGCCAGGAGGGGGTTCTCCACGGAGAGCACCATCGGCCTCATCCCCTTGCCGATCACGGATCGCCCTCCGGCTCCGGAGAAACAGGAGTCGAGCATGACGATGACGTCTTTCGCGGGCAGCGCGGCCAGCTTGTCGTACAGACGGTCCAGCGGATAGCCGGTCTGCTCCACGAAGGCGGGATCGCCGTCGTAGGGGACGAGATAGGCCTTGCCGGTCTTGGCGTTCGGGGCGCCGTGCCCGGAGAAGTAGACGAACACCGAGTCGCCCGCTTCGACATGGTCCGGGAGCCAGCCCTCGATGTATTTCTCCACCCCGTTCTTCGTGGCTCGGTCGTTCAGCAGCACCACGACGTGTTCCTCGGCATAGCCGAGCGTTGCGTTCAGATACCGGCCCATGATCTGCGCGTCATGGGCCGCAAAGTCGGCGCGCGGTAATTGCTGTTGGTACTGTTCGATGCCGATCACCACGGCATAGGCATTCTTCCGCTGGCCGGTTTTCTGCGCCGGGACCGTATCGACGTCGCTGACCGGACCGCGAGGCGGGGCGGGCAGTCCGGCGACGGCCGGCGGTCCTTGGAGCTTCGCCATAATGACCGCCCGATCCGCTTCGATTTTGGCGAAGAGCCCGTCGAGCGCGCGATTGAAGGCCAGGGTGGTCGGCAGTTCGTCCGTCGAGGCGGTGAATCGCGTCGCCCCGCCGAGCGCCTCGTCTTCCGCCTCGTAGGACCCGAGGGGCGTCTTGTCGTTGGCAAGGAGGGCGGCCGACACGACGAACTGGTAGATGAATCGCGTTCCATGACCGACGAACATGGACAACTTCGCCTTGACCTTGAACACCGCGTCGGGGGCCTGGTCGGTGACGGCCCGGAACGTGCGGCGTTTCTGCATGTACGAGAGCAGCGCCTGTTGGAAATCGAGATCCACCGACATCAAGGGGTCTACGTTGCGGGTGAATCGTTCCACTTCGACACGGACCGACAGGGGCAGCGGCGTCTCGTTGACGAGGTCCGGATTCGGCGTCATCACGAGGTGACGCTCGCCGTAACAGCCAACGGAGGCGAAGGCCGCTGCGATTGCCAGCGCGGCGGGGGCGCACAGGGACAGGATGGTCTGTCGCACGCTCGTGCTCCGTCGGTTAACGGCAGAAAGATGTCCGCCCCGCGCCATCGAGTCCTACCGTGACTGCGTCGGCGCTTCAATCAGCCGCCCCCCGCCCTTTCTGAGCCGCTCCGGAGCGGCCAGCAGTTGCGGCTGCTGCTCGTTGTTGTACTGTTTGCGCGCGATCTTCTGGACGTTCGGCCTCACGTACTCGTACAACTCCGTCACCTCGATCGTGCCGTCCTTGTTCGCGTCCCCCTCGCCCTGGAGGCCCTTGAGTAAGAAATAGGTGAAGAGGCCATGCCCCTGCTCCTGGAAGGTGCTGGAGATTTGGTTGCCCGAGCTGGCAGCGAGGACCACGGTCTTGCCGCCCGCCAGCAGAGTATTTTCCAGCGAGAGCACGATCGGCCTGGCGCCTTTGGCCAGGACGGAACGGCCGCCTGCTCCCGAGAAGCAGGAATCCAGCACGACGGTGATCTCCGCTGCGGGCAGTTTGTCCAGGGATGCGTAGAGCCGCTTCAACGGGAACCCGGTCGTGTCGATGAAGGTCGGATCCCCGTCGTAGGGAACGAGATAGGCGTCACTGGTCGTCGGGTTCGGGGCGCCGTGCCCGGAGTAGTAGACGAACACGGATCCGCCCGGTTCGACGTTGTTACGGAGCCAGTCGCCAAAATATTTTTCCAGGTCCGTCTTGGCCGCCTTCTCGTTGAGCCGGACCACGACGTTTTGTTCGGGATAGCCGAGCACCTTAGTGAGGTACTCGCCGACGAGCTTGGCGTCCCGGTCGGCGAAATCCGCTTTGGGCAGTTTCTCCCGGTACTGTTCGATGCCGACGACGACCGCGTAGGCGTTCGGCCTGGGCGTCGCCTTGCCGGTCGGCACCCGATCCACGTCGCTGACGGGTGTCCCAGCAGAAACGCCGCCGGGCTCCTGGATGGCCCTGACCTCCGCCGTCTCGACCTGTTTGAGCAAGTGGACGAGTGTCGCGTGGCTTTTATATTCAGCCATCTGCAGCGGCGTCATGAACTTGGATTGCGGCCCAAAGTTCGGATTGAACGGATCGTAGACCGACGCTTCTTCGTTCCAGACCGCGCCTCTCTCCAGCAAGAGCTTCGCGGCCTGGGCTCGGCCAAGCCAGGCCGCCACGTGCAAGGGGGTCCAATTCATCGCCGTCTTTGCATTGACGTCCGCACCTCGATCCAGCAGAACGCGGACGGTCTCGAGATGGCCTTCGGCGATGGCAAGGTGTAACGCCGTATTCTTCCGCGGGCTCCCGACCTCGGCAAGAAGGGACTTTCCGCCAAACCCAGTCTGATTCACATCGGCACCCTGGTCGAGGAGCAGGCTCACGGCCTTCGTCTCTCCCCCTTTGGCCGCCTCCAACAGCGGCGGAACGGTACAGGCGCTCAAGAGCGGCAAAAAGACAAGCACGAGAAAGAGAGGAAGTCTTCTCATCGGGTCCCACCGTGACAGCACCGGCACCTCATCGCCACCTACCGCCTTCTTTTGAATCACTCCGGCCTCGCGGCAACGGCGACATCGTTCGCTTGACAAAGGTAGCAAGGCTCAGACCACGGGGGGCCGAGCCGAACGTCGCGCGAAGGGGCGGCAAAACCGCTTCTTTTTCGCCTCCGCACGACTCAGCCGCCCGACGGTGTAGCGTTTTTCGTCATGCCGCCATCGCTTCAGGGGGTGATTCGGGCCAGCGTCGCCCGCCTCCCCGCCTAAATCGGCGCCCAGGTTGCGCCCCGGGCTTCTGTCCGCGTGCATAGTTTTTGCTCGCCTGTCCCATCATGCGACGGATTCGTGTGCTCATCATGGGGGCGGCGGGGCGGGACTTTCACAACTTCAACCTCGTCTTCCGGGACGACGCCCGCTCCGAGGTCGTGGCCTTTACGGCCGCCCAAATTCCCCACATCGCGGAACGCTGGTATCCCCACGAGCTGGCCGGCCCGCTCTATCCCGCGGGCATCCCGATTCACGACGAGGCGGAACTGGAACCGCTGATCGAACGGGAGCGCATCGACGAAGTCGTCTTCGCCTACAGCGACCTTTCGCACGAGGAGGTGATGCACCGGGCGTCCCGCGCGCTGGCCTGCGGTGCGGACTTCCGGTTGTTGGGGCCGCACCGAACGATGCTCACGGCCATGAAGCCGGTCGTCTCGGTCTGCGCGGCGCGCACGGGCGCGGGCAAGAGCCCCGCCTCGCGGCGGATCGCGGCCGTCTTGCGCGAGGCGGGGCTGCGGGTCGGCGTCATCCGCCATCCCATGCCTTACGGCGACCTGGCCCGCCAGGCGGTCCAGCGCTTCGCGACGCGCGACGATCTCGCGGCGGCGGACTGCACGATCGAGGAGCGGGAGGAGTACGAGCCTCATCTGGCCGACGGCGACCTCGTCTATGCCGGCGTGGACTATGACAAGATTCTCCGCCTGGCCGAGGCGGAGACCGACATCCTTCTGTGGGACGGGGGCAACAACGATTGGCCGTTCCTCACGGCCGATGTGGAGATCGTGCTGGTGGATCCGCACCGCGCCGGCCACGAGCTGCGCTACTTCCCCGGCGAGGTAAACCTCCGGCGCGCGCAGGTCGTCGTCCTCGCCAAACTCGATACGGCCGCGCCGGAGTCCGTCGCCCAGGTCCGCGCCAACGTCGCCCGCGCCAATCCCGCCGCCCTCGTGCTCGAATCCGCCATGCCCATCGCCCTGGACGATCCGCAAGCCGTGCGGGGAAAGCGCGTCCTGGTCGTGGAGGACGGGCCGACGATCACGCACGGCGGCATGCCGTCCGGCGCCGGCGCCCTGGCCGCGCGGCGGTTCGGCGCCGCAGCGCTCGTCGATCCCCGGCCCTTCGCCGTCGGCAGCCTCGGCGAGGTCTTCTCGGCCCATCCCCACATCGGTCCGGTGCTGCCGGCGATGGGGTACGGCGCGGAACAAATCCATGAGTTGGAGCAGACGATCCGGCGGACGCCCTGCGACCTCGTGCTGATCGCGACGCCGGTGGACCTGCGGCGCGTGGTGGCGATCGCGCAACCCAGTGCGCGGGTCCGCTACGCGTTCGAAGAACGCGGCAGCCCGACGCTCCGCGACGTGCTGGCGCCGGTCATACGAAAGGCCGGCGGCCGTGCGTGAGACGCAGGACAGGGTCCTCGTCGCGCTCGGCGGGAACGCGCTGATCCGCCCGGGTCAAGCCGGAACGCTCGACGATCAGCGCGCCGCGTTGCGTGTCGCCCTCGACGTCGTCGTCGAGTTGATCGTCCGGGGGCATCGCGTCGTCCTCACGCACGGGAACGGGCCGCAAGTCGGCGCGGCGCTCCTCCGCGCGGAGGCGGCCCGCGGCCGGGCGTACGACCTGCCGCTGGACGTCTGCGTCGCGCAATCGCAGGGCGAACTCGGCTACCTCGTGGCGGAAACGCTCGACGCCTTGCTGCGCCGGCGAGGGGTCGCCGCGCCGCCCTGCGTCGCCCTGCTCACGCGGACGCTCGTGGAGGACGCGCCCGAGGGCCGCAAGCCCGTGAAGCCCATCGGCCCCTGGTACGGCGACGCCGAGGCCCGCGAACGCAAAAAGGAAGGCTGGGTCATGGCGGACGACGCGCACCGCGGCGCCCGGCGTCTCGTGCCCTCGCCCAAGCCGGTCGCCGTCGTGGAAGCGGACGCGGTCCGCGCCTTGGTCGAGCGGGGCGTCCCCGTGGTCGCCGGCGGCGGCGGCGGCATTCCGCTCCGCGCGAC
>FKKE01008573.1_pt3 | contig 21183 bp, 17 predicted proteins | sample 1106331 | NCBI WGS metagenome assembly FKKE01 (sample SAMEA3931202, study PRJEB13176) | freshwater metagenome | biome: Drinking water system; feature: drinking water; material: freshwater | place: China | collected 2013-02-06 | reverse complement strand
ATTGGTAAAGAACTTGGCGTGGCCACAATACTTGAAGGTAGTGTGCAAAGGTCATCCACAAAAGTCCGGATCACTGCCCAGCTGATCAATGCGGTAACAGATGAGCATCTGTGGTCCGAATCATACGACAGGCCGGTGTATGATATTTTCACTATTCAGCGGGAAGTGGCCCTGGCTATTGCATCGGTGCTTAATACAACCTTAAGCAAAAAAGAGTCACAGCAATTGGATTATGTACCCACAGTGAATCTGCAGGCTTATGATCTTTATATGCGGGGAAAATTTCTTGTTGAAAAAAGAAATAAAACCGATCTGCTGATAGCAAGAGAGCTATTTCAACAAGCGGTTGCCAAAGACAGAACATTTGCTGATGCATATTCAGGTCTTGCTACTACTTATTTACTTTCATCTTTCCGTGGATATGAAGATCCGACACGAATGTTGTGGCTGGCAAAAAAGAATATTGATACTGCCTTGGGTCTTGATCCCTCTTCCGGCGAGATTCAGGCAACTCTTGGATATTGGTATCATCAGACTTTTGACTGGCATGCCGCCGAGATCACATACCGCAGAGCAATTGATCTGAATGCAAATCAATCAAACGTGTATTTATGGTTAGGCATTTTACTTGAAGCAAAAGATGAGAAAGAAGAAGCATTGAAAATTTACAGCAGGGGAAATGAACTGAACCCTATGTGGGATTACCTGGTAGAAAACAGGATAAGAGCTTTAGTGAATAATAACCAGGCAGAAGAAGCCATTTCAATGCAAAAAGGATTGGTTGATAAAGCGGCTGTTGATCCCACTTTGCAAAAAACATATTATGAAGATCTTTCAAGACTTTATTGGTACCTGAATTATAAAACTGAAGCAATAGCCGCAGCGCAGCGTTCAGGTAATAAAAGTCTTTTGAAATTTTACAATGAAGGCGATCATTCATTAATGGAAAAAGAAGTAGACAGGCATTATAATGAACTGAAAGAAAAAAGCGAATACATATCGCAGGTGTGGATGGGTATTGATTATGCCCATGCCGGAGCCAGGGATAAAGCCCTGGAGTGTTTTAATAATGCAATTGCTTTAAAAGAAACAGCCATTACATTCCTCTTACTCCGTCATTTTGATTTTTTAAATATCAAATACCTCAGCATGGCCCTGATCACAAGAAAGATCAGGCAGGTGATCAACTTTTGATAAAAGTAAATCCTCCTCTTACAATCCGCTTTCCTCATTTCTATATTACCATAAAGTGGTATTTGTCCGTATTTGAATACTTGATACCTTGACCATTGGTTTCATTAAAAAAGTAAAACTTAATTTATGAAAATTGCTGATGCCATTAAATGGTTTAAACAAACTTATTCTGCCGAGCTACAGGAAGTAACTGCGGGAACTCCTTTTGATCCTGACATGCTTTGTGCAATTGCTTACCAGGAAACGGGTTTTATCTGGAGCAACCTGGTGAATAAAGTGCCGGTAAAGGATATTCCTTTCCTGTGTGTGGGAGATACCATTGATGGTCCTTCGAGAAAAGCATTTCCCACAAGCAAGCAGGATCTTTTAAGTGTAACAAATGGCGAGGCTGCTTTTGCAATAGCAAGGGATTGTCTTGTACAAATGGCAAGGTTTATCAACGGTTATTCCGGGGCTGTAGCAAACCCCAATAAATTTTGTCATGGGTTCGGGATATTCCAATACGATCTCCAGCATTTTAAAGCAGATCCCGGTTTCTTTTTACAAAAAAAATGGACTGATCCCAAAAACAGTTTTTTATTATGTATAAAAGAATTGTTTGCAGCAAAAGCAAGACAAGGATGGAAATCAAAGGAAACGCTTACCGATACCGAAAAAGTTTTTGTAGCCATTGCATACAATCGGGGAGTGGCAAAACTTTCGCTTGGTTTTAAACAAGGACATAAAAGCAGTGATGGCCGTTTTTACGGTGAAAATATTAATGACTACATGCACATTGCTAAAACGGTGTCAGGGCCGGCTTCCGGTCCTGCACCCATTCCACCACCAACACCGGTAACAACATCCAAAAAAGTATACCGGGTAAAAGTGACAAGCAACACGTTGAATTTGCGAAGCGAACCAAAAATTCCTACGGGAAATTCTCTTTCCAACAGGATCGCTGCATTACCCAATGGTCATTTAGTTAGTTTGTTGTCAGGAAATCCAGGCGATAAATGGTTTGAAGTGGAGACAAGTCTTAATGGAGCCAATCTTCGTGGCTTTGCCGCCAGTGAATTTTTAGAATTGGTAACGGCAAAATCAAGATCTATTCCGGTAACAGTTCCTTTTTCCACGCAACCACAAAACGGCATCGTGGCTGTTTATATGCCCCGAAAAAAAGGAACAGTTACAACAAGAATAGGAATGGCAGGCCCTTTTTCATTGAATGAACCAGGTCAGCCGACACGAACAAATAGTGCGGAACCGTCTTTGTTGCGGGAAGAATTAATTAAAATAGTTGAATGGCTCAATGTTGAAAAAGCGGCACATAAAAGATATCAGCCTGGTGATGGAAAAACATTTTGCAATATTTATGCTCATGATTTTTGTCATCTTGCCGGTGTATATCTTCCAAGAGTTTGGTGGACACAAAGAGCAATTGAAAAACTTGCCCGCAATGAAATGGTACAGCCCTTATTGGGTTCTACTATTGAAGAAATAAGGGCCAACAGCATTTTTGGATGGCTAAGAGATTTTGGCGACAGATTTGGATGGCGGCAAACAGGTGAATTAACCAAATTGCAAAATGCGGCAAACCTTGGAGGCATTGGATTGATAATTGCAAAAAGAGCAGAAGATGGCAGATCGGGGCATGTCACTATCGTAATACCCGAGCTTGACAATTCAAAAGCCAAACGAAATGCAAATGGTGAAGTAATAGCGCCACTGCAAAGCCAGGCGGGTGCACAGAATTTTAAAATGGGTACAGGCAGATCTGGTTGGTGGCTTGATACAAAATTCAGTGATCATGCATTCTGGATACATGCATGATCATATAAATAGATTGGCCCGGTATCATTGTTTTTTATCAACAACACCGGGTCAAAAAAAATAAAGAAAATTAAATAACGATCACACTGTTACTGCCTCCAAATTCATTTGGCACTTCTTTGTCGGCTTCCGGATCATTTAACCATAAAGTTTCATTCACCAGGTATTTGAATTCATGTGTGGATTCTTTAGGAAGATTTACATCTGCACTAAAACTTCCATCTTTCTTTCTGCTCATGATCACAGAAGTTTTCCAATCACTGTTCAAACCAAGTATTGCGATCGTTTCAGCTTGTTCAGCTTTTAAAGAGAATTTTACTTTGCAGTAGTCTTTTGTTTTGTAATAGGTTTTTTGTACCATTTTCTTTCTTTTAATTTTTAAAAGTTCGTAAACTATCGTTCATTAGCAAGCACATCAGTGAAAACGGATAAAAACGGGCTTTTCATTTCTCTTAATGCTGCAAAGGTAATTATGTAACCCTTGTCAATTCATCTATTTATTATTTCAAAAATCTTTTGTGGATTAATTGTGGAGACCAAATATTTTTTCTATTCTCTGATAATATTCAATTTTAAAGAATGAATATCCGTGTTGCAGAAATAAATGACATTCGGCAAATACAGGTTGTACGAAACCTTGTAAAAGAGAACCGGTTATCAGATCCGGGGTTGGTTACAGACAAAGATGTTGAGGATTACATGTTTCGACGGGGAAGAGGATGGGTTTGTGAAATAGACAGTATGATCGTAGGCTTTGCCATAGCTGATCTTATTGAGAATAATATTTGGGCTTTATTTGTTCATCCGGATTTTGAAAAGATGGGTATTGGAAAAAAATTACATGATGAAATGTTGAATTGGTATTTTTCAAAAACTGATGGATCGGTTTGGTTAGGAACATCACCAGATACACGAGCTGAAAAATTTTATAGAAAAGCTGGCTGGAAAGAAGCGGGTGTACATGGAAAAGGTGAAATAAAGTTTGAAATGACAAAAAATGATTGGCGATCTTTAAATAATTGAATTATGCTTGCTTTAAATTTTACCCCATTTCCTGAATTAAGAACACAAAGACTTTTATTAAGACAACTTACAACAGGAGATGCGGAAGAAATGTTTTTTCTCAGATCAAATGAAGATGTGATGCGTTATCTTGGCAGGGAACCTGCAAAATCTATAAAAGAAGCCGAGGATTTCATTAACCTGATCAATAAAAACATTGATGAAAACGAATCTGTTCTTTGGGGAATAGCTTTGCTTAATGATCCATCAACTATCATTGGCACCATTTGCTTGTGGAATTTTCAGAAGGAAAATTATCGGGGAGAAATAGGCTATGTCCTTCACCCGCATCACTGGCGCAAGGGAATTATGAAAGAAGCGATCAATGTCGTTGTGGAATATGGTTTCAATGAATTGAAATTGCATTCCATCGGTGCTTTACTAAGTTCTGATAATATGGCTTCATCAGGTGTATTGGAAAGAACAGGTTTTGTAAAAGAAGGCCATTTAAAGGAAAATTTTTATTTCCGGGGCGAATTCACTGATACCTTGATCTATTCACGACTGAATAAATAAATCAATAGTTACATTTGTAACAATGATCTCCTCTCTCAGCGATTTTCAATATCCGTTTTTTATTGGCATTGCCGGCACCGGCATGAGTGCATTGGCGCAATATCTCCAGGGTATTGGTAAAAATGTCTCCGGCAGTGATCGTTACTTTAAAGAAGAGGAGTATAATGAGACTAAAGAAAAGTTAGAAGCGGAAAACATCAAATGCTTTTTTCAGGATGGTGCCGGCATAAATGATAAAACAGATCTGGTAGTTGTAAGTACGGCGATTGAGGATACTGTTTATGAAGTACAAAAAGCAAAGCAGCTTCATATTCCCATTATTAAGCGGAGTGAATTACTGTCTTTGATAACAGCAAGTAAAAAGACAGTTGCTATTGGTGGCACATCAGGTAAGAGCACAACGACGGCAATGTTGTTTGAGATATTGGAATATGGAGGATTACATCCGGGCATCATTAGTGGCGCCGGGTTAACAAGTATTATTAAACAGGGAAAGATCGGTAATGCAAAAGTCGGGACAGGAGAGTGGCTGGTGATCGAGGCAGATGAAAGTGATGGCTCAATTGTAGAATACAAACCAGAGATCGGCTTGCTTCTGAATATCGATAAGGACCATAAAGAAATAGAGGCTTTACTGGAAATATTCACTGTTTTTGAGAATAACAGTAAAAGATTTGTGGTGAACCAGTCTCATTTTTTAGCAAAAAAGTTATCACAAAACATAGAACATGATTTTTCAATTGATGAAAAAGAGCCGGCAAAATATTTAGCAAGGGATTTTAGACAACATGGATTAGAGATTCAATTCTCAATTAATAATTCACATTTCAGTATAAGCGCTTTAGGAAAACACAATATGGAAAATGCAGTGGCTGCTATTGCGGTTGCAAATCAAATTGGTATTGATTTGGATAGTTGTGCTAAAGCATTAAAAAATTATGAAGGCATTTATCGGCGCAACCAGGTTTATGGAAATAAAAATGGAGTTTGGCTTGTTGATGATTATGCTCACAATCCCGTAAAATGTGCTTCGGCAATTAAAGCATGTCAGCCGGTGGCACCAAAAGTAATTGCATGGTTTCAGCCCCATGGCTTTGCTCCTACTAAATTTTTACGACATGATTTTGTAGATGAGATCGCAAACGCTTTACGACCGCAGGATGAAATATGGATGAGTGAAATATTTTATGCAGGAGGAACTACCACAAAGGATATTTCTGCAAATGATCTTATAAACGATCTGAAAATTAAAGGAGCAAATGCTTTTTTTCTGGAAAACAGGAAAGATCTTGTTCAGTCAATTCGTTCTCATCTCACTGATAATTGTGTATTATTGTTAATGGGTGCAAGAGATCCATCATTGGAACAATTTGCCAAACAAGTTTGGAATGAATTATAAATGAAAACACTGATCACAAATATAAAACAGCTGGTTAATGTAAGAGAGGAATCAAACCTGCTCAGGGGGAAAGAACTTTCAAAACTGCCATGTATTGCGAATGCTTTTTTAGTAATTGAGGATGAGAAAATTTCTGAATATGGAGAAATGAAAAATCTCAAACTTCAAGCATCCAGCTTCAAAGAGACCATTGATGCTTCAGGACAATTCATTCTTCCTTGCTGGTGTGATAGTCATACTCATTTAGTTTTTGCCGCAAGCAGGGAAGAGGAGTTTGTTGATAAGATAAAGGGGATGAGTTATGCCGAAATAGCTGCAAAAGGTGGCGGTATTTTAAATTCCGCTAAAAGATTAAATGAAACAGGTATTGATGAACTATTTAATCTTTCATTACTTCGGTTGCAGGAATTGATTCAACTTGGAACCGGGGCAATTGAAATAAAAAGTGGCTATGGATTATCTGTGGAAGGGGAATTAAAAATGTTGAGAGTGATAAAACGATTAAAAGAAACTTCACCAATTCCGATCAGGTCCACTTTTCTTGGTGCACATACTTATCCTGTAGAATTCAAAGAAGATCACAAAGGATATATTGATCTCATCATTAATGAAATGCTGCCGGTGATCGCCAATGAGAAACTGGCTGATTATATTGATGTGTTTTGTGAAACCGGGTTTTTTTCTCCTGAAGAAACCGAAACAATTTGCAAAGCAGGAATACAATATGGATTGAAGCCAAAGATCCACGCAAACCAGTTGAATCTTTCGGGTGGGGTTGAAACAGGAGTAAAACTCAATGCAGTCTCTGTTGATCATTTGGAAACGATGAATGAGTCAACAATAAATATCCTTGCAAATTCAAAAACCATCGGAACACTTCTTCCAACCGCCGCATTTTTTTTGCGAATGCCATTTCAACCGGCAAGACAATTGATAAATGCTGGGTGTGCCATTGCGTTAGCGTCTGATTATAATCCCGGTTCATCACCTTCCGGAAATATGAATTTGGTTGTTGCTATGAGCTGCATTGGCATGAAAATGCTACCCGAAGAAGCGATAAACGCAGCTACTATCAATGGTGCATTTGCAATAGAATTACAAAATGAAGTGGGCAGCATTACAGTGGGTAAAAAAGCAAATTTGATATTTACAAAGCCAATCTCTTCATTAGCATATTTACCTTATTCATTTGGTTCAGATCTTATAGATAAGGTGATGATCAAAGGGGAAATTGTTTAAGGGGGGGTTAATTCGATCGAATACCAATATAACAATTAAGCAACTTTTTTCTTCGCATCAATTATCTTCATCAGCTTACCAGCGCCTATCAAAGCAAGTGATAAAAGAAAAATTACAAGCAAAACGCCACCTGCATTTAACAATGCCTTGTTATAACCCAGCTCATTTACATTCACAAATGGATAAGGATACCATTTTGTAATTTCCCCATGAATGAGGGCATATGTCATATACACAAGCGGATAAATAAGACTGATAAACGCATTTTTCCATTTTAATTCTTCAATGGGAACAAAGATGAGCCAATATATAATGACGAGTGCTGGAATTACTGTGTGTAATAATTCGTCAACCGTCTTTTGAAGTCCTGTTGGGTGCCATAAAGAACGAAGAATAATATTATAAACAATGCCAACGATAGTAATATAAACTGTGATTGCAGTAAGTGTCGAAGGCTGGGAAAAGAATTTTCCTAAACGGGATTTCGGCCTCAAAAAAATAAAAGTAAAACACAAGGCCACGAAGATATTTGTATCCACAGTAAAATATCCAAAGTAGCGGAATAAAGTGCCGCCAATTGATACTTCCCTGTTATTGATAATTAAGAATAACTGTGTGATTATGGCAAACCACCCCAGCAAGGCAATAATAATGGAAAGAAACTTTATGGGTCGTTTTTGCATGAGCTTTTCCGGTTATTTTTATTGTAAGGAGAAGTTTGGCTCAATTTAATTATTAAAAAGATTTACAGTGATATCTTTTTTAAACATATTGCATCATTAGTTTTATATTTATACAAACAAGCTGCTATGAAGAAAAGTTCTTATCATATTATTTTATTGTCCGGGCTTTTATTGATTTCTGCCAGTAGTGTATATGCACAGGAACCTTCTACCTGTAACATTGGCGAAATGCCAGCAATGAGTTTAAATAAAGGGCAGGTTTGTGGTGATGCGGTAGCAAAGTCTATTTTAGATAATGTAGCAAAAATGATAATTGATAACCCCGGTTGCAATGTATATGTTAATAACCGAGCTGAACCCAGTAAAGTGGGACAGCAACTATGTTGGGACAGGATCAACCAGGTGATGAATTATTTAATTGAAAAAAAAGGAATTCGTCCCGGCAGGCTCATTTTTGGAATGGATAACGGCGATGAAGATTTTAATATCATTACTTTTACAGCCACAACAGAAGAAGGACCATCCTCAGTGCCCCCACCTTTTCCCAATATCAGTAAACTGTTCAAAAGACGTTCCGGGAATTGTAATTATTGATCAGCAAAAAAACTACTTCGGAAAATTTTCAAATGCCCGTGCCCAGTAATTGTACTTTGGATATTTACATGTTTCCAAATGTTTTTTTGAAAGCTCATTCCATTTTCCCGAAAGTTCAATCCATTTATTAACATCAATTGTTTTCAATTCATTTGAAACGGGATCGAGTTCAACTCCTGTAAGTACCTGTGCCTGCAATTTAAATAGCGATGCTGGATAATCCAGGTCAGCGCCAATGGAATCTGCTTTTTTTATCCTATGCCAAAGCCTTACTGTACTATCAATGCTCCAGGTTAATATTTTATTATTATCATGACTGATAGCAGTTCCATAGATCTGCCCGGTATGGATCAATGAAGTAGAAATTTGCTGACCCGTTTCTGAATTGAATATAAAAGCAGAAAATACATCTTCCGTGTTCTGGCCCCAAATCAAAATGATCTTTTTATCGTTGCTGTAGATACCGCCATCAATTAATTTTATAGTGCCCGGTACTTTTAGTTTTGTAATATTCTCCCAATTATTAATTTCCACTGCATGAAAATTACCTGTGATAGTATCAATATCCCATTTATCCAATAAATGGTAAACAGCGGGTTTGGGATCCTGCTGGATCTGTGTAGTCGTTCTTTGATCGCTTGAATCCAGGATCTTCAGCGTGTCAATTATTTGCCACGTATAACTTTTCTTCGCATCTTCCCATATTGTAACCGTTGTAGCGCTGCTGTCAAACTCCGCCCAATAAGGATCTGTGGTTCCCATAAAGAATATATGAAGGTAAAATAGCGGTAATAATTTATAAGCGTGGCGAATCTCCTCTTCTGAATTCCGGGTTAAATTCAATGCTTCAGCTTCATAATGTAATTCCTTCAGATAGGCCGCTTGTTTACGGGCATTTTGACTGAGGTGGAGATAATTTTGCTTTTTTAATTCATTATGTCTTTTTTTTGTTTGTGATTCATTCTGAAGAATGATGAAAGTGAGGGCAGCGATAGCCAATAACCATAATGCTGTTCTTTTCCTGTTATTTATCTTTTTCCTCCTTTCTTTTTCCTGTTGTTGCTTTTTCATTTCAGTTTCACTTGCCAGCAGGTAGGCAAAGCTTTCGGTTACATTTTCAATATGCCTGCTTGCCCAGGATATGGAAGGTTGAAATGTTTTATACCAGCTTAAAATCGGCAATAACTCATTGCCGGATAAAAGATCTTTTTTTCCTGCTGAATAAAATCTTTCGGATGAAGAAAGCCGCTTCAGGTTTTGTACATTTTCACCTTCTTCAGCTGCCCATTTACTAAGTCTATTCCATTGGCGTATCAGGCTTTCATGTGAAATGTCAATAACCGGGTCGTCAGGGTCTGTTGTTTTATTTATTATCAGAAAAGATCTTTTGTCTTCAATGAACCGGTTGCAAATAGAAAGCAATTGTTGTTTGCTGGCTCCGGTGATACCGGCCAGTACACTTAATTTTGCCGGCTGCCTGATCTTACGGCCATTATTGTCGATCGTTGTCAGGGATTGAAACATTTTTTTAGCAATAACCTTATCTTCATCAGGCAAAGAAAGTAAAGCTTCATCTGCATGATTATTTAAAGCTTTTTCTATTCCTCCTGTTTTTTCATAGTCTATCAAATCGATCTCCCCGCTTTTATTCTCTTTATTTTCAAAATCCCACATACGCATCAATGCATGTTGCAGGAGGGGAAGTTCATCTTTCAATTTTCCTGAATCATTCAACAATTTTGATGTAAGTGAAGGATTGAATTTTCCACCGTATAATTTTGCCGGCCCCTCAATTGCCATTTTCATTTCCATCCTGTTAAGCCGGGGCACCAGGTATTGGCTATTATTCATTGCCTCAGGTAAACCATAGAATTGGGAACAGTCACCAATAAAGTCTGACCGCATAGTGAGCACCACATAAAAAGGAAGCACTTGCTGCCGGGTTAATTCCAGTATGATATTTACAAAGTCAATTGCTTCATCTTTTCTGGCGGCATCTTTTTGATCCATAGCGAAACGAAAAAGCTCTTCAAACTGATCAACCAATAAAAAAAAATTGAGATGTTGTTTTTTTTGCTGTGATAAAAGCAGGTTAACAAGTACATCCGTTCCTTCGGCATCAATTTTTTTTACCAAGGAGAGAACCTGTTCTTCGGTGCTACCCGGGTCTGTTTGTTTTAATAAAGCTTCTGCAAGATTATATAACGGATTTTGTCCTGGTTTCATGATCGCAATAAACCAGCGATCGCTATCATCAACAAGATACCCGGCTTTTAATGCAGGAATCAGACCCGCCTTTAATAAAGATGATTTACCACATCCTGAACTTCCTACTACGGATACAAAGCGGTGCTGGTGGAGGCGCTGCAGCAGTTGTAAGATCTGTTCGCTTCGGCCAAAGAATAAAATGCTTTCATCCATTTCAAAAGGACGAAGCCCCACATATGGATTCATGTTATTGATCATTCAGCACTTGTTTTTAGTGCTTTTAAAAATTGTTGTATCTCTTCCTGGCTCATATCCTTGTTCTTGCTGCTATCAATAACATTCACTTTAAGAAACCGCTGGTTGATGTTTATATGGCTTGCTTCTTTGAAAGGAGGTGCCATATAAATAAAAAAATCTTCAATAGGATAATTGTTGGTTATTATCAGTTGTAAAGCCGCACTCATTCTTTCCAAAACCCATTCTTTGGAAACGCTGCCATACATGAAGATCAATTTTTTTACTTGTCTCAATCTTTCACCCATAAGATTTATATTTTTTCTTGGATCATCTTCCTGTGGATTAATAAATGGCTGGATCTGGTTTTCTAATAAAACCTTGCTCAGATCGAGTGCATATAATTGATCGCTGTAATGTGTATCCAGTAATACAGAAATTTTTTCCGGCGAAACATTTTGTTGTGCTCTTTTTGATTTTACCTGTTCAGCAAGATCGATTATCTCTTGTGTCAAACTGCTTTTTGATCCACGGATAAATTCATATTCATTACCCTCAGGATGCCCGTTTTCTAAATTTTCAAGAAAGAGCTTATACTTTTCATCTTCAATTTTACTGAGGTCTGTTTCAGAAGGCAACCATATCATTTGCGATTTGCCTGATCTAATGGAAAGTTCTGTTTGTTTTTGAGGATACCAAATATCGGATGCTCCGGTAATTTCTCTGCCGGGATATTCATCTAAAAGATGTATGGCCAGATCTGATCTTTGTAATGCATCGTTGGTTGCTTTTTCATGAGCAGTAGCTTCATCGGGGGGTGGTACACCGGTTATTACATTTATCCCTTTTTTTTCAAGTTCTGAGATGATGCGTTTGCGGGGTGTACGTAAAGTGTCTGCTACTTCGCCCATGAAAACGGTAAAAGTATTATTGTTGACTTTTTCTGCAGTTTTCTGTACAACTTCTTTTGCATTTTCTTCTTTAGGAAATTCATTTAAAATATTCCATACCGCATCTCGTACTTTCTGCATTTGTGATCTGAACTCAGGGGCCAATGTTTCGATAGGATCGCCGAAATCAGTACTTTCCCGGGCATCATGAAAAGGGAAACCACTGGTGCCTTGTAATTCTTCCGGCCATTGCTTATGAGGAATATTATTAAGCAGTATATTAAATATCCGTGAACGATCACCGAGCTTTGGCCCAATGGCTTCCTGTTGGATCTTTTTATGAAATATTGCTAATTCTTTTTTGCAATATGATGATGCCATATAACCCGGAGAATGCAGGCAGATCATGATCGCTGATCTTTTGATGCCATCTTCTATTGAGTCATCAAACAAAATGCTGCCATCCAATTTTCTACTATCCCACCATATCTTAATTATATCAAGCCGGCCAACACGTTTGGCCAGCATCAGGTTCAGATTTTTATAAAATTGTTCTATCCACCCGTCAGCCTGGCCGGGAAATGTAAGGTTATCAACATGGGCATAGCTGATAAAAATATCGTACGTATATCCCGGGATGTAGGCCATCGGTGGTTGGCGGGTTTTGGTTCTTAAAGATAGATTGTTCTTTTAAAAAGAGCTTAAAGATGCTCTAAAATGCTTTGGGTTTATCGCCTCCCGGCATATTCTTATCTGCATTCTTCACATACTTTTCTACCCATGCATATTGTTCATATAATAAATGAAGAATATTTTCTTTCGCAGCATAACCATGACTTTCGTATGGTAGTACAACATATTTCACAGTACCACCATGTCCTTTAATAGCATTGAACATTCTTTCACTTTGTATCGGGTAAGTGCCGGTATTATTATCAAGCTCGCCATGAACAAGCAGTATGGGGGTTTTTATTTTATCTGCATGCATGAATGGACTCATGTCATTATACAAATCGGGTGCCTGCCAGTAAGTACGATCCTCATTTTGAAAACCAAATGGCGTCAATGTACGGTTGTAAGCTCCGCTGCGTGCTATGCCCGCTTTAAAAAGTTTTGTATGCGCCAGCAAATTCGCTGTCATAAATGCGCCGTAGCTATGCCCGCCAACGGCAACACGATTACGATCACCAACACCCATCTCTTCTAATTTATTAATTGCGGCTTCGGCATTCATTCGTAACTGATCAATGAAATTATCATTTGGCTTTTTATCCTTGTCTGTTGCTACTATCGGCATTTCTGCATTATTCAATACTGCATATCCCTGGGTAACATAACAAATAGGACTGCCATAGCCAACATAGGTGAATTTATGTTCGCTGCCTCTTATCTGCGCAGCATCCGCAGCAGAATTGAATTCTGCAGGATAGGCCCATATGATCACCGGAAGTTTTCCATCTTTATTTGGATCATAACCTTTTGGCAGGTAAAGGTCGCCAGTGAGGTCAACACCATCTTCTCTCTTATATTTTATTTTTTGTTTGCTGACACCTTCCATTTGCGGGTAGGGGTTTGTGAAATTGGTTATTTGCCTGTCGGCAATTTTGTTTTTCAAATTCCTAATCCAGTAATTGGGTATTTCTTTTTCACTTTCTTTTCTTGTCAGCAATTCAAGCTTATCCGGATTTATCACGTAGGCAATACTCTCAAAATGATCCTCCTCACTTCGCCAGATAATATCAAGCTTTTTTGAGTTGAGATCAAAAATGGCAAGAAAGGGAAGATCCCCTTTGGGAGAAGCGCCGGTTTGATTATTCATCAAAAGTTTATTGCCGTCAATTACTTTTATCACATTTCTTCCAAATTGATTTTTTACTAAAACAGGGGCACCGGGGTTTGTGTAATTATCTGTGGTATTCCTTTCTACTAATTTTTCAAATTGACCGGTGGCGGGATTAAAGCGATTAGTCCTGGTTATTTGTTTGCCGGTAAGCCCTTCATTTACCAAAGCAATAGTTGAATTGCCCCATGTAGTGCCACGATAACGCATCTCTGTTTTGAAAAGTTCTTTGGGTTGTCCATTAAAAGGTGCACTTAAGGCATACACAGCATCATGAAAATCTACTTTGTTTTTTATTAACCCGCTATCAAGTGGCAAACACCAGGTAACAGTAGCAGCTTCATCATCTCTCCATGAAAATGCTCTTGCCACATTTTGTACATTATCATTTCCGCTGGGCGCTGTTTCAGATGAAGGCAGATCGGCAAGAACTTTTATTTGTTTTCCATTCATATCAGCTACCACAACTGTTGATGGAAATCCATTTGCCGGCACCAGATACGAAAACGGTTTTTTTATACTTCTAATCAGCATGTATTTATTATCAGGCGAAAGAGAAACTGAGGTGTAAATTGCTGGTTGTGCAATTTTTATTTCTGTACCATTTACATTTTTTACCAATTGAGTAGTTGCATAAAATTCAAACAGCTTTTCATCGTAAGGTGTTTTGATCATGTCCTGGAAAGTGGGTCGGGGAGAAGCCTTACCATAATTCTCCTGCATGGTTGGACCTGTTGGCACAGCTGATTTAGCGGGTGCGGCACTTGCCGGTTTTATTATCGTACGATATAATAAAGAATTATCATCTATCCATTGATAACCGCCGGTTATAGTATTCAAAGGTTGCTTATTGATCTTTGTAGCTTTTTGAGTAGCTACATCAATAACATACAGATCAACTTTTGATGAGGTGGTATGTGTAAAAGCGATCTTTTTATCATTAGGGCTCCAGCTGATATTGCCTGCCATTAATGGTGATGGTAAACCGGTTATTTTGAATTCCTTGTTTGAAGAAAGATTTTTGAACCAAAGGTCATTAATAAAAGTTTGCCGGCTTGGGGCATAATTGTTTGGATTGATTCGAAAACCGGCTATACGCAATTCTGGTTGTGCTAATTCTTCTATTGAAGGATAACTGTTGCTTTGGCTAAACAACATCCACTCTGCCTTATCATCTATGCTTATATTCGGCGTTGGCTTCACCAGTATAAGATCCATGATCTCTTTTGGCGGGGTCTTGTATCCTTCCTGTGCAAATAGTTTTGCAGAAGAAACAAGCAGAAATAAAAATAAAAACTTTCTCATATGTGTATTGTTTAGATGATTGTACTTTCAGATTACTTTACCGGGTGATCAGAAATGAGCTTAACATACTCATTTTTTATTTTTCATTGATACACCCTTACATAATCGATCTCCATTTTCTGCGGCCAGATATTCTCATCAACGCCTTTTTGTCCACCCCAGTTACCGCCAACAGCAATGTTGAGCAGCAAATGCATTTTATTATCAAAGGGCCACGCATCATAACCGCTATGCTCATTTCCAAATCTGAAAAATGTTTCCTGGTCAACAGATACTTTCACACTGTCCTTATCCCATTCAACGGCATATACATGAAATCTTTCTGAACAATCTTCAATTTGTATTGTATCTGTTTTTTGCGTACCTGTTATATGATTGTATTTCTTGCTATGAATAGAACCATGAATATATCCCTGGTTGTATCCAACATGTTCCATAATGTCTATTTCACCATCATCCGGCCAGCGGAGCGGGGTAGTGCTTCCCAGCATCCAGATTGCAGGCCATGTGCCAACTCCCTTTGGTATTCTTGCTCTTACTTCGATTTTTCCATATTGCCAATCACCTTTTCCTTTAGTGATCAACCTGGCAGAAGTATAGTTTTTTCCTTCCCAGGCTTCTTTTCTTGCTTCAATAATTAAGAAACCTTTTTCCACTCTTGCATTTTCCAACCTGTTCTTTGTATAGAATTGAAGTTCATTATTCCCCCAACCATGACCACCAACATCATAATTCCATTTGGTAGAATCCGGTAATCCTGAATAGCCAAATTCATCAGACCAAACCAGTTTTAATTTTGAAGTTTCCGATTTTTTTTCAGCGGTACTACAACAGATCAGGGAAAACATAATAAATATCAGAACAGAGAATGATATCATCAGGTAAGTGTTTGCTCCGAAGTTACTGACAGAAACCAGTTATAGAAAAAATAAAAGAATGGTTGATATTAATGACTAAACCGTCTGAAGTACTGCTCGGTATAACGTTTATCAAGCTCATTATAAAATGCGATCAGCAATTGTGTTTTTGTTCTTATCCCGGGGTACATATCAAAAATATCCCAAAAGCCCTGGTCGGGAAGAAACAGGTTTTGAGCTAATGTGTTCAGATCATTTTCGAGGCTTGACATTGAATATTCGGTTAAAAAACCAAATCGTGCCAGTGAAGTATCAGGCACCTGCGAAGAACGGCCTTTGCGTATAGCGCCAACGCCACTTTCAGGATCATTGTAATCAAACGTGGGGTCATTTGCTTTTTTCCATTTGGCAGTATCAATAAAGCGGCTATAATTACGAAAAAGAATACTGGAGAATTCATGATGAAAAGTTTGTTCAATATACCTGTCTGTATAACCCATCGGAATGCCGTTATTGGTCAGGTATAGCCTGTCAGTAGAATTAGTGCCGCCAAATCCCACTTGAAAAAATTGCATTGATCTCAAAAAATAGACAGCTTTTAAATTGTATTCAAGCAACTGGTCGCCGTATTTTCCCAGGGCCATTGCTATTATTTTTTTGCTTCGGGGTATTTCTTCAATAGCTATTTGTTGCCCCTGTGCATTGATCTGATCATTTCTCCATTCTCCGGGGAAATTATGATCAGAGTATTCAAATACAATTTTAACCTGCTGTATCGTGGTATCCTGCAATTGAGCATGGGCAGCAGCTGACAAAAGCAGGGCAACAAACAGGATGACCGGGCGGCTATTCATAAAGTAAATCTAAAAAGAATTTGCACATTATGATTTTGCTTCTATATTTGTGTTATCATGAAAATGACGATAAACAATACATGGTGGTGGCATACAAACTCATCCGGGGTGCTGTAAGTCATTACTGTATTTGTAAAAAAAAACATATAGATGCCCCGAATAGTTCGGGGTTTTTTATTTGCCCCTATGCCCTGAAGGGGAGATAGGCAACATTCTTTATTAACTTTTAAATCCCCTTTTAAGGGATAGTGATATGAAGAAAATTGAGATACAAACTACCTGTAAGCAATTGCTGGCTGATGTATATACACCGGTTGGTATTTACCTGCGATTGCGGGATCGGTTCAGGGATACTATTCTTCTTGAAAGTACCGACCATCATGCAGCAGAGAATAGTTATTCTTTTATTTGTATCAATGCAATTGCGGGTATCGAGATCACTTCGTTAACAAGCATTGAATACAAGTTACCAGCGCAAAAACCGGAGAAGATCGCAATCAAAAATGTAATGGAAGTACCGCAGTTGATCTGGGATTTTATGAATCGTTTTGCGGTATTAAAAAACTCTCCCGGGGGAGGTTTGGTAGGACCCTCTAAATTTGCGCAAGGCTTATTTGGCTATACTTCTTACGATGCTGTTCAATTTTTCGATACGGTAAAACTTACTTTACCCGGTTCCGGGTTCCAGGCTTCCAACTCGGACCTACAGATCCCGCTGATGCGTTACCGTCTCTATCAGTATGTCATTGCTTTCAATCATTTCAAAGACGAACTATTTATTTGTGAAAATAAAATTAACGGGATCGAAAGCGAGTTACCGGTCATTGAATCATTGATTCGGGGCAAAGACGTACCTGTATATCCTTTTAAAAGAAAAGGCGAAGAAACATCCAACATGAGCGATAAGGATTATATGAATATGGTTGAAAAAGGAATGGCAAGCTGTCATCGGGGTGATGTATTTCAAATCGTATTAAGCAGGAGATTTCAGCAAGGCTTCACCGGCGATGAGTTTGATGTATACCGGGCATTGCGAAGCATTAATCCTTCTCCTTATTTGTTTTTCTTTGATTACGGAGATTATAAGCTAATGGGGTCTTCGCCAGAATCGCAATTGATCATTCAAAATGGTAAAGCTGTTGTTCATCCTATTGCGGGTACATTCCGAAGAACAGGTGATGATGATAAAGATCATTTGGCCGCAGAGTTATTAAAGGGGGATAAAAAAGAAAATGCAGAGCATGTGATGCTGGTGGATCTTGCCCGTAATGATCTGAGCCGTGTTTGTGATGATGTAAAGGTGACTCATTATAAAGACATACAATACTACAGTCATGTTATACATATGGTAAGTGAAGTAATCGGGAAGGTGAGACCAGGAACAAATCCATTTGAATTATTAGCCAAATCATTTCCGGCAGGTACATTGAGCGGTGCGCCGAAGATAAAGGCAATTGAATTGATCAATAGTTATGAACCGACATCCCGGGGTTATTACGGGGGTGCTATCGGATTTATGGGTTTTGATGGAAGTTGTAATCATGCAATCATGATACGTACTTTTTTAAGCAGGCAAAATACATTGATATACCAGGCAGGGGCAGGTATTGTGGCAGCAAGTAAACCGGGGAGTGAATTGCAGGAAGTAAATAACAAATTGGGAGCATTAAAAAAAGCAATTGAGTTTGCAGAAACAATCATTTGAAACAAACAATATTCAACACTCAATGATCAGGCCGTGCCTGTTGAAAGTTGAATAATTAAAATTCTGATAGTGGCTAAAATATTGGTTTTTGATAATTACGATTCTTTTACCTACAACCTTGTTCATTTGGTTGAAAAGATCATTCATGAAAAAGTGGATGTATATCGGAATGACCAGATAGCATTGGAAAAAGTAAAGGAGTTTGATAAGATCATATTATCACCCGGACCGGGTATTCCTGAAGAAGCAGGCTTGCTTTTACCATTGATAAAAGAATATGCTTCTTCAAAATCCATATTAGGGGTATGTCTGGGTCACCAGGCAATAGGCCAGGCATTTGGTGGTAAACTTATTAATCTTAGTTCAGTATTTCATGGCGTGGCAACCCCGGTGAAAGTTGTGAAACGCCAAACGTCAAACGTGAAAGATGATGATGTCTCACGTTTCATAGCTCACGTCTCACGGGATTTATTTGAAAATTTACCAAATGAATTGAAAGTTGGCCGGTATCATAGTTGGGTTGTGAGCAAAGAAAATTTTCCTGGTGAATTAGAAATTACTGCAGAAGATGAAAATGGAATGATCATGGCTTTGCAGCATAAAACGTATGATGTGCAGGGTGTACAATTTCATCCGGAAAGTGTGTTGACGCCAAAAGGAGAAGATATAATGCGTAATTGGTTAAAGCAATAATCAGAATCAGATGAAAAGAATATTACAATACTTATTTGAGCATAAAACACTAAGCCGGGAGCAAGCCAAAGAAGTTTTGGTAAACATCGGCAAAGCTGTATACAATGAGCATGAGATAACGGCTTTTATGACCGTATATCTTATGCGCAGCATTACTATTGATGAGTTGCAGGGTTTTCGGGATGCCTTATTGGAACTTTGCGTGCCCGTTGATCTTAGTGAGTTCAACACAATAGATATTGTGGGCACAGGGGGTGATGGGAAAAATACATTTAATATTTCTACGCTTAGTTGTTTTATTGTAGCGGGTACAGGTCAAAAAGTGGCCAAGCATGGAAACTACGGAGCTTCTTCAATAAGCGGCGCATCAAATGTGATGGAACAAATGGGCTACAAATTCAAAAATGACCTTGAAAGGTTGAAAAAGGAAATGGATGAAACCAATATTTGTTTTTTACATGCTCCGATGTTTCACCCTGCATTAAAAACTGTTGGACCTATAAGAAAGAATCTTGCTATGCGAACTTTCTTCAATATGCTGGGCCCGATGGTAAATCCGGCGCATCCGAAATATCAATTAGTGGGTGTGTTCAACCTTGAAATGGCAAGGATATACAATTATCTTTTGCAGCAAACGGAAAGATCTTTTACGATCATACATGGCCTGGATGGGTATGATGAAATTTCATTGACCAACGATACAAAAGTGATCACAAATGATGGCGAACAAATAAAAACACCGGAACAGTTGGGAAAAAGAATGGTTGATCCACATGATATACAGGGAGGCAACAGTGTTGAAGAAGCTGCAAAGATCTTTTTGAAAATATTAAAAGGCGAAGGAACCTGGGCACAGAATGCGGTTGTATTTGCTAATGCAGCCATGGCTTTGCATTGCACCGGTAATTATAAAAGCTATGACGATGCTTTTAATGCGGCTATTGAAAGTTTGGAAAGTGGTAAAGCAAAAAAATGTTTAGATAAATTGATCAGCCTGCAATCATGAATATTCTTGAAACGATAGTAGAAAATAAGAGGTCTGAGGTACGAAACCGGAAGTCGGAAGTCAGTATTGCAGAACTTGAAAAAAGATCTTTGTTTTCAAGAAATGTTTTATCGCTAAAACATTTTTTACTTGATAAAACAAGAACTGGAATCATTGCTGAATTTAAAAGAAGATCACCGTCTAAAGGAGTTATAAATGATAAAGCAGATATTGTTGAGGTAACGAAGGGGTATACAGAAAACGGAGCTTCTTGTTTATCTGTACTTACTGATGAAAAATTTTTTGGTGGGAGTGATGAAGATCTGATCAAGGCGAGAGTGAATGGGATACCCTTATTGCGAAAGGATTTTATAATTGACGAATACCAGGTAATAGAAGCAAAATCTCTTGGGGCCGATGTTATTTTATTGATCGCCGCTTGTTTGACCGCAAAGGAAGTAAAACATTTAGCAGGAGTTGCAAAGGATCTTGAACTTTCAGTTTTGCTGGAACTGCATGCAGAAGAAGAGATGGAACATATCTGTGATGAAGCCGAAATTATCGGCATCAACAATCGCAATTTAAAAACTTTTGATGTGGATATTGAAAGAAGTTTGCGAATGGCTGAACAAATACCTTTGTCAAAATTGAAAGTTGCTGAGAGCGGGATCAGTTCTGTTGATGACATTTTATTATTTAAGCGTCATGGCTTTCATGGATTTTTGATTGGCGAAAATTTTATGAAAGCACCTGACCCAACGATTGCTTTTGCTGAGTTTGTAAAAGCCCTCCAAACCTCCCTAAAGGGAGGCTTAGGTGGCAGTTAATAATTCGAAAACTTGTTAAAGCAAAAGCACAATGAAGATCAAAGTTTGTGGAAACACATTGCCCCACCAGGTAACTGCCCTTGATGAGATGGGGATCACCTTTGCAGGGTTTATTTTTTATCCTAAGTCACCAAGGTATATGGTGCAAAAAATAGCCCCGGAGAAAATGCGGCAGATCAAAGGAAAGATCATTAAAGTGGGAGTGTTTGTGAATCCGGCTTATGAAGAATTGATGAAAACCGTTGATGATTACAGGTTGGACATGGTACAGTTGCATGGTGATGAA
>FKKE01001310.1_pt2 | contig 21264 bp, 24 predicted proteins | sample 1106331 | NCBI WGS metagenome assembly FKKE01 (sample SAMEA3931202, study PRJEB13176) | freshwater metagenome | biome: Drinking water system; feature: drinking water; material: freshwater | place: China | collected 2013-02-06 | reverse complement strand
CCGATACTTTGAGAAGATCAGCCCGCATCTGCGACATTCTTCCAGGCCTTCCGGCTGCTCGAACCGGCATTTCGGACAGGCAGTCAAGGCTTCCGTGTCGATCGCCATACGGCCACTCTATGGGTCAATTCACGATCGGGCAAGCAAATGCCCGTTCGAAGCGAGGTATGAACGATGTGACGGATTGGATGTTACGAATGGAAGGAAAAAGGGACGGGGGCAAAGGTCAGAACGAATACTGCCAGCGCGATCCACCCGACGATCACCCTGCCTTGCCCCAATGATTCATGCGCATCGATCACCGGTGGATGTCCGAGGCCCCAAATACCGGCCATGAACGCCCACATGAACCAGCCCGGCCATCCAATGAACCCAAGCATGATCAACAATGGCACGAACGCCGCCGCCAGGGTCTTCTGACGACCGCCCCATAACGCGTAGGCCACGTGTCCACCGTCGAGTTGCCCGATCGGAATCAAGTTTAGAGACGTAACAAAGAGCCCGAACCAGGCGGCAAATGCGACCGGGTGTAGGACCACGTCGGCATCAGTCGGCAACGACCCGATGACGAGCCAGGAAAGGAATTGGAGGAGAAGCGGCTCGCCAAGCTGGAGTCCGAACGTTGCGGATCTCTCGACGACGGTCGACAGATTCAATCCGACGACGAGCGCCGCCACGGCCACGACGAAACCGGCGAGGGGGCCGGCGACACCGATGTCGAACAAGGCCTGCCTGTGGAGAATCGGCCCGCGCAAGCGGATGATGGCGCCAAAGGTCCCGATGAAGTGTGGGGGGCCCGGGACGAAGAGCGGGAGCGATGCCGGAACACGGTGAATCTTGGAAAGGATGAAGTGTCCGAGTTCGTGTGTGACCAGAATGAACAGCAGAGTGCCTGCGAACGGGAGGCCGTTCCACAAGGCCTCCGGATATTCGAGCAGGAAATTGACGGGCCCGCGAATCGTTCCGTTATACGCCTGGTAGGCGCCGGCCCAGAGGGTGGTAAAAACGGTAAGGAAGAACAGCGTCGTCGGGAGGAACCAGCGCGAGAACGCCGAGGGCTCGCCGTCGTCCTCTTCTGTAGGATCTCCGTTCTCTTCCTGACCGTCACGTCGCCTTGCCAGCTCCGACGGATCATGAGTCATAGCGTAGCCCCGAACGGATTGTGTGCCAGCTCCTCTGCCACCGTCGTGACCGGACCGTGACCGGGAAAGAGTCGATAGTTGGATGGGAGCGTGAAGAGACGCTGTCTGACCGAGTCGAGGTGTCTCCGATACAACGAACTGGGGTTCGATCTTCCGATCGAGCCGGCGAACAAGGTGTCGCCGACGAAACAAAGCGGCTGGTCGGCGTCGTCCACCAGATAGCAGATGCCGCCCGGCGTGTGGCCGGGTGTCGAGAGACAATGGATGGTCCTGTGCCCCACTCGAATCGTACGACCGTCGTCCGGTGCGGACAGTAGTCTTGCTGGCGGACGCCATCCCAACAGATCGCGATCGGCCTCTCCTAGATAAACAGGCGCTTCATGGTAGGCCAGCAGTTCGTCAATCCCCTCGGCATGGTCGGCATGGCCGTGGGTAAGACAAATACCGATGAGCCGAAGCTGCTGCCTGTCCAAGGCGGCGACCATGGCCCTCGCATTGTAGCCGGTATCGACGGCGATGGCCTCGCTTCCATCGTGCAGGAGATAGCCTTGTACGCCGTAACCCCCGACCGACCCATAGACAGTCTCCACCCAGGCGGGGGTGGTTTGCGGGTGTGGCTCCCACTTGTCGATCGCGATCTCGGCCAACGGCACAGGCCTCAGCCCTAAGGCCCCGGCAAGCGCATGGAGCTGCGCGCGATCCTCCGGGCGACCTCCCCGCTCCAAGCCCGCAATCTCCGTATCGCTCAGCCCCGACGCCCTGGCGACGTCCTGGATCGTCAACCCGATTCCGACACGAGCCTTCTTGATGATGTCGCACAGATCGTCTTCCAGCGGCATGACGGGCCGACTTGATGTTTCTATGTCCTCGCTCAGATGGGCGCTGGCACTATTCGCCCGCCGACTTCTTCAGCTTTCCGGGGCCAGCTTGATTTCTTTCACCTGGCCGAACCCTGACAACATCTTTGGCAATGTGTCACCCGGTCCGACCGCCACGATCGTCAAGCGTTCGAGATGAAAATGTTTCTTGGCCGCCGCCAAGATGTCCTCTTTCTTCAGAGCCACCACCTTGTTCCGGATCTGCTGGAGAAAATCCTTCGGCAGGCCGTCGTACTCCAATTCGATGAGCCGATTGACGACCGACATCGCATTGGGAAACGAGAACACGAACGAATTCACGTAGGCTTCTTTGGCTTCGGCCAGTTCCTGGTCCGTCACGAGTTCAGTCCTCATGCGTTCCATGTTCGCCACGAAACGGCCGATGACTTCCTGGGTGGATGGCAGTTTCGTTTCCGCCCGCATCAGCCAGACACCTTGATCGTGCACTCCCGTGTTCAACCGACTGCCGACCGAGTAGGCCAGCCCCCGCTTCGTCCGTACGTCGTTGAACAGGCGGCTGCGGAAGGAACTCCCTCCGAGGATGTCGTTCGCGATCACGAGCGCCACGTAGTCCGGATCGTTTTCACGGATGGAGAGATGGCCTACCCGGAGGTGTGTCTGCGTCGTCTCTTTGTTAACAAAGTTCACCGTTGATACAGTCTGTTCCGGCGCATCGGCGATCTTCAGCTCCGGTACGGCCCCCATCTGCCAATCGCCGAACGCTTCGCGCAGCATCGCGAGCATCGACGCTTTCTGGAAATCTCCCGTCACTCCCAGCATGATGCCGTTGGGATGGATGGTCTTCGAATGAAAAGCGACGATGTCGTCCCTGGTGATGCGAGAAATCGACTCGATCGTGCTCTCGCGGGCGGTCGGATGGTCGGGACCATAGAGCTGCTTCATGAATTCCCGGCCGACAATGGAACCGGGACTGTCCTGGCGGCGCCGGATGCTCTCGAGCGCCTGTAGTTTCGCCACCTCAAGCCGTGCCGGTTCGAACGCGGGCTTCGTGAGCAACCCCGCAAAGATGTGCAGGCCGCGCGCAAGGTCTTTGCTCAAGACGTCCAGCGACGCCGAACCGGCCTGTCGACCGATGGAGATATTCACGTTCCCAGCAAAGTGCTCCAGCTCTTCGTCGACCTGTTCGGCCGTCAGGCCGCCGCCACCGCCGGTCCGCATGACTGTCCCAGTCAAACCTGCGAGGCCGATCTTGTCTGCCGGATCGAGCCAGGCCCCTGACCGGATCGTTGCCGACATCGTGACCAACGGAAGCTCATGATCTTCCAGCAGATAGATCACCATGCCGTTCTCGAGCACCACCCGCTCCGGCTCGGGCGGGGTGAACTCCACCGGCTTGAATTTCATGGCCCGTGGATCGCCGAGTTTTATCTCGCCCGCGGAAGCCGCTGCCACGACACACGACATTCCGAACACAACGGCGCCGATCAAAGAGAGTCCTCGCTTCACGTCCCATGATTCACGTTTCACGAAGCTCATCGGACCACCTCACTCGCAGGTACGGCGGCGATGTGCTTCTCCGAGGCTTTCCTGACCAACGTGGCAACGGTGCGGTTCGTTTTCGTGAAATACTGCGCCGCGACCCGCTGAATGTCCGCCGGTGTCACTGCCGCGATCTTGTCCCGTGAACGCAGCGCGTAGTGCCAATCGCCTGCCACCGTTTGATACAGCGCCAGTTGGGAAGCCAACCCGCTGTTTGAGCGGAGGGTGCGTACAAGATCCGCGTCGAGATTGTTCACGATTTTCTCCAGTTCTTTGGCGGTCACGGGTTCCGACTTCAGCCGATCCAGCTCGGCCAAGATGGCCGCTTCGACTTCCGCCGCCGTATGGGGTGCCAAGGGCGTCGCGTGAAGAACGAACAGGTTCGGCGCGCCGACGCCTGGGTAATTCGAATCTGAGCTGATGGAGGCCGCCAACCGCCGCTCACGGACCAGCCGGCTGTAGAGGCGGGAGGTCGATCCCTCAGTCAGAATTTCGTCGATGACGTCGAATGCATAATCGTCTGGATGGCCCAATCCCGGTTTGTGAAATCCGATGACGAGCGAGGGTTCGGCGTCGAACTCGACTTCGACCCGCCGTTCGCCCCGCTGCGGCGGCTCGATCGTGACAATCTGTGGCGGCGGCGGGACAGCCGGAATCTTCCCGAACGTCGCCTCGATCAGGGCGATCACCTCTTTGGGATTGATGTCGCCTACGATCCCGATGGTGGCCCGCCCAGGTCCGTAGTAGGTTTTGAAAAAAGCCTCTGTGGCGGCCGGAGTCAGCGAAAGAATATCCGATTCCCAGCCGATGGTCGGCGTGCCGTAGGGATGGGCGCGGAACGCAGCCGAGGTAAAGGTTTCGAACAGCAGCCCGCTCGGACTGTCGTCGTTGCGCATCCGGCGCTCTTCCATGACGACGCCTCGTTCCTTGTAAAACTCCCGCAACACCGGATTCGCCATCCGGTCCGCTTCGATGGCCGCCCAGAGGGGCAGACGATTCGACGGCAAGTTGATCATGTACCGCGTCAAGTCCTTTCCAGTCGAGGCGTTCAGCCCAACACCGCCGTGCCGCTGGTACAGCAATGCCATCTCGTTGCCGGCGACATATTTGACCGCCTGGTCCTGCAACATTTTGAACCGCTGCTGCAACGCATCGATTGCGGCCTGGTCTTCCGGACGGGAAGGTGAATCGCCGCTGCGCCGAGCCATCTTCCTCTGGCGCTGCTCGAGCTCTGTGGCCACCCGGTGCAATTCGTCTAGGATCGGCTTCTCCTTCGCGTAATCTTTGGTCCCGACCATGCGGGTCCCCTTGAACGCCATGTGCTCATAAAGGTGGGCGATGCCGGTCTGCCCGATCTGCTCGTTCACCCCGCCCACTGCGAACGTCATGTTGATGGAAACGATCGGCGCCTGGTGCCGCTCGACCATCAGGACGGTCAGGCCGTTGGCCAACTTGTGCTCGACAACCCGATCCGCCAGGCCTGGCGCAGCGGCGCACACGAGACTGAGATTGAGGCTCAGGCTGAGGACCAGCGCCAGAGCCGCGACGCGTGAAACGTGAAACGCAAGCTGCGAAACATGGGGCGTGGTGGGATATGATTCACGAGATATAAGCAACGTGTCTGTTGTCATTCGAAGATCTCCATGAGTTCTTCCGGCCGTTCGATGAACCACTCGGGTTTGCAGGCTGCCATCTTCTCACGGTTACCCATTCCATAGCCGACGGCGCAGACGCGGATACCCGCATTGTGCCCGCCATTGATGTCGTTCGTACTGTCTCCGACCAAAACTGTCCGCTCCTTCGGCACGTTCAATCGTTCCATCACGTGCAGCAGCATGCCTGGCTCCGGTTTCAGTCCGAACCCGTTATCGCCCCCCACTACGAACTGGAAATGATGCGCCCCGAGTCCCTTGAGGATGACGTTGGTGTATTCGATTGACTTGTTTGTGGCGACTGCTTTCTGTTTCTGGGAGAAACGCCTCAATGCGGATTCAACGCCGGGATAGAAGATCGTGCGGTCCAAGCAATGTTCGAGGTAGTAGCCGCGGAAGACCTGGAGCGCCTGCTCAAAGCTGATCTCGGGATGGTCGCCCACCGCGAGGCGTAAGAGCTTCTTGACGCCGTCGCCGACGAATCCGAAGATTTCTTCCAAGGGGCGCTCGGGCAAACCCAATTCTGCGAGCGTGAGGTTGACCGAGGCCGCGATGTCCCACTTCGACTCGATCAATGTGCCGTCCAGATCGAAAATCAGCAGTTCAACCGGGGTCTTGCCCATCATTTCGCCTTTCGCAACTCTTCCTGCAACGCCGCCAAACGGTCACGTTTCGTCGGATCGGTTTCTTTTACCCAGGCCTCACGGACGAAATTGATCATGCGTTTCTGTCCCACGTGCGGAGGTAGGACCGGCTCCACGATTTTCCACCGACTGTTTACGGCCTTCAGGCGCACACGGATTTCTTCCGTGCCCGGTTCCGGCATGAAGGACGCCGTATCGAGATACACGGCTCCAAGGACTTGAAACGTAACGGGCACGACCACCTCCAAGCGATCGACGATTTCCCACTTACTGTAGTGATCCGGCACCGTGAATCCTCGGATGACCAGTACTCGCCCCCAAGCCGGCTCTTCCCTCCAGGCGGTGTAGGGAGCCAACGCCTCAAACGACAGGGAGTCGAGACGGGCGCCCTTCTGATCGAGCGCGAAATATTTGCGGACGAGTTCAGCCGGCGAATGCCCCAACGCGCCGGTCTGTGCCGCCACCGAGCCGTGCCAGGCCCCGGAGACGAGGAAGAGGAAAACCACTGTGAGGAATCGGCGGATCGGCAATTCGGCTCTGTCCTGATTCAGGAAGTCTCGGCTCCCCGAGCCGCGCCGGGTCGAGGATCCGTAAGGCATTGTATCAAAGCGCCGTCCCGATTTCCTCCGAATCACGCCGCGGAGTCCCCTCGTTGACCTCTTGGAAAACGGCATGCTAGGGTTTTCTCCTGAGATGGACCGAGTTGGGACCGAGCCATCACATGAGTCGGATTGCCATGCGGCGTCGGCGGGCAGACTGGTTGATCGTCACACTCGGGCTGCTGCTTGTTTTCTATGCAGGAACGAGACTGGATCGACTTCATGCCCACGGCGCCGAGCTCTCGGCAGCGTCAGAAGCCGGGCCGCCAGCAGTCCGTGAGGCCGCGCCTCCTTCAAGCACCAAGGCCAAAACCGGCCGAGCCGCACCGAAGAAAGCCCATGATCTCTTGGTCCAGCTCCGGGAACGACGGGGCGAGCCGCTGCCAGGATATGTCGGGGGTCGGGAGTTCCGGAATCGCGAACGCCTGCTCCCCAGGGGGCTGTATCGGGAGTACGATGTGAACCCCAAGCGGCGGGGGCGGCCGCGGGACGCCGAACGTATCGTGATCGAACAGAAGACCGGCAAGGCCTATTATACCGGTGACCACTATCTGACGTTTGTCCCGCTCGAGTGACAGACCATGACCGCTTCGTCATCCCTCAACGCACAGCTACAAACGGCGAAGGCCCCATGGGTCGCACTGCTGACGCTGAAAGCGGGTCAGGCGGCGGACAAGCTCATCGCAACGCCAGAGGGTTTCATCAAGATCCTGCTGAAGGGAACGAAGTGCCGGACGGACGCCGGTTTGTTCACCGAATTTGCCCGTTCAATGAAGTTTCCCGATTACTTCGGCCACAACTGGGACGCGCTGGAAGAGTGTTTAACGGACCTCGAATGGCTTCCGGCGAAGGGATACATCTTGCTGCTCACTGATGCCGATTTGGTCCTGGCGGAGGATGAAGAGGGATTTCAGACCCTCGTCGACATTCTCAGGGATGCCGGAGAGGCCTGGGCCACCGGACAAGCGGGATCTGGTTCAAGACGCTCTGTTCCCTTTCATGTGATATGCGCCCTCTCGGAACACAAGAAACAATCCCGCGCCCATTGGGGGGGAATACAAGAGCTCCCAGGCGTGCAAACCCGGGGATCTGCGACGCGGCGACGGTCCTCTGGACGCAAGTCACCACGCCGCTAGGAAAGGAATCACCCATGGGACTCATGGACCAACTGGGACAAGCGGTCGGTGGAATGATGGGCGGCCAAAACGCCCAGAACCAACTTCTCCAGGCTATCTCTAGCCTCCTGGGACAGAACAGCAGCATCGGTGGACTGGCAGGCTTGGTGCAGGCGTTTCAGAAGAACGGCTTGGGCGAGATCGTCAATTCCTGGGTGAGCACCGGGAAAAATCTCCCGGTCACGGCAGACCAGATTAAACAGGGGCTGGGAAGCGACCTCCTGGCTCAACTGGCCGGGAAAGCAGGGTTGTCGCCCGACGCGGCCGGCTCACAGCTGGCAGGGCTGCTTCCCGACCTGATCGATAAGCTCACGCCGAACGGCAAGATTGAAGCCGGAGGCTTGGACCAACTCTTGAAGATGGTACAGGGGAAATTCGGAGCGTGATCGTTCGGCGGGAATGACAAACTGCGTCCTCCTTACGGGCGCAGTTTCTTGGTCGCGTTCAACAACCCCGCCCACTGAAACAGCGCCGAGGACACTCCATTCCCCGCCGATGCTCCAGCCGACTGCTGCAGCGTGGCCCGCCAACGGGCCTGTACTTCCTGTCGGTGCCTGACGCAGATGCCGTGCGTCTCACGGGCGTCGTCGAAGGGCGGCTTTTCACCCACGAATTCCTGCCCTCCCTCCTTCCGGCACCAGGAACACACGATCTTCATGCTGAGTCTCCCAAATTGAAGCGTTCGCCATGACGGCAAGGCAAACGCACGCAAGAACTAGACCGAATCCCAGCGTGAAGCATGATCATGATTTTTCCTAGGCAATTCAAATAAACTGGCAACGGCAGACGGACTACAGTGAATCAGAATAGGAGCAGGACTGGATCGATCTCGCGTTTTTTGGCCTCAGCCGCCGGATTTCGCTGCTGAGGAAGTGATCGCTCGACTCGTTTTCTTGACCGATTCTCGCGGCCCATGTTAGGGTGCGCCCCCGTCATGAAAACTACTCGTTCGACCGCGCTTTTTGCGGAAGCCCAACAGCTCATTCCCGGTGGCGTCAACAGTCCGGTGCGCGCTTTCCGTTCCGTCGGCGGACAACCCCGGTTTATTGCGAGGGCCAAGGGATCGCGTCTGTACGATGTGGATGGAAATACGTACATCGATTATGTCCTATCCTGGGGGCCGATGATATTGGGCCATGCTGCGCCGAGCGTGACTGCTGCCATTAAGCGGGCCGCGGGCAGAGGCACGAGCTACGGCGCGCCGACCGATCTGGAAGTCAATTTGGCCAAGATGATCCGTGAAGCCTTTCCCTCCATGGAAAAGGTCAGGCTGGTCAGTTCAGGAACCGAAGCGGTCATGAGTGCTGTCCGGGCGGCCCGCGGCTTCACGAAGCGAGACGGCATCCTCAAGTTCGAGGGTTGTTACCACGGCCACAGTGACTATCTCCTGGCCAAAGCCGGGTCGGGACTCGCGACGTTAGGAATCCCCGATTCGCCCGGTGTACCGGCGGACTTTGCGAAACATACCCTGACGGCCCCGTACAACGACATTCAGACCGTTCAGCAGATCGTGAAGGAGCAGGGCCAGCGTCTGGCCTGCATCATTTTGGAACCAATTGCCGGCAATATGGGTGTGGTCCCACCAGCGCCGGAATTTCTCCAAGCGCTCCGTCAGTTGACCTTGGAACACGAGATTCTGCTGATCTTCGATGAAGTGATCTCCGGCTTCCGCGTGACCTACGGAGGCGCCCAGTCGCTCTATGGAATCAAGCCGGACTTGACCGTGTTGGGCAAGATTATTGGAGGAGGATTACCGGTAGGGGCTTACGGGGGAAGAAAAGATATCATGGATCTGATCGCTCCCTCCGGACCGGTCTACCAGGCAGGCACTTTGTCGGGAAATCCGTTGGCGGTGACGGCAGGCATCGAAACGCTCAAGCAGCTGAAGAAAAAAGGGGTCTACCAACTTCTGGAAACCAGAGCGGCGGCGTTGGCGAAGGGTCTCGGCGAGGCGGCCAGGAAGGCGCACGTCCCGATCGCACAAACGAGAGTGGGTTCCATGCTCACCTCGTTCTTTACATCAGGACCCGTAGTCGATTGGAACACGGTAAAACAATCCGACACGAAACGCTATGGCCGGTTCTTTCACCAGATGTTGGAGCGGGGTGTGTATCTGGCTCCTTCGCAATTCGAAGCAGCGTTTCTCTCGACCGCTCATTCGTCGGCCGATATCGAAAAGACCGTCCGCGCCGCCTACGAAGCCTTCAAGTCGCTTTAGCCCACCGTATCCTTCACGATACGCCAGAGTCATTCCCGATACGGAGCTCCGCTTCTCTACTCGTCGTCCTCATCGTCTGCCTCCAACGCCTCCTGACGTTTCTGTTCTTCCATTGCGTTGTGCAGCAGCATCCGAATAAACATCGAGTAGAGGGAGCCTTTCTCGAGGGTCCCTCCGGGCGGAACTGCGATCCGGCCTTCCTTGATCATCTTGTCCATCCAGGCTTTCTGATCCGGTGCGATCAGAATCGGCACTTCGACTAACCCGACACGGCCGAACATTTCCATGATCATGACCTCCTCAATTTCAGCAGCGAGGCTATTCCATCACGCGGTTTTCTGCATTGTCAACGGTAGTGATCTGGCACGGAGTGTGCGTGCCGGTTTACCATGCCTTCTCGCTCGATCCCCATCAGTTTCTTGATGGCAACTGTCGTTTCCCTGCCTGTTCCTTTAGGGGCACAACCATCGACCCTTTCGCCCTCGACTCTACCGGTTGATCCGTTGAGCAAGGGATCAAGTGGCTCGGAGATGCACACATCCTGTGACTTATGCAGGAAGGCAGAAGGGCTTCCCGGGAGCAACCTGAAGGGCTCCCGCCCCCATCGAATGCAGAAGTCCCGTCATGGAGGCAGGTCAAGTGATATTCACCGCTCTATCGAGCAGAGCATGAAGTCGAATTTGCCGAAACGTAAGCTGGAATCCCTACAAGACGGAGAGGAGCCGCACGGCGATGATCCCGGCACGAGAAGTCTACAGTAACGATTAAGTCGAACGGAAGCCATGACGATATTCAAGGCTACGGACCAACCCAAAACCCTTACTTAATAATTCAATTCGTTTATCTGGCATCTTTCCTCGACATTTCCGAGTGCTCCCCTGTCAGAAGAGATATTACTTGACGGAACCCTATCCTTAAGTGATCTTAACCAGGCATAGAAGGCCTTCTCTTATGATCAACTCATCGGCGAACATCGTCACCCGTGAGCACGGCTCTTCAGGAGACCACGGTATGAGTTCAATGAGCCGGCCCAAGGAAAAGCGACGGGAACAAACGATCGCCTTACAGCCCTCCCGGATGGTCACCATACTTGCTAGCGCAGCTTTCCTGCTGATTCTTATCAGTCTTGGAACCCAGTTGACGCGATATGTATGGAACCATGACTATGTATATGGAATCCTGCCCCTTGCTGAGCGGCTGCTTCACGTCAACAATGAGTTCAACATCCCAACGTTGTTCTCCGTTTGTCTTTTTTCCTTCGCCTCATCATTGCTGATGTGTATCACTGTTCTCAAACTTCAAGATGGCGATCGCGACCGATATAGATGGATGGTTCTTGCCATGGGATTTCTCTACCTCGCTGTCGACGAGTCCTGGTCCATACATGAATCGTTTTTTGAAACGGGAAGGTGGCTGCTGGGGGGAAACAATCATGGCCTATTCTACTATGATTGGGTGGTTCCAGGCCTGCTTGCATCGACCGTTGTAGGATTGTCGTTCATGGGCTTCCTATCACGCCTTCCGCCCCAAATACGCTCACTGAGCCTCGTAGCAGGGGGTATGTATATCGGCGGCGCTCTTGGTTTCGAGATGCTTGGCGGGCGTTATGACGAGTTTCACGGATCTCTCAACATGACCTATCAATTATTCGTTCATGTCGAGGAAGGTTTGGAAATGGCCGGAGTCATTCTGTTCATTTTTACCTTACTTCGCTATGTCGAGGAAAACTACCGGCACATCTCTATTTTGGTCGGGGATGGAGTCCCTCAAGAGAGCACCGATGTCGTCTCCTTGAGAGGTAGAAAGACTGCGTAGGTACCCCTTCCGCTCTGGCGTTCTCCGAAGATCCTTAACGGTCGAGCACCTCATGATGTCGGTATCGAGAGGCACTACGATTTCTTGTTCTTGTCCTTTGGATTGTCCGAGAACAGCAACCAGCCCAGCACAATGAACCCGATGGCGACGCCGGCGATGGCGAGCCAGGTAGGAAGTTTTTCCATCGGTTTATCCTTTCGGCGCGGACTGTAGCTTTTCCAGTACGGCCTTGTCGAGTCGCTTCACCTTGCCATTTCCATCGGTCGTGGCCAGGCGCGCCGAGCCCTCGACTACGACCCTTCCGCTGAGCTTTTCCTTCATGACATGAGAGAAGGTGAACGACGCCGGAGTGACCGCTGAAATCGTGGTATCGATCATGAGCGTGTCTCCATAGCGCGCGGGCGATCGGTAATCTACTTCGGCATGAATGACAACGAAGATGATTCCTTGGCCCATCAGCCCGGCTACAGAGAGGCCGCGGTCTTCAAGATACTGCGTGCGGGCCCTCTCAAAGTACCTCAGGTAATTGGCATAGTAGACTACCCCGCCACAATCGGTGTCCTCGTAATAAATCTTAACGTCCATCCTACAGTGCCAAGGTGGGAAACTTTGGCAACGACGATTCGCTTACACCGGTGAGTTTCAGCACCGTATCAAAGAGTTGTTGCGCTCGTTCCGATTTGACCGGCTCGAATCCATGGCCCAATACAGCATGATACGCCGCATCGAACAGCGGCTTCATCATCGGCCATTCCTTGCGAAAGACTTGGCCCAGCGGATCTCCCAATTCGGCAAGGATCTTTAATTGGACCTGGAGCGGGAGCTTATACTTCCCGTCAGTATCGTCCAAGAAACAGGCCCTGCAAGCGTCCTGGAAGGCGTGCGGTAACTGCTCCGGCTGGAGATCCCATGTCTTGATCCGGTGTTGCTTGAATAGCCTGTGCTGGGCGAAGGCTTCAAGTGCCCGTACGAGGGAGCACATCGCGGCTTCTGTGTCGTGCACCACGTGGTGCCGGCGACTCGCATGGGCCAACAGATCGAACGCCTGCAACTCTTTCACTTCGGTCGGATCGAGCACGAGTTTCTCGAGAAACCCGGCGTTGGCTTTGATCGCCGGAAGAATAACTTTGAGGCCGGGCGGCCCACCAAAGATCGTAGCCATTTCCATCGCCTTCGCCGCAGTCTTCAGCTTGTCCCAGGCCTGACGATACTGAAACTTCTCCCACTGATCATACCCGTCGGCTAGATCGGCAAAGGCTCGATACAGCGGTTTCTGTCCGCCACTGACCCTGGCTTCGATCTGGCGAAACAGCGCGGCAGCCGCGACATGGGCACCCCGATTGAAGAGGTCGCACCCGTCTTGCCGCATCACCTCGGCTGCTTCATCCCAGGGATTGGTGGACATCCAGAGCTGATCTCGGCCGCCGATCGAAACAACATCGCCACTACGGCCGTCGTTCAGACTGGTCAGCGAGACGATGCGGGAAGACAGCGGCATGGTGACAAGCGTGAGGGCCCCCGCCATAGCGGGCGTCGCACCGGTGAGATCGACGACCAGCGTGCCCGGATCAACCCCCCAATTCTTGAGCAGACCGGGAAGCGACCGGGCGATGGTTTGGTAGCAAGAGGGAAAACTTCCCGTATCCGGCAACAGCACCCAATCCCATCGGCGGGGCATCGGAGTGATCTGGGGCTGCAAATCGGTTTCAACGGGTTGCTTGAGCGATTCCGGAAGGATGAAACACAAGGAATCCGGACGCAGTCGGTTGATGCTATAGGCGGCGGCACCGAGATCGCCGCTGAAGGCTACTATCAGAGCTTGAACCGGTTGTTCCTGGGCCATAGCGCGCGGACTATAGCACCGGCCTTACGAGCGATCAATTGAACCGGCCCCGCTTGACGGCCTGGGGAAAGGCGCATAGACTCCCGTCCATTCCTTAGGAATTCCTTTTCCTCTGTCGAGGTCCCCTGATGGTCTGGTGGTATTGGATGGTTCTCGGTCTGGTCCTCCTCGGCGCGGAGATGACGACGCCGGGCGGGTTCTACATTATCTTCTTCGGCCTATCGGCGCTCATTGTCGGTACGCTGGCCGGCCTCGACGTCGTGACGACTGATTGGCTCCAGTGGTTGCTGTTCTCGTTCATCGCCGTCGGCTCTCTTCTTTTTTTCAGGGGTCCGTTGATGGCTGCGATCAAGAAAGGACCTGAGGACTCGGCTTCGGTCGACACTATGGTCGGCGAAATTGCGCTAGCCCTCGGCCCGATCGCTGCCGGCGAGAGCGGCAAGGTCGAGTTGCGCGGCACGACGTGGACCGCCAAGAACGTGGGTTCGGTCTCTCTAGCCAAGGGCCAGCGGGGAAAGGTCTCTCGCGTGGACGGGTTGACGCTCCAAATAACGGCTGAATAAAGGAACGCAACGATGGAGGAGGGCGGCATGCCAGGAGGATTTCTTGTCGTACTGATCCTTGCATTACTGGTCCTGTATGTCATCGCCAAGACGGCGGTGGTGGTGCCGCAACAGAGCGCTTACGTCGTCGAACGGCTCGGCAAGTACTCGGCCACGCTCAATGCCGGCTTTCATATTCTCCTTCCCTTCGTCGACACGATCCGTTATCGGCATTCTTTGAAGGAAACGGCGATCGACATCCCCGAACAGGTCTGCATTACCAGGGACAACGTGCAGGTGGCGGTGGACGGCATCCTCTATCTCAAAGTGCTCAACCCGGAGCGGGCCTCGTACGGCATCAGCGACTACAACTTCGCACTGGCCCAATTGGCGCAAACCACGCTGCGCAGCGAGATCGGAAAGATCGAATTGGACCGCACGTTCGAGGAGCGCACCAATATCAATATCCAGGTCGTCAACGAGCTGGACAAGGCGTCGGACCCCTGGGGAGTGAAAGTCCTCCGCTACGAGATCAAGAACATCACGCCCCCCAAGGACGTGCTCAATGCGATGGAAAAGCAGATGCGCGCGGAACGGGAAAAGCGCGCCTTGATTCTGACATCCGAGGGCGAGCGTGACGCAGCGATCAACCAAGCCGAAGGCGAGAAACAGCAGGTGATCAAAGCCTCGGAAGCGAAGAAGCAACAGCAGATCAACGAGGCGGAGGGCGCGGCCTCCGCCATTCTGGCCATCGCCCAGGCCACTGCCGAAGGACTCCGCAAGGTCGCCGAAACGATCCAAGTCCCCGGCGGCCAGGAGGCGGTGCAGCTCCGCGTGGCCGAACAGTACATCGGCAAGTTCGGCGAGTTGGCCAAAGCGAGCAACACGCTCGTCCTTCCCGCCAGCGTCTCCGACGTCGGCTCGATGATTGCGTTAGCGATGAACGCCATCAAGCAAACCGCTCCGAAGCCTCAGCCTCCGTCGAAAGCGTAATCGACGGGCCGTTCGTTTGACAGGTCGGAGCCCCTCGCCTACAATCCCGCGGCATGAAGGACTTCGTACTCAAGGCCTTCGCGGACAGCGCCTCCGTGAAGCAGCAGTTCGCCCGCGACCATGCCGACCGCATTGCCCAGGTCGCCGTGATCATGGGCACTGCGTTTCGGGAAGGCCACAAAGTCCTGCTCTTCGGGAACGGCGGAAGCGCCACCGACGCGGCCCATATCGCAGCTGAATTCGTCGGACGCTACAAACGGGAACGGCAGCCCTTGCCCGCCATCGCGCTGGCCACCGACATCGCCGCCATCACCTGCATCGCAAACGATTACGGCTACGACGAACTCTTCGCGCGCCAAATCGCCGCGCACGGGCAGAAAGGTGACATCGCGATCGCCATCAGCACGAGCGGCAATTCGCCGAACGTCTTGAAAGGAGTCGAGGCTGCCAAGGTCTGCGGCTTGACGACCATTGCCTGGACCGGCGGCACCGGAGGAAAACTGGCCGGCCTCGTGGATTTTCCCTTCGTCGTGCCTTCGACCGTGACAGCCCGTATCCAGGAGTGCCACATTACGCTCGGCCACGTCCTGTGCGAACTCATCGAGGACCATCTCCTTGGCAAGACAGCCTGACCGGAAACGGCCCCCCGTCACGACGCGCAAGCTGATCCCGCCGATCAACGTGACGGACCTCAGGACTTATCCCCTCAAGAAACGCCATAGCAAGGTGCGCGTAACCGATTTCGCCAGGCCTTGGCGTCGGGGCGACAGCTTCAGCCGCTTCTACGCCTCGCTGCCGGACATTCTGGGCGCCAAGGCGCTCCGCGCCGTGGCGAAGACCGTGGCGACGGCCTATCGAAAAGGCAAGCCGGTCATCGTCGGCATTGGCGCCCACGTGGTGAAGGTCGGATTGAATCCGATCCTTGTCGACTTCATGAAGCAGGGAATCGTGACCGCCGTCGCCATGAACGGCGCCGGCATCATCCATGATTTCGAACTGGCGCTCATGGGCCATACGTCCGAGGAAGTCGACACCGAGATCGACGAAGGCCGGTTCGGCATGGCAGAAGAGACCGGGCGGATGCTCAACGAGGCGATCGTACGAGGGGCTCAGGATCGTGAGGGACTCGGTGAGGCGGTCGGCCACTACATCAACCGGTACCAAGGGAAATTCCCGAATCGCGAGACCAGCGTGCTGGCGACCGGCGCCAAGCTCGGCATTCCGGTCACCGTGCACGTCGCGCTTGGGACCGACATCATCCATATGCATCCCTCCGCCGATGGGGCGGCAATCGGAGCCACGTCGTTACTGGACTTTCGCCGCTTGGCCGCCGTCGTGGCCGGCATGGAAGGCGGTGTCTACATCAACATGGGTTCGGCAGTGATCCTGCCCGAGGTATTCTTGAAGACCGTGTCGCTGGGACGGAACCTCGGACATACCCTGTCCAACATCACGACCGTCAACATGGATTTCCTCTCGCATTATCGGCCACTGACGAATGTGGTACGACGCCCGACTCAAAAGGGCGGAAAGGGCTATTCTCTGATCGGACACCACGAGATCATGGTGCCCTTGCTCGCCGCCGCTATTTCTGAAGAGCTGGGGTAGCATGGCGTCTCGACCGACTCCGCCCCTGACATCTGAAGAACTCACGGCGCTCTGGTCCGATCTGAACGTCCGGTACTTCGACGGAGCGCTTCCCCTGATCGATGTCGTCTGGAGTCGTCGGCTGACCTCCTCGGTCGGCATGTTCGTGAGCAGGGGCGGGCCCCGGTCATCGTGGTCGGAAGTTGCAGCCGGCCGAGCGCCGCGCCGTGAGATCCGTCTCTCGCTTCCCCTGCTGACCTCGCTGATGGCCAGGACGGCGCACGCATACAATGAGCTGCTCAGCACGCTGGCGCATGAGATGATCCACCAATGGCAGTATGACATCCTCAAGCACCGCCCCAACCATGGCCGCGATTTCCTGCGGAAGATGACCGACATGAACCGTGACGGCCGGCTCGCGATCACGATCTACCATTCGTTGCAGCAAGATGTGCTGGCGCTGGCCAAGTTTGCCTGGCGCTGCCGTCAATGCGGCCGTGTCTATCGTCACCAGCGACGGACCATAAAGCCTCGCCGTCACCATTGCGGAAGTTGCCGGGGGGGACTCCAAGAATTGGGAACCGTGGCGCGTCCTGCCTCACACCAGCCTGTTGCGCCGCAGCGGCGCCCTCTCTTGATCCACGAACAGTTGTCTCTTATCTTTTAGGCTCCAATCGTGGAGAGGAGCATGGGCTGGTCCCGCCAGATTCTCTTCGGTGACGTGGACGCCATGTTCGCGTCCGCCGCTGTGGTCAAGGATCCCAGCTTGGCCGGCAAACCGATCGCCGTCGGCGGGCTGCCGCCCCGAGGGATCATCGCCGCGGCCAGTTACGCCGTTCGACCGTTCGGAGTCCGCTCCGCGATGCCCACCGCCGAAGCGTTACGCCTCTGTCCAGACCTGATCCTGATCCCGCCGGATCGCCCCCTCTATCGGCGGTTGCACGAACAGATGCAAACCGTGACGGACCGTCTCTTTCCCCTCACTGAATGGAGCAGCATCGACGAGTTCTATGCCGATACGACCGATCTGCAACAGCGTCATCCCGATCCATACGCTTTCGGTCACGTCGTCAAGCGGGCCCTCTTCGACGCTACAGGTCTGCATTGCACCGTTGCCCTTGCCAGCGGGAAGACGTTCGCGAAGATCGCGGCGGACCTGCATAAACCTGACGGCCTGGCCGTGATCGAGCCGGGAACGGAAGCGTCGTTCCTCGCGGATCAACCGTTACGAGCGCTTCCGGGTATCGGTCCCAAGACCGGCGACCGTTTGTGCCTACTCGGCGTGAAGACGATCGGCGACCTGAAGGACCCTCGCTGGCAGACTTCGCTCTGGCACCTGCTCGGCCACCGACTGGAGGGGCTGAGAGAGTTGGCCCAAGGGCATGATCACGAGCCGGTCGTGGCAGACCGCGAGTCGAAAAGCCTGAGCCATGAGACGACGTTCGAAGAAGATCATGACAACCGGGCCTTCCTCGAACGCATCCTCAAGGAGTTTCTTCGAGACCTTGCGCGAGATCTCCGGCGGGAAGGGCTTTCGGCAGGCTCCTGCACAGTGAAGTTGAAGGACGCCCGTTTCGCGGTGACGACAAAACAGCGGGCCTTTCCGCATCCGTTGAACTACGATCCGGATATGTGGCCCGTCATCCAATCGGTACTGCGGGATCTGATGAAACCACCCGTGAAGTATCGGCTGGTCGGTCTGGCGCTTACGGCGCTGACCCCTACCCCGCCCGGGCTTTTCGACCGGCGTCGAGCGGCCGCTATCGAGGCACTCGACGCCTTGGCCGCCCGCCACGGTTCAGCCGTGATCGGCCTGGGCGGGGTCACCTCGCGCGACGACAAGTGACGCTCCCTTTCCATCGGCCATTCAAGCCGGTATGATGGGGGTCATGTCGGAAAAACTCACGACGAAGGAGCGCCTCGTCGTCACCCTTGCTCAGGCACGCGCGAAGAAGCAGCGTATCGTTTTCACCAACGGATGTTTCGATCTGATGCACATCGGCCATACGCGCTACCTCCGAGCGGCCAAGTCGCTGGGTGATGTTCTGGTCGTCGGGGTAAACAGCGACGTTTCGGTCAAGACGCTCGACAAGGCTCCGGACAGGCCGATCGTCCCGGAGAATCAGCGGGCCGAAATCGTCGCCGCGCTCGGCTGCGTGGATCATGTCGTCATTTTCGACGAGCCGGATCCGCTCCAGCTCATCACCTCCGTCCAGCCGGACGTGTTGGTCAAAGGGGGGGACTGGCCGGTCGATAAGATCGTCGGCCGCGAGGTCGTCGAACGGCGCGGGGGCACGGTGAAAATCATCCCCCTCGTCCCCGGACAATCGACCACCGCGTTGATCCAACGAATCCGCTCCCGCGAATCGTAGCGTGTCGAATCTCCAATCCCGTTCAACGACGATGCCGTGGTTGTCTGAGGTCATATTGGCCCTGGCTGGCGGAAGGCGCCCTTGTCTGGCCGGCCTGCACGGGTCCTCCGGCGCATTTGCCTTGACGAGCCTCCTCCGGATCGACTCGGGCCCTCTGGCGCCACGTCCTTGGTTGATCATCGCAAAATCCGACGAGGACGCCGAACGTGTGTTCGACGATCTGCACTTTTTTCATCGACTCATCGGGCTGCCGACGGCGGCGTTGACCTTGTTTCCCCGCTGGGAGACGTTGCCTTACGAATCGACGCCGCCGCATGTCGGACTCGTCGCCCGGCGCATGAACGCGTTGTATCAGATTCATTCCGTTCCTTCGACGCGCGTGGTGACGTCGATCGATGCCTTCACACAACGGCTGATGCCGGTCGAGACGTTCCGGGAAGCCCTGCTCCGTTTCACGGTCGGAAACGGGATTGAGCGGGAAGTCTTGACGTCGACCTTACTCCGTTTGGGATACCGGCGCGTCTCGGTCGTGGAGATCCCCGGGGAGTTCAGCATACGCGGCGGCATCATGGACATCTTCTCTACGGCCTATGCCGAGCCGTTGCGGGTCGAGTTTCTCGGCGAGACGGTCGAGTCTCTCCGTTTGTTCGATCCAGCCACGCAGAAATCGACGGACAAGTTGAAACAGGCCCTCGTCCTGCCGGCGCGCGAGTACATCCGATCCGCCGCAGCCCCTGACACCCTTGATCCGATTCCCCAGGACGCGGAATGGCGGGCGCCGGATCTCTATGGCAGGATGCACAGCCTGCGCGACTATTTCACCGTTCCGCCCGTGCTCGTCCTGGATCAACCGGCCGCACTGAAATCCGCCTGCGGGGACCTGTGGAACAAGATCGATGACGGCTATCTCCGCCACAGTGAGCGTGAGTCAGCAACGCCCTACCCACCTCCCGAGCGGTTGTTTCGCTCCTGGGAGGAAGTGGCTGACGAGACGGCCGACTGGCCCCAGCTGACGCTCGAACCGTTGACTGCCCCCGACGGCTCGTGGAGCCCGGTTCAGACGTTACCGGTGCAGATTCCCGGCAGCGCGGGATTGGGCGCGCGTGGCACGCCGTTTTCTCAGACGTTGGCGATCTTGGAGCAGTTGCGTACGACCAGCCGCGTCGTGCTCGTCGCTAGAAGCCGCGGTCAGGTGGATCGCCTGCTGGCATTGTTACGGGAGCATGACGCGCCGGCCATCGAATGGAGCAGGGAGAACTGGAGCTCCTCCGGCGAGACCAAGGCTCCGTTCTACCTGCTGCACGGGGATCTCTCGAACGGATTCCTGTCCTCGGAATGGCGGCTCGCCATCTTCACGGAAGAGGAGCTCTTCGCCAAAGGCGGGCGGCACAAGCCCCAGCCAAAGTCCAAGGCCGCGGCTTTTCTCTCGTCGTTGGAAGATCTCAACATCGGCGACTACGTCGTGCACGTCCAGTACGGCCTTGCCAAGTATCAAGGGCTGAAGCGCCTCTCCGTCCAGGATTTCGACAGCGACTATCTCATCCTGGAGTTCGCCGGAGGAGACAAACTCTACGTGCCGCTGGATCGTCTCAACCAGGTCCAGCGGTACAGCGGAGCGGAAGGCCACGTGCCTCGGCTCGACCGGCTCGGCGGAACCAGCTGGGCCAAGACCACCGCCCGCGTGAAGAAAGACATCGAGGAAATGGCGCAGGAATTGATCGATCTGTACGCGAACCGCGAGTTGGCCAAACGCCATTCGTATGGATTCGAGAGCACGCTCTATCGCGAATTCGAAGCGGCGTTTGAGTACGAAGAAACGGGGGACCAGCTGAAGGCGATCGAGGACATCACGCGGGACATGGAATCCAGCAAGCCGATGGACCGGTTGGTCTGTGGCGACGTCGGCTACGGCAAGACAGAAGTGGCCATGCGGGCTGCGTTCAAAGCGGTCGAAGACAATCGGCAAGTGGCCGTGCTCGTGCCCACGACGTTGTTGGCACACCAGCACTACGACAACTTTTCGGAACGATTCGCGCCGTTTCCTACGAAAGTAGCGCTCCTCTCGCGATTCCAGTCGCCCAAGGAGGCCCGTGCCATCCTGAAAGAGGTGGCGGCCGGCACGATCGACGTCGTAATCGGCACCCATCGGCTGCTGCAGAAGGACGTGGTTTTCCGCAACCTCGGCCTCGTCGTCATTGACGAGGAACAATGGTTCGGGGTGAAACACAAAGAGCGGCTCAAGGAACTCCGCACCCAAATCGACGTGTTGACCCTGACTGCGACCCCGATCCCGCGCACGCTGCA
>FKKE01000458.1_pt2 | contig 21298 bp, 17 predicted proteins | sample 1106331 | NCBI WGS metagenome assembly FKKE01 (sample SAMEA3931202, study PRJEB13176) | freshwater metagenome | biome: Drinking water system; feature: drinking water; material: freshwater | place: China | collected 2013-02-06 | reverse complement strand
CAAAACAACAAAAAAGATTTTTCTACTCACCGCGGCCTGATGCAACTGGTAGGTAAGCGTAAGCGATTACTGAATTATCTTCAGAAACATGATCTTACCGGTTATCGCCAGCTGATTGAAAAACTCGGTCTCAGAAAATAATGTACCCCCTGTTCCCGATAGCTATCGGGACTTTTAGTTTCAGCTAAGTTGTAATTTCTTTTCTTTAAGCTTTTCGATCATGCTGAATAGCGAAAAAGACATACAGAAGCCGGTAACAACCGGCAACGACACAACGGGAACTGATAATAATAATTAGCCGGGTATATAATCATTATTCAACTTGTTTATGTGTTCAAAACTTCGAACCTCAAACATCAAACCTCTCCGAAGGAGTCCTTCGGACAAACAAAATGCTACAACAACCTATTCGTAAAACTTTTGATATAGGTGGTGGCCGTATGGTTACCATTGAAACGGGCCGGCTTGCCCGCCAGGCTGACGGTGCAGTAACCGTGAGTATGGGAAAATGTATGTTACTCGCAACTGTAGTTGCCAATAAAGAACCTAAAGAAGGACAGGATTTCTTTCCCTTGTCAGTAGATTACCAGGAAAAATTTGCTGCCGCCGGTCGTATCCCGGGTTCATTCTTTAAAAGGGAATCAAAGCTGAATGATTATGAAGTGTTGACGTCAAGACTTGTTGATCGTGCCTTACGTCCCTTATTTCCTGAAGATTATTTTTGCGATGTACAGGTATTGATAACCCTTATTTCAAGTGATGAACAAATAATGCCCGACGCAATGGCTTGCCTGGCTGCATCAGCTGCCCTGGCGATCTCAGATATACCCATAAAAGAAATTATTTCTGAGGTCAGGGTTGCCAGAGTTAATGGCGGGTTTATTGTGAATCCTTCGAGAAATGAATTAGAAGATGCAGATTTTGAATTCATCATTGCGGCTACTGAAAAAAACCTGATGATGGTGGAAGGTGAAGCACAGGAATGCAGCGAAGCCGATCTTATCAAAGCATTGGAAATAGCACATGATGCCATTCGTATACAGATAAAAGCGCAGCAGGAGCTTCGTGATATGGTAGGAGTGAAAGAGAAAAGAGATTATAAAAAGCCGGAACAGGATGAAGCCTTGCGTGAAAAAGTAAATGCATTTGCCAAACAAAAAGTGTATGAGATCTCCAAAAGTAAATTGAGTAAGCATGAGCGGAGCGATAAATTCTCGGCTTTAAAAGAAGAATTGGTAGAACATATCAAAGCAGGATTGAATTTACCGGAAGGTGAGGAATTGCCTTCTTTAACCAAAAAACTGATCAATACATATTTTGGCGACCTGCAGTATTATGTAGTTCGTGATATGATACTTGATGAAAAAGTTCGTTTGGATGGCCGTGGATTAGAAGATATCCGTCCTCTTGACATGGAAGTAGATATATTGCCCTCCCCACATGGCGCTGCATTATTTACAAGAGGCGAAACACAATCGCTAACTACAGTAACCTTAGGCACACCACTGGATGAGCTATTAGTGGAAAGTGCGGCAAAATCATTTGATTCAAAATTTTTCCTTCATTATAATTTTCCTCCCTTTTCAACAGGTGAGGTAAAGATGATGAGGGCTCCGGGTCGTAGAGAAGTAGGTCATGGCAACCTGGCCCAGCGTTCATTAAAGCAAATGATGCCAACTGAAAATTTTGCTTATACCGTTCGTGTGGTGAGTGATATTCTGGAATCAAATGGTTCTTCATCAATGGCCACTGTTTGCGCAGGGTCCCTGGCGTTGATGGATTCAGGAATTCCTTTTCCCAAACATGTTAGCGGTATAGCAATGGGATTGATCACAAAAGGAGATAAATATGCCATATTAAGTGATATCCTTGGTGATGAAGATCACCTGGGTGATATGGATTTTAAAGTAACCGGGACAAGAGATGGAATTTGTGGTGTGCAAATGGATATTAAAGTAGATGGCTTAAGCATGATCGTAATGGGAGAGGCGCTGGAACAAGCAAAGCGTGGAAGACTGCATATATTAAATGCCATGTACAATTGTATTCCTGAAGCAAGACCAGAAGTGAAACCACATGCTCCAAGAATGGTGAAGATGTTCATTGACCGTGAATTTATCGGTGCTGTTATCGGGCCCGGTGGTAAAGTGATACAGGAAATGCAAAGAGTTACCGGCACTACCATAAATATCGAAGAGGTGAATAATATGGGTGAAGTAAGCATATTTGGTACCAATAAAGAAGGTGTTGAAAAAGCAGAAAACTGGATCAAAGGAATTGTAGCGATACCCGTAGTTGGTGATGTGTATGAATCTACAGTAAAATCAATAATGCCTTTCGGAGCTTTTGTTGAATTTTTACCTGGCAAACAAGGTTTAGTTCATATAAGCGAAGTAAGCTGGAAAAGATTGGAAACTTTAGAAGGTGTATTGAGAGAAGGTGATGTGATAAAAGTAAAATTGATAGGCACAGACCCTAAATCCGGAAAGTTCAAGCTTTCAAGAAAAGCATTGATACCAAAACCGGAAAGACAGGATAGACCAGCTGGAAATCAGTAGACAAGTTGTTTCAGGGCTTATTATCATTAATTTTTGATCATTCATTTAACTGAAATGTGCAAGTGATTATTAATTATCATGAAATAATTAATAATAAAAATCAATAATTTGAACGGGAAGAAATTCCTGCTATAGAAAGAATAATTAGGTTAAAAACCCATGACACTTCTGTCAGGGGTTTTTACTTTTGTATTGAAATGGATTATATCAAGATCACATTTGCCGGTCTGCAACCGGAGCAAAAAGAGATTTTAATAGCTCAGCTTGCAGAAGCAGGGTATGAGGGATTTGAAGAAACAGATAATTCTCTTGATGCTTTTATCAATAAAAAAGATTTTGATAAAATATTATTGAATGAGATCTCTTACAAATATCAAACACCTTATTCTTTAGAAAAAATCGCAGCAACAAATTGGAATAAAGTATGGGAATCAAATTTTGAGCCGGTAATAGTAGAGGCCTATGTAGGTATCCGGGCAGATTTTCATAAGCCAATAACTAATACAAAATACGAGATACTTATTACGCCAAAAATGAGTTTTGGCACCGGTCATCATGCAACAACTTATTTAATGATTGAATTGATGAAAGACCTGGATCTGAAAGGAAAATCAGTTTTGGATTTTGGAACAGGCACTGGCATATTGGCCATACTTGCTGAGAAAAGCGGCGCTGAAATAATTTATGCAATTGATAACGACGATTGGAGCATTGCCAATGCTGAAGAAAATTTTAAAAAAAATAAATGTCAAAAAATTAATTTAAAAAAAGCCTCTGCTGCTCCATCACCAAAGCATTTAGATATCATCCTTGCCAACATAAATAAAAATGTGATCCTTGAAAATTTCAATGTTTTGAAAGATCAATTAAAAAATGATGGAACATTGCTGTTGAGCGGTCTTTTGGAATCTGACAGCGAAGAAATTTTACAAAGAGCTAATGAGTTGAATTTAAGTGTACAAAAACAACTTTCCCGAAACAATTGGATAGCGATTCAATTAAGCAGGTAACTTTGGTCATTATCGATTAATTTACTCCTGTCTTCTTGCCCGTTTGCCGTATATTTGTAATCCAACTTTAACGAAAGGCCAAATGAACGAATTTCTTTTGATCGTTCTCGCATATCTGATTGGAAGCATTCCCACAGCAGTTTGGGTCAGCAAGTACTTTTTTGGTATTGATATTCGGGACTATGGAAGTGGTAATGCCGGAGCTACAAATACATTCAGAACCTTAGGTCCTAACTGGGGTTCTTTTGTAATGATCATCGATATGTTGAAAGGTATTATTGCTGTTAAACTTATTTACTTGCTTCCCTCTTATCTTGATCATGATACACTGATGACCAACATGCAGATCGGGTTGGGGCTGGCGGCTGTTGTGGGTCATATATTTCCCATATGGGCAGAATTCCGCGGGGGTAAAGGCGTTGCAACAGTATTTGGAATGGTTCTCGGAATTCAACCCTTAGTAGCTGTATGTTGTGTAGGAGTTTTTTTACTGGTATTATACTTAACAAGATTTGTTTCTCTAAGTTCTATATTAGCCAGCATAGCATTTCCCATTTTTATACTGGTTATTTTTAATGAGCCTGAAGATCTATACAGGATTTTTGCAATTGCTGTTGCCTTAATGGTTCTTGTTACTCACCAGAAAAATATCGGCCGCCTACTTCAGGGAAATGAAAGCAAAGTCCCCATTCTCAAACATCGTGATCGCCGCAGGCAGCGCCGTCGTAACGATCGAAACAAACTGTAAATATTTATTTTGGTATAATCATTGAATAATTAATAGAAAAATCTACTAATTATGACAAGGCTTTTTATGTCAGTGTTTGTCGTGGTATCTTTTGTTATTGCTTGTAGCACGAATCCTTTGACAAAAAAATCACAGCTCACATTGTTACCCGAATCAGAGCTGCAGGCAATGGGCACGCAGCAGTACCGTCAGTTTTTATCAACAAACAGAGTTGTCAGCGCACCAAATAATCGTGATGCAGCTATGGTAAAAAGAGTTGGTCAACGTATTGCCAGAGCAGTGGAAGATTATTACAGGCAAAATAATATCAGTGATAAACTAAAAGGTTTTAACTGGGAGTATAATTTAGTAGATGATAAAGCCGTGAATGCATGGTGTATGCCCGGTGGTAAAATAGTTGTTTATACAGGTTTGCTGCCAGTTACGCAAAATGAGGCTGCATTAGCGGTGGTTATCGGTCATGAAGTTTCACATGCCTTACTACAACATGGCAACACAAGAATGAGTCAGGGTCTGCTTCAACAGTTAGGCGGTGTAGCCCTTTCAGTAGCTTTGGCCAATAAACCGGTGGAAACTCAGAATTTGTTTATGACCGCTTATGGTGCCGGAACTACAGTTGGCATTTTATTACCTTTTTCCCGCAACCAGGAATTAGAAGCAGATAGATTTGGTTTGATCTGGACAGCCATGGCAGGTTATAATCCCCAGGAAGCAATCCCACTTTGGGAAAGAATGGAAAGAGCTTCACAGGGTCAAAGACCTCCGGAATTTCTGAGTACACACCCGAGTGAAGGAAAAAGGATCCATCAACTTAAGCGGTATATGCCTGAAGCCATGAAATATTATAGGCCAATGGCTAAAAATTAATGTTCAAGCACTTAAAAAACTTGATTAAAATTCAGATTCCGGCTAATTTTTCAAAATAGTCGGAATTTTCTTTCATATCCGGCCTGATGATAGGGTATATTTTGTACATTTGTGCCCCGCTAATTTGTGTATACTGAAGCCGGTCTTCGAACCGGGCGGTTTCGGAAACCCAAAAAACACCATTATCAGGTATGTCTCAAACGATTCTCGAAAAGCTTCAGCTTGCAGATGAAAAGAATCTTCTCATTCAGGGTTTACCCTCTTCAATTGAAAAACAGTTCAGCAAACTCTCTTTTGCAAAGAATGTTACGCCTCTGTTAAAGACACGTAAAATTGACTTTGCACTGGTATTTGCCGTGAACGAAAATCAGCTAAACAGCATTTTGCAAGAGGTAATGCCCGCATTAAAGAAAGATTCAAAATTCTGGGTTGCTTTTCCTAAGGTCACTTCTAAGATCGTTACCGATCTAAACCGCGAATGCAGTTGGCAAAAGTTGACTACAGCCGGTTATGAGTGTCTTGACCAGGTAGCTCTTGACCATGTCTGGAGTGCCACCCGCTATTGCAGGGGTGAACTGGTAGAGGAAATAAGGATTAGCCGCAGAGAGCTCGCCGAAGCTTAAAAATTTATTGGCCAGGAAAAGGGACCATGATTAATTTCACGGTCCTTTTTTTATGTCCCATTTGAACATCGAAATAAAAGCAAGAACCAGCAATCCAGGTTTTGTAAGAAAATACCTGCTTGATCACAAAGCCATTTTTAAAGGAATGGACGAGCAAACTGACATTTATTTTAATGTGACAAATGGACGATTAAAACTCCGTGAAGGAAATATTGAGAATAATCTTATTTATTACCATCGCATTGATCAAGCAGGTCCCAAAAGTTCGATTTTTAATTTGGTAAAGATTGAAGATGCAAAAGGATTAAAAGAAGTGCTAACTAAAGCCTGTGGAATTAAAATGATCGTTAAAAAGAGAAGAGAGATCTATTACATTGACAATGTTAAATTTCATATTGATGAAGTGCCAGAATTAGGTTCATTCATAGAAATTGAAGCCGGAAATATTTTAGCCGATAAAACGGAAGCCGAATTATCAGAACAATGTAATTTTTATTTAAAGGAGTTCAAAGTTCAAGAGGAAGATTTGATCTCAAATTCGTATAGCGACATGCTGGCTGATATAAATTAATTTACTGCATCGTTCATAATTTCCTGAAATGGCGGGGCTTTTCGGGTAACGACATGAGTTTTTTTATCGCGATGAGATATTTCAAATGCACAAAGATGCAGACTGTACACTTTTTTGTATGTATCAAGGGATTGTTATATATAATACGGAGTGAAGCAAATGAGAAAATAAACCCTGGCAATCATCTTATTTAACTATCACCGATCCTAATTTGTTTGATACTTCTCTTTCCATCAGTTTCAAATGTTCATGTGTTTGCACCAGGTTATGATACTCCTCGGGAGTATGTTTCTTTTCAAGATCAATTTGATTTTCAAGTAACATTCTTTTGATCTTTTTTAATTTCAGGTAGCTTAATGCAGATTCAACCTCTATATGTGTCCTGTCTTCATCCATTTTCAAAAATGACATTAACTCTTTTTCATTGCCAACACTTACTGACCTGATAAAGTCCTCATAACTCTGTTCGAATAATTTTTTTTGATAGCCAGTAGAATTACTGAATTCTCTTTTCCAGTGTTCGCTTTCTTCATAAGGAAAATTCAATAATGAAACCGTGAAAGCACTTATAGAAGGATCACTGCTGTAAATAAAAAAGCTTTTATCAACACTATTCTTATCTTTTTCCAGGGTTTTCTTGTATTCGTTTATAAGTTTCAATACATCGGTATTATCAAAAAGTCCTTCATCAAGTATTTCATTAAACAGGTGATCAGCAATTGTACCCCCATTCCATTTTTTATTGCCATGTTCCAATAAAACTCTTGCAAACTCTTTTTCCTGCAATTCATCTTTAAACAAGAGATTGAATGTAGTATCATCATAATCGGTTTCCGCCGCTTTTTTGGCATTCTCCTCATGCAGTTTTGCTTCTTCAAAAGGCAATGCTTTTTCCTGTGTACTTATTTTGTTCCGGATAAATTTATTTACCAAAGCATGCAAACCAGATTCATCAATTTTTAATATCTCAGAGCATTGTTTTATATAATCCTGTTGTTTAGTAAAATCTTCCGCTTTATTGATCCTGGAAATTGTTTGCGCTATATTATTTACTACTTCTGATTTTTTTGTGGAATCATTGCCCGCATCTTTTAAAGCAACTTCCAACTGGAAGAGTATAAAATCTTTTTTATTGTCCCTTACAAAATCTGTAAATGCCGATGCTCCCACTTTATTTACATAGCTATCCGGATCTTCTTTATCAGGAATTAAAACCAGCTTTACATTTAATCCTTCCTCCAATGCAAGATCAAGTCCCCGAAGAGCAGCTTTTATACCGGCTGCATCGCCATCATATACGATTGTAAGATTGTTTGTGTATTTCCTGATCAATCTTAATTGATCCGGGGTTAATGAAGTGCCGCCGGAAGCAACTACATTCTCAATACCTGACTGATGCAATGAGATCACATCTGTATATCCTTCTACCAATAAGCATTCATCTGCTTTGTCAATTGCCTGTCTTGCAAAATAACTTCCATAGAGAATTTTACTTTTAACATAAATCTCATTTTCCGGTGTATTGATATACTTTGGAGCCTTGTCATTTGTTTTTAAGATCCTTGCTCCAAAACCCAGCACTTTACCGCTATGATTATGTACGGGAAAAATAATACGGCCACGATAATTATCCATCAACTGATCATGGCGATTGACGACAAGACCTGATCTTACTAATAACTCTGTATTGAACTGGCCGGCAATAGCTTCTTTGGTAAAGCTATCCCTGGCCTCTGGATTATAACCCAACTGAAATTTCCTGATTATATCTTCCCTGAAACCTCTTTCTTTCAGATAACTCAATCCAATATCACGGCCCTCTTCCGTATCAAATAAAATGCGGGTAAAAAATTGTCGTGCAAAATTGTTAATGATGTAAAGACTGTCTGCCGACTGCATTTGCTGACGTTGTTCATCACTTGCAAATGTTTCCTGAACCTCAATACCATATTTATTGGCCAGCCAGCGAAGTGAATCAACATAGCTATACTTTTCATGTTCCATCAAAAAGCTGATCGTATTTCCACTTTTGCCACAGCCAAAACATTTATAAATTTCTTTTGATGGAGAAACCGTGAAGGAAGGGGTTCTTTCATTGTGAAATGGGCACAAACCAAGATAGTTGGTACCACGTTTTTTTAATTTTACAAAGCCACCTATCACATCAATAATATCGATGCGGCTAAGAATTTGTTGTATCGTGTTTTGAGAAATCATTTTTCAGGGAAGGCGCAATTTAACTAAAGCAGATTGATTCTATTCAACTGTGAGAAAATTCCGCACAGCTTTTCCTGTAAACAATTTAAATTAGAGTAAATTAAACTACAGCAGATGGTTTCTGTCCTAAAATAAAATTTTATTTTTATGAAGCCCGCCAGCAATCTATTTATCCTTTTCCTTTTACTTATTGCCAGCATCACAAAAGCCCAGTCAGGAACTGACTCTACCGGTTTACCCGGCGATAATTTTAGTTTGCAAGGAGCTTTGCAAATGTTTCAGAAAGCTTCTTCGATTGAAGAGTTTGAAAAATTGATCAATACAGAAGATAATCATGTAAATAACCTGGACCTGAATGGAGATGGCGATATTGATTATGTAAAAGTGATTGGTAAAAAAGATAAAGATGTTCATGTTTTTATTTTACAGGTTCCTGTTTCAGAAAATGAGAACCAGGATATTGCTGTGATCGAGCTGGAAAAAACAGGTGATACATCAGCTGTATTACAAATTATAGGTGATGAAGATATTTATGGCGAAGAAGTGATCGTGGAGGCAGATGGAGGAGGATCCGATAGTGATTCAGACGATGATAATAAGGGCGGGCCGGCATTTGATCAGTTTTCTTATGGATCGCCAAGAATAGTTGTAAATGTTTGGTATTGGCCATCAGTAAGGTTTGTATATGGCCCCTTGTATCGTCCGTGGATCTCCCCCTGGCGTTGGCGGTATTACCCGGCATGGTGGAAACCGTGGCGACCGTTAAGATGGCATGTCTGGCATCCGTTTCGTAGGAGTTATCACCGTTCATTTGTTGTTGTTCATACGCACAGAGTGATCCATGCTCATGCTGTGTATAAACCATTCAGAACAACATCCCTGACCGTAAGATCAAGGCATTCTGCTGCAGTTGGTAATTACAGGGTTACTAGAACAAAAACTTCAGTAACCGGCCCAAGAGGAAATACAACAACTGTAAAAAAGACAACTGTAAAAGGACCAGGCGGAAAAGTAAAAGCACAAAAAACAACATTAAAAAGAAAAAGAGGTTAGATCATACTTGTTTGAACAAATCATTGAGTCCTGCCCTGTGGCAGGATTTTTTGTTTAAAAATAATCTTGACTTTGTTATTAAACTGGCTTAAATTTATATAGATACACTTTCCGCCCTGGGAATCCGGACGGTTGCTTTTTTCACCTTAAAATTTAAATCCCATGGTTACAGTTGACATCTCACAGCTCTCCGGGGAATGCAGTACCTGGAGAGAATCGCTGCGTTCCTCCCGTGATGAATTAAATGGCCTCAAAAAACAGCTTCAAAAAACTGCAGGTCAAAATCTTTCGAAAGACCAATTGCCAGACCTTGAGCATTTACACAACCAGTTTCACATTCAACTCATCAATGTTCATGACCTGAAACAATCGATCAAAGCCCACGATCGTCGGGTTCAATTTGAAACTGCTGCAAATAATGGTCAGCTAACGGAAGATACAATAGCTGAACATGAACGCCTTTTTGAAGAGTTCCAATCACTTGAAAGCACCATTAAAAACCTACGTGAAGAATTTAACGACTTCGCAAACCGAACGTCGTAAAACATATATCAGTTCAGGTAATGAATTAAATCATCATTACCTGCTTTTCTAACCGGGAACTTTGAAATCAAGGTTCCCTGGGCAGATCTCCATCACTCGTCCTCTGAAGAACCGATTAATAACAACTAAAAACACTTGCCATGCCAGAATTTGATACTTCACATGTAAAAAATATTGTCTTGCTGGGCCATGCCGGCTCAGGTAAGACCACCTTAGCGGAATGCATGCTGTATGAAGCTGGAATAATAACCCGCCGCGGCAGCATAGCCGAACGAAACACTACCGGAGATTACCACGAGCTTGAACAAGAACGTGGTAATTCTATTTTTAGCAAGCTTATGCACACAAAATGGCGCGGCTATAAGATCAATATCATTGATACGCCGGGTTATGATGATTTTGTTGGTGAAGTTATTTCTGCTTTAAGAGTTGCCGACACTGGTGTAATGCTTTTGAATTCTGTAATGGGTGTGGAAGTAGGAACAGATATCATCTGGGAATACACAGAGAAGTTTAAAACACCGATGATATTTGCTGTAAACAAACTTGATGATGACAATGCGGACTTTGATAAAACAGTGCGTGAAGCAAAATCACATTTCGGAAGTAAAGTTGTAGTGGTACAATATCCGTTACAAACCGGCGCCGGCTTTCATGAGATCATTGATGTATTGAAAATGACGATGTATAAATTCAAGGATACCGGTGGCAAACCGGAGAAACTTCCTATTCCCGAGTCAGAAAAAGCAAGAGCTGATGAATTACACAAAGAATTAGTAGAAGCTGTGGCCAGTAATGATGAAAATTTAATGGAAAAATATTTTGATAAAGGCGAACTGGATGAAGATGAAATGAAATCAGGTATGAAGAAAGCAATGATCAATCATGACCTGTTTCCATTGTTCTGTTTATCCGGCGAAAGAAATATGGGCAGTGGCAGATTGATGGGTTTTATTGATAATGTTTGCCCGAGTGCAAATGAAATGCCTGCACAAACAACAAAAGGAGGGGAGAAGATTACCTGCGATGCCAATGGCCCGGCCTGTATTTTTATTTATAAAACGATCAGTGAACCGCATGTTGGTGAATTGTCTTATTTCAAAGTTTATTCGGGAACGATAAAAAGCGGAATGGAACTGGAAAACGAAACAACAAATATTACTGAAAAGATCACCCAACTGTTCCTGGTAGAAGGAAATAAAAGAACCCCGATACAAGAATTAACAGCTGGCGATATTGGAGCTACACTTAAGTTGAAAAATACACACACCAACAATACCTTGCATGCACGGGGTAAGAACTATGAATTACACCCGATCGAATTCCCCTCTCCGAATATGACCGTTGCAATAGAACCTACAAAAAAAGGGGAAGAAGAAAAGCTTTCCCAGGCCCTGCACCAATTAAGAGAAGAAGATCCCACGCTGATCGTTGAAGTTTCACCAGAATTGAAACAAACACTCATCCATTGCCAGGGTGATATGCATTTGGCAGTGGCGAAATGGAAGATCGAACATTCACACAAAGTGGAGGTAAAGTTTGTAAAACCAAGAATACCATACAGGGAAACGATCCGCAAAATGGCAGATGCTAATTACCGTCATAAAAAACAAAGCGGCGGCGCCGGCCAGTTTGGTGAAGTATATATGAGAATAGAACCCTGGCATGAAGGATTGCCTGATCCAAAAGATCTGAATGTCCGGGGTCGTGATATATACGAATTGGATTGGGGTGGCAAGCTTGTTTTTTATAATTGCATAGTTGGCGGCGCAATTGATACAAGATTTTTACCATCTATATTAAAAGGCGTGATGGAGAAGATGCATAATGGTCCGCTAACCGGTTCTTATGCCCGTGATATCCGTGTATGTGTATATGATGGAAAAATGCACCCGGTTGACAGCAATGATATATCATTTAAGATAGCAGGATTGCAGGCATTCAGGCAGGCATTCCAGCAGGCTGATCCGCAATTAATGGAACCTATTTATAAAGTGGAAGTATTATGTCCTGATGATCTCACAGGTTCGGTAATGGGTGATCTGCAAAGCCGCCGAGCAATTGTAGAAGGCATAGATAGTGAAGGACATTTCCAGAAAGTAATTGCAAGGGTTCCTTTAGCTGAAATGGATGGTTATTCATCATCGCTTCGTTCCATAACTCAGGGAAGAGCAAAATTCAAAAGCGGATTTTTAGAATATGCTGCTGTTCCATTTGAGATACAACGCAAGCTCATCGATGAGCATGCAAAACATGCGAAGGAAGAATATGCCTGATTAATTTTTAAACCATAAAAAAGATGATTCATTTTTGAATCATCTTTTTATTTGAGTACACCCTGGCATAGCCGGTTTTTTTTTACCCGATCCGCACAGCCGTTATTAATGGCTGAGGTTCATGAATGCTAAATGAAACTGCCTTATCATCCTGTATTTTAAAAATCACGTTAACTGATGCTGCGCCGGCAGGAGAAAAAATATTTTCCTCAATTTTATTCAACTTGCGGGGAGAGGAACCTTTGCGGGCAATTTGTAAAAATCCTAAGCGATGAATATCGGCAACAAAAATTTCATTTTCCCCATTTCCAAAACGATATTCTCCGGCATATTTTTTCTTTTCTTCTTCTGTCATCTCAAGATTTTTAGGTTTTATATCTGCATTTCCCAAACCTTCAAGATAAGCAATCACTTTATTGACATTGGCTGCATCGGAGGAAGAAATATCTTTAGCTTCAAGCCTGTTCTTTGCATGTTGCAATAAAGTAATTCCATGAGGCCCGGTATGCGATTGAATTCCCGGAACGGTTTCAATGATCTCCTGAACACTCTTTAACATACCAAACATGGCATAAGTAAAAATATCCGGTCTTGCCCCGTTTGCAATTAAAAATTCAGCAATATCACGACGGCCAACATGTGATGCAGCCCCCAGTGCCGTTTCCCAATCGCCAAAACCCCAATCCCAGGAGGCTCCTGCTAATTCCGGTCTTGCAGTTACCAGCTGTTTAACTTTATCAAAGTTGCCATGTGAAGCACCAACAATTCCACTTACCATTTCATCATTCATGCTTGGATAACGATAAAAAATACTGTCTCCTTCATCAGGTACAGTTTGAATAGTAGTAATTGTACCGGCAGATGCATTACCAAAAACAGTAATACCGATCAAACCAAAAGCAGAGCTTTTGAGAAAATGGCGACGTTGCTGAAATCTGTTCATAACTACATTTTATTATGAACAAGTTAATGCTTTGTATATCGCATTTGCAACAACATTCTTCACGACCGGCCTTATTCAGGTATTTGAGGTGAAAATAAACCGGTGGTAAGCAAAAGGAATAAAGGATTCAGTTATTGACTGAAAAACTGATCTCTGCAGTATTCAGGTTTCCTGCTTCATCAACAGCAAAAAACTTTGCATACAGATTTCCGGTTGTGCCGGGCTGCGTTATGTATTTTTCAATAATATCTATTGAGCGGCCCGGAATTGCATATTCTTTTTTGAACCCTTGCCCATCATTCACCTGCAACCATACATTCATGAGGCTTTTATTATCACTGATCAAAACTTTCATGCATAGGGGGGAGCCGGAAATAATTGTCGGATTATCGAGTGGGTAAATAACTTGTATTGCGGGCTTTTCAGTATCAGGCCCATAAGCCGCTTGTTTTGTACATGAAATAAAACCAAAAAAGATAAGTATAACAAAATATGTTTTCATGATCAATTTGTTGCTTTATAGGGAATATCAACAGTGGCAATATTGCCAGCTGCATCAACTCCATACAACCTTATAGCATGATCACCCGGGAAAAAAGGAGGAATGGTGAATGAAAAATATAGTTCATACTCATAGGTCATAGGATTAAATGAGCCTTTGTAGGGATTATTGCCACAAACAATTGCTGCATTCAAAGCTTCCCACGAGGCCACCGCTACAAGATCAAGATCGGTCATCAATGCCTTAACGGTCAATTGATCAAATGGTTTTAGTGGCTGAGAATTATTTGCAGCGATCACCTTTATTACCGGCGGCTGGTTGATCGGGTTTCTTGTGGCTTTACCATTTATTGTTTTGCTACATGCTGAAACGATAAAGGAAAGAGAAACTATTACAAAGAATAATTTTCTCATAGCGTTTTATTTTCTAAAAGTTACGAAAATAAAATGAGGCCAGATTAAAAAATGTAACCTGGCCCCGTTCCATCCCGCTATCTTAGGTAATTTATACTCCCAGACTCCAGCCCTGCCTGTATTCTCTTTTCACAAACTGGTTGGCTTCATCAAAATTCGTCACCTTCATATTCTTTGCATCCCAGAGAAGTTTTTTACGTCCTAACCATTTATCATTCCATCCTTTACCTTTTGAATTTCTGAGTAAGAAACTACGCAAGGCAAGATTGCCGATCAATATACTTTCTGTAAAAGGTCCTGCAAACTCAAAAGGCGAACTTGTTTTTGCTTTTCCATACCCTGCAATGCAGGCATTAACCCATTGCAGGTAATGTCCTTCAGGCACTCTTTTGATTTTTTCTTTCGGAAGAGTGATCTCTTTCATTCGTTTTGTTGGTAATAATCTTGGATTTTCTCCATAGCAATCCATTAAAAGCTTCCCTTTTTTACCTACCAGTAATACGCCACCATCCCAATTACCAAAAGCTTCATCAGGTAAAAGTTCATCTGGTCTTTGTGGCAATAAACCACCATCATACCAGGAAACCTTTATATTTCCTTTTCCATCAGTTCTTGGATAATTCAAATGAATGATGGATGATGCCGGACAAGCATCTGCATTTTGTGAGTCATCCCACATTTTGGACCAGATGGTTGCAATACTGGCTTCAACCGAATCCGGGTAAAGAATAGGAAGCATGCGATAAATTGGATCCATGATATGACAAGCCATATCGCCCAGTGCACCTGTCCCATATGCCCACCAGCCCCGCCAGTTGAAAGGAAGATAGGCAGGGTGATAAGGTATTGCAGGTGCCGTTCCCAGCCAAAGGTCCCAATCCAATTCTTTTGGTATTTCATGCTGCCCGGTAGGTGTAGGAATACCCTGTGGCCATACTGGCCTGTTGGTCCATGCATATGCAGTATGCACATCACCTATTAATCCGGAATCAAACATTTCTTTTGCTTTTCTTACTCCGTCACCTGAACCGCCCTGGTTACCCATTTGTGTAACAACCTTGTACTTCTTTGCTGCTTCAGTTAGCATCCTTGCTTCATAGATATCATGTGTCAATGGTTTTTGTGTATAAACATGTTTACCCAATTGCATAGCTGCAATAGTAGCCACTGCATGTGTATGATCAGGAGTGGAAACCGAAACGGCATCTATATTGTTCTTTTCTTTATCGAGCATTTCCCTGAAGTCCTTATAATAAGTAGCTTTAGGATATTTTTTTCTTGCCATTACCGATTGCCTGTCATCCACATCACATAAAGAAACAATATCCACATTCGGGCTTGTTGCAAAGGAAGAAAGATCACTTTCGCCTTTACCACCCACACCAATGCCGGCAATTCGTAATTTATCACTAGGCGCAATAAACCCACGGCCGATGACGTATCGTGGCACAATAAAAAAACCGGCACCTGCAATCGCACTGTTTCTTATAAATTTTCTCCTTGATTGATCTGACATATGGTTAGAATTAAAAATTAATAATTAAGAATTGAAATTGAATTATGCTTTATTATCAAAGCTGATACACTCTCTCAATTCTTTTTCAGTATAAGATATATTGTATTGTTTTAATACATCATCAGGTACGCCATTCCATTGGGTAGGAGTGTTGCCGATATAGCCAATATCTTTTACACCGATCGGTGAAGTGTAAAAACCTGTAGCAACCAAATCACGCATTTTATTAAAGAAGGATACTCCCTGCTGCATACCCGGTTTTACTTTGCCTTTTACAACTTCCTCTCCCTTTTCTTCATACTTTATTTCAGTATAAGCAATGTCATCAATTATTTCTAATTGTTGTTTGTTATCACAATCCTTAAATGCTCTTCCAAATCTTTTTACTGCTTCCATATCCAGCCAGCGAAGACCGCCACGCAAGGGAGTTTGATGATGCGGCATATCTTTTACAATAAACTCGATGAATTCAGGAACTTTTGCATCGGTTGCACTGCCGCTTACTTCATCTTTTGGAATGATGATATCAGAAAGAATAGCAATAGTTGCCATTTCATGCTCAGTAAAAAATTTTGGCATTGCCAGTATCCGCTTTTCGTTTTCGATCTCCGCAGGATTACGGTCAAGATCAAATTTGGGTTCGGCAGCAACTGAGGCTTTTTTATCATCACTGCAACCTGCAACAACGGCCGGAACAGCAACGGCGCCGGTAGCAATTAGTTTTAATGATTCCCGTCTATCCATATAAAGAGTTTGAAGTTTTTAGTTTGTGGTTTGTAGTTTCAAATGTTTCCTTTCTTTAGTTCATCAACTATATATTCACTGGCTCTCATTGAAAGAGCTAAAATTGTCCATGTAATATTTTTATCTGCCTGCGATGTGAAAGCAGCGCCATCAACTACAAAAAGATTTTTGCAGTCATGTGCCTGGTTCCATTTGTTCAATGCTGAAGTTTTTGGATCATTTCCCATACGGGCAGTACCTGCCTCATGGATGATCTCGCCGGGTTTTGCTAATCCCCATTGATTTGCCTCGCTATCTTTATGTCCCCAGGTGATGACGGCACCCATATTATGCATGATCTCCATAAAAGTTTCTTTCATATGTTTGGCTTGCTTCACTTCATGATCACTCCATTTCACATTGAATTTTAAAACAGGAATGCCATAACGATCAACAACATTCGGATCGATCTCGCAATAATTGCTTTCAAGCGGTATAGCTTCACCACGACCCGCCATGCCCACACTTGCTCCATAGAAATACCGATAATCTTCTTTTAATGATTTACCATAACCGCCGGGTTTTTTCTCAATGCCACTAACAGCATAGCGACCGTTAAAATGTTCAATACCTCCCATAAAACCATAAGCGGGTTGACCCATGCCGCCCCAATACTCAATATGATAACCACGGGGGAAATCTAATTTTTTATTATCCAACCACCATGGAGAATATACATGCAAGCCACCAACGCCATCTTCATTATATCTTTTTCTTCCAAATAAAGTTGGCAGGTATCCACCCATTGCAGCACCGGTTGAGTCGTGTAAATATTTACCAACAACACCGCTTGAATTAGCAAGGCCATTCTGATGTCTTGCAGATTTTGAATTCAATAACAATCTTGAAGATTCACATGCACCGGCAGCAACGATTACAACCTTACCATTTACCTGGTATTCGGTCATATCTTCTTTATTGACATAAGAAACACCAGTGGCAAGTCCTTCCTTATTTGTCAATACTTCTCTTGCCATAGCATTTGCAAATACGTCAACCTTTCCTGTTTTCATGGCCGGATAAATTAATACATTGGGCGATGAAAAATCTGCTTTTGCTATGCTGCAATTGCGATTACATTGTGCACAAAAGAAACATGCATTTCGATCATCTGTAGTACTCTTTATTTTTTTTGTAAGAATAGAAAGGCGGGAAGGAATTACACGAACACCGTGTTGCTCGGCTGCCCGCTTGATGAACATTTCATGCAAACGGGGTTTTGGAGGCGGTAAAAAAATCCCATCAGGATCATTTTCCAATCCTTCATTTGTTCCGAAGATTCCGATTAACTCATCTATTCTGTCATAATATGGTTTGATGTCTTCATACCCAATAGGCCAATCATCACCCAATCCATCAATACTTTTTCTTTTAAAATCTTTTGGACCAAAACGCAATGAAATTCTCCCCCAGTGATTTGTTCTTCCGCCCAACATTCTTGCCCGCCACCAAAGCCAATCGGTGCCTGATGCTTTTGTGTAAGGTTCGCCATCTATTTCCCAACCATAATAGCTTGCATCAAAATCACCAAAGGGCCGAAGCTTTGTAGAAGCGCCACGACGTGGACTTTCCCATGGATTTTTTAACTGAGTAACATTTTTCTGAGGATCGTACATGTAGCCGGCTTCGAGCAAACAAACACTTAGCCCTTTATTGGCTAAAACATAAGCTGCCATTCCACCTCCTGCACCTGAGCCCACAATCACTACATCATATTGTTTTGGTTGTTTTTTGATCTGGAAATCACCCATTGCAATCGTATTTTATTTTCGGCATCAATTTACACGATAAAATATCACTTCGAATAATTTTTGTAAAATTTCTCCTCACATTCGTTAGCAGAAGATATATTCGTTTATTAAATTCAGACCTGGTACAATGCGAACGACTATTATGATCCTTAGTTGGCTTCTATATCTTCATCCAGCAAAAGCGCAGAAAACTAATTATGAAAGCTATCCTGTTTATAAAGGTCATGATCTTGGATTGACTTATTCAAAGCAACAATCAACATTCCGGATATGGGCGCCAACAGCAGAAAAAGCTCAATTGATTTTTTATACAGATACCCGTATAGGAGAGTTTGATTTGAATAAAAATAAGGATGGCACATGGACCAGAACATTTGCCGGCGATCATAAAGGAAAGTTTTATGTTTATCGTGTAATGATAAATGGAAAATGGCTAAACGAAGTGCCCGATCCGTACGCAAAAGCAGTGGGAGTAAATGGGAAAAGAGCTGTCGTTGTTGATCTGGAAGATACTAATCCTGAAGGTTGGGAAAAAGACAAAAGCCCTGCATTTAAAAATAAAACGGAGGCGATACTTTATGAATTGCATGTAAGAGATGCAAGTATTCATCCCGGTTCAGGCATTAAGAATAAAGGAAAATATTTAGGATTAACTGAAAGAGGAACTAAAAATGCGCAAGGACTTTCAACAGGGCTTGATCATATAAAAGAACTGGGAGTTACTCATGTTCACCTGTTACCTGTTTTTGATTTTTATTCTGTAGACGAAAGCAAACCGGATAAACCACAATACAACTGGGGATATGACCCACTGAATTATAATGTGCCCGATGGTTCTTATTCTACCAATCCTTATGATGGAGTAACGAGGATAAAAGAGTTCAAACAAATGGTGCAGGCCTTTCATCAAAACGGGTTGAGAGTAGTGATGGATGTTGTATATAATCATACAAGGCTGACTGAAGATTCATATTTCAATCAGCTGGTACCAGGATATTATTACCGGCAAACAAAGGATGGAAAATTTTCTGATGCAACTGCTTGTGGCAATGAAACAGCCAGCGAAAGATACATGATGCGGAAGTTCATGCTTGAATCGGTTTTGTATTGGGTAAAAGAATATCATATTGATGGTTTCCGTTTTGACCTGATGGGGGTGCATGATATTGAAACAATGAACCTGATCTCAAGAGAACTGCATAAAATAAAACCCGATATTTTATTATACGGCGAAGGGTGGACTGCAGGTTCATCGCCCTTGCCTGATTCATTAAGAGCTTTAAAAAAGTATGCTTACAAGCTTGACCGTATTGCTGTTTTTAGTGACGACATAAGAGATGGAATAAAAGGAAGTGTTTTTGAACATGAGGATAAAGGTTTTGCCAGCGGCAAACCGGGAATGGAAGAAAGTATAAAGTTCGGGATCGTTGCTTCCTGCAAGCATCCGCAGGTTGATTATGCAAAAGTGAATTATTCAAAAGCTCCTTATGCAAAAGAACCATGGAATACGGTCACTTATGCTGAATGCCACGACAATCATGTGCTTTGGGATAAGCTGGCCATCTCGGCAAGGAATTCAACGGAAGAAGAACGAAAGGAAATGTATAAGCTGGCTTTATCAATTGTATTAACCTCACAGGGAATTTCCTTTTTACATGCCGGCTCTGAATTTTTAAGAACGAAGAAAGGAGTGGAGAATAGTTTTGAATCACCTGATAGCATTAATGCAATTGACTGGAGTTTGAAGACAAAGAATAAAGAGATATTTGATTATGTAAAGGCATTGATTAAAATGAGAAAAGAGCATCCTGCTTTTCGGATGAAGAGTGAAAAAGAAATTGCAGGTAATATTCGTTTTTTATTTAACCAGCAATGGAATATCATTCCCGACAACATTCAATTTTTAAAAGACAAACAAAAAGGAATAATTGCCTATAGTATTGAAGGAGAAAGAATAAATGATAAATGGAAAAAGATCCTTGTTTATTTTAATAGTGATGGTATAAAACGGCAGCATTATTTGCCGGTTGGAAAATGGAAAATTGCTATTGCTGACAATGTATTTGTAAAAGATAAAATAACATTAGAAGAAGAATTTTTCCTGATGCCTTATACCTGCTCAATTTTCTACCAGGAATAAGTTTACAGATTTACAGATAGCTTATCTTTATTAAATCAACTGCACAAACCATGAGAAAGCTACTTCTTACCAACCTGCTGTTATTTTTATCAGCTATTATTTTTTCTCAAAACAAAAAAGCCCTTGTAGGCGGCACGCTGATCGATGGTTATGGCGGCGAACCCATAAAAAATTCTGTGATATTGATAGAAGGAGAGAAGATCATCAAAGTGGGACAAGTCGGTTCATTGCAGGTACCCCGCGATTATGAAATAATTTCAACTGAAGGCATGAGTGTATTGCCCGGTCTTTGGGATATGCATGTGCACCTGATGATCAATGGACATTCAGATTATACTTACTGGGATAAAAAATATCCACCTATGTTTCGCAATGTTATTATGCCCGCTTCTGCAAAACAATTATTACTGGCTGGTGTTACGAGTGCAAGAGACCTGGGTGGCCCATTGGAAGAAAGCATTTCGGTAAGAGATGATATTAATAAAGGAAAAATTGATGGCCCTACCATGTATGTAAGTGGTCCCTTTTTACAACATGCACCTTACCCCGGCACAGAACAATTTCGCTGGGGAATAAATGGTGTGGAAGATGCAAGAGCAAAAGTGCAAAAATTAGCCAGGGCCGGCGTTGATTGTATCAAACTCATTGACCAGGACCAGATGACAATGGATGAGGTAATGGCCATAGTTGATGAAGCCCATAAAAACAAATTAAAAGTTGTTGCTCATTCACACCGGCCTGAAGAAATAAGAAGAGGATTAAAAGCAGGAGTGGATTGTTTTGA
>FKKE01000095.1_pt2 | contig 21329 bp, 23 predicted proteins | sample 1106331 | NCBI WGS metagenome assembly FKKE01 (sample SAMEA3931202, study PRJEB13176) | freshwater metagenome | biome: Drinking water system; feature: drinking water; material: freshwater | place: China | collected 2013-02-06 | reverse complement strand
CGTCCCCAATATCCCGAAGGAGGAACATGGATCACAGAGGACATGTTGGACGCCTACACGCACCTGCATGAACTCGGTTACGCCCATTCCGTCGAATCCTGGCAGGAGGGTCGTTTGGTCGGGGGAGTCTATGGTGTGGCTATCGGCGGCGCCTTCTTTGCCGAATCCATGTTCACCAGAGTCGACGATGCATCCAAAGTGGCCCTCGTGAAGCTCGTCACACAGCTCCAGGCCTGGAACTTCCGCCTCATCGATTGCCAACAGTCCTCTCCCCATGTCATGCGGTTCGGCGCGGAAGAGATTGCCCGGTCGGATTTCGTGGATCAGCTTATCGCAGCACTAAAACTTCCAGACCGGCGGGGTCGATGGGAGTTCGACAAGGCATCGGATACGGGACGATCAGAGGAGTCTGGTTAACCAGGCCAGCCGACCGCATTTGACAGTCTTTTCTTCACTCGCTTATGATTTGCTTCAATAAAAAGGAGGCGGTCACATGAGCTTTACGATTACACCGAAAGAGCTGAAGGCTCGGATCGATAAAGGGGATCAACTGGTACTCTTGGACGTCCGTGAGCCCTGGGAGAATCAGTTGGCCAGGCTGGATAACTCCGTGCTGATTCCACTCGGCACATTGCCTCAGTCACTGTCCAAATTGGATAGGGATACTGAGATTATCGCCTACTGCCATCATGGCATGCGCAGCGGGGATGCGACGGGGTTTCTGCTTCAGCAGGGATTTTCGAACGTCAAGAACTTGATCGGTGGGATCGATGCCTGGTCGATCCAGGTGGACGGAAGCGTGCCCCGCTACTGATCCGACTCGGCACACCGGCGACTTCGCATCCGCTGCTGCAGGCGAAGTCGTACGCGCGTAAGGGGGCGTTGCGTGCGCACGTGTGATTGTGGTTATCGAGTCTTTCCTTGAAAGAACTCCACCGTCTGCTTGAGCCCCTCTGCGAGGTCCATCTTGGCCTCCCACCCAAGCTCTTGTTTGATCCTCGCCGCGTCAACGACGCTCCGGATCTGCTCCCCGGATTTGGCCGGCCCATGAACCTCCTTGGCACTGGACCCGGTCAATCCGGCCAGCATGCGGAATAGCTCGTTCACGGACGTTTCGGCACCGGTGCCGACGTTATAGACTCCACGCGCATCTTGACCCATGGCGGCCAGATTGGCCTCGGCCACATCTTCGACGAACACAAAATCCCTGGTTTGACGGCCATTGCCGTTGATGATGGGCTGCTCGCCGTTCAACATCTTTTGAATGAAGATTGCCACCACACCCGCCTCGCCTTCCGGATCCTGTCTCGGTCCGTAGACATTGGCGTAGCGGAGGCTGACCACGGGAATCCCGCCGACGCGCTGAAAGTACGAGAGGTAATGTTCGCCGCATAGCTTGCTGATGCCATAAGGCGATAAGGGATTGGTGGCATGCGATTCCGGGGCCGGAAAGGCCTCCTGTTCACCGTAGATCGCCCCACCGGACGACGAGAACACCACCTTTCTGCAGCCGTACCTCACCGCTTGTTGCAGCACGTTCATAGTCCCCAGCACATTGACCTGGGCATCAAACCCCGGATCCTCTACGGATTTTCGCACACTGACCTGCGCCGCGAGATGCAGCACGATGTTCGGCCGTTCATTGCGAAAGATCCGTTCGAGGCGCCAGCTGGTAATGTCGGTCTTATAGAGGCTGGCCGCGCGATTGACATTCTTGCGCTTCCCGGTCGCCAGATTGTCGACGATGACGACTTGATGCCCCTCCTCAATCAGCCGATCCACCACATGCGACCCGATAAACCCCGCGCCACCCGTGACGAGTACTTTCATTGGCCCTCCTGAATGAACACTCCTTTGTTATCGATGCTCTTTACATATCATGAATCGGCGCATTGTACTCAAAGATTGCGAATATCTCCTGATTCCCCTTCTTTCCCTTGACGGCGGAGAGAACGGTTTTCAGAGTGAGTAACCCGAGTTCCCCGGCAAATCGTACCACTCGCTGGACGACCTCCGCCCGCTGTCCCTCATCCCGTACGATTCCCCCCCGACCAACCTGACCTTTGCCGACTTCAAACTGCGGTTTGATCAAGGCCACGACCAGACCCTGCGGCCGGAGAAACTGCGTGACGGCCGGAAGGACTTTCGTCAACGAGATGAACGAGACATCGATGACGACCAGGTGAATCGGGTCCGGAACAGCGGATCGCTCCATATGGCGGATATTGGTTCGCTCAAGCAGCACGACGCGTGGGTCATGACGGAGCCGCCAATCGAATTGCCCATAGCCCACATCAACGGCATAGACCTTCGTCGCACCCCGTTGGAGCAAACAGTCGGTGAACCCGCCCGTCGAACAGCCGACGTCGAGACAGATCCATCCCCGCGGATCAATCGCGCCTGCGTTCAGCGCCGCATCGAGCTTCTCCCCACCTCGGCCGACAAACGGTTGGTCCCCTCCGGCAATCTCGATGGAAGCATCGATCGGGATCAGCCTGGACGGTTTGTCGACGAGCACGCCGTCGCTCTTGACCTTTCCCGCCAGAATGATCCGTACGGCGGCATCACGACTCTGAACGAGGCCCTGAGCCGTCAACACCTGGTCACATCGATGCTTCTCGGGTCGCACTCGTATCGCCATGCGCGTCGGAAAGGGGAGAAAAAAGAACTGAGGATCAGCAGAACAACTGACTAGCCCGCATTATTCATGACAGTTCGTGGCGAAATCGCTCAGCCGCGTCGTGAGACCGGCGCGCGGAGCCCAGAGAACCCGAAGCGTACTCGTGCAGTACGTTGAGGGTTCGAGGGGCGAGCCCGCTGGCCGCAGGCTCGTCGGAACAGCGGATCGGCGATTGCAGCAGAAGTGTTCATGAATAATGTGGGCTAGGCGTCTTCGGCGGTACCGACGACATCAATATCATCCGAGGTGAACGCTCGAAGCTGCTTCTTCCCATTGTTATCCTGAACGAGCACTTCGACCTTGCGTTCGGCCTCTTCCAAGACTTTGAGGCAATTCTTGGACAGTCGAATGCCCTCCTCGAAAATCTTCAATGATTCATCGAGAGGCAGATCCCCTTTTTCTAACTCCCCCACGATGACTTCCAAGCGAGCCATCGCCTGTTCGAATTTCACTCCAGCCACAACCTTCTCCCTTCAAGAACGGTCATTATAGCGAAGCTCCGGTACGATTTGAAACCGATGGATTCGCCGTCACGTCATTCACCGTACAACGAACCTGCCCGTTGGTCAGACGGGCAACCACCGTGTCTCCAACCGCCACCTGCCCGACATCTCGAATGATCTGACGCCCCGGCACCGCTTCGAGAATCGCATATCCGCGTTCCAGAATCGCAAGCGGGCTCAGCCCGTTCAATCGCCAGAGGGTACCGCGTGTCAGTTGCATCTTCTGCGTCAGGACATGACCCATCGCTGCGGTCAACCGCGACTGCAGCTGCGGCACAATCCCCAGATCCCGACGCACGAGGAAGACCGGATTATGCGACATCAGGGCTTGTGTCCAAACTCGGGCATCGCCCATCGCACCCCTCAGCTTGGCCTGTGTCGCTTCTCGCATGCCCGCCACAGCCTCATCCACCCGCTGGGCCTCTTTAAGAATCCGTAGCCGAACGTGACCCATCTGGGCCAACACGAGATCGAGGCGCTGATGCTGATCCAAGCACTGTGCGGTAATGGCTTGCCGAGCGCGCGCGACGAGCATCTCGAGTCGTTCGACCAGCTCCGCTAAGACCGGAACTGCCAGTTCAGCAGCGGCAGAGGGTGTCGGAGCTCGGACATCGGCGGCAAAGTCGGTCAGCGTCACATCCGTCTCATGTCCGACGGCTGATACGACGGGCACCGTTGAGGAAGCGACTGCCCGTACGACCATTTCCTCGTTGAAGCTCCATAGATCCTCCAATGACCCGCCACCTCGTCCGACGATTATGACATCGACGGCTCCCAGCCGATTCAACGCGTCAATGGCAGCCACGATCTGCTCCGCCGCCCCATCCCCCTGCACCAAGACTGGCACGAGAATAATGCGCACGATGGGGCATCGACGGTGCAGGACTGCCACCATGTCTCGAACCGCCGCCCCTGTCGCCGAGGTGACGAGACCGACTGTCCGTGGAAAGGCCGGAAGTGATCGTTTGCGAGTGGCCTCAAAGAGCCCCTCGTCTTCCAGGCGGCGCTTCAGTTGCTCAAAAGCCAACTGAAGGGCACCCAATCCCCGCGGTTCGACATGGTCCAGAATGAGCTGATATTCCCCCCGCGGTTCATAGACCGAAACTCGCCCACGCACGATGACATGGAGACCATCCTCCAGGCCGAACCGCAATCGCAGAGCAGTTGATCGAAAGATCACCGCGCGAATCTGACTCGACGGATCCTTGAGGGTACAGTACAAATGCCCCGACCCCGGCGCGCGTAAGTTGGAGATCTCTCCCTCGAGCCACACCTCAGAAAAGGACGTCTCAAGGGAGGCCCGAACCCTGCCCGTCAGTTCCGAGACAGTGAGCACCTGTCTCGAGGGCGAATCGAGAGGGAAAAGAGATGAAGACGATGTGGTATGGGTGAGTCCTCTTCTCATGACGCCCGTGAGGCACTCAGCATCGGCACGAAGCAGCAAGAGGCACGTGATGCATCGGATGACGCTTCGTTTAGTCGATCTGGCGAATCCGTTCGAACGCCACGGCCTTGCCCAGGCGTGCATCCAGCTCGAGCAAGACGGCGCAAAACACCGAAGGCCCTGAGGCAACCTCAAACCGCTTGGGCATGCCGGTCAAGAACTTCTCGATCGCGAGTTCCTTTTTGACCCCGATGACCGAATGGAGCGGTCCCGTCATTCCGATATCCGTGATATAGGCGGTGCCTTTCGGAAGGATTTGCTCGTCCGCCGTCTGCACATGGGTATGTGTTCCGACGACGGCCGTTACCTCTCCATCCAAAAAATGTCCCATCGCCATTTTTTCAGACGTGGTCTCCGCATGCATGTCGACAACAATGGCCGACGTCTCTCGTTTCAACCGCGACAACTCGCGCTTGGCGACTTGAAACGGACAGTCGAGCGTCGGCATATAGACCCGTCCCATCAGTTGCAGGACGGCGAGCCGTTCTCCGCTCGCTGTCTCGAAGACCACGCTGCCGTTTCCCGGAACCCCCGGCGGATAGTTTCCCGGTCGTAAGAGGCGCGGTTCACGAGAAAAATATTCAACCGCTTCTTTTTTATCCCACGCATGGTTGCCGGTCGTAATGACCGACACACCCGTTTCAAAGAGTTCCTCCGCCAACTCCCGGGTAATGCCGAACCCTCCCGCGACGTTTTCGCCGTTGGCAATCACCGCATCGATCTGGCGTTGGGCCACCAGCCGAGGCACCATGCGGGCAAGCGTTCGACGGCCCGGCTCTCCCATGACGTCGCCGATACATAACACCTTCATTTGGCGTATTCCACGTACCGGCTTTCCCGAATCACCGTCACCTTGATTTGGCCCGGGTAGGTCAACTCCTGTTCGATCTTCTTGGCCAGCTCTCGCGAAAGCTGGAACGACTCGGCATCCGTGATGTCTTCCTGCCGAACGATGACCCGAATTTCACGCCCCGCTTGTATGGCGTACGCCTTCTGGACGCCTTTGTGCCCGGTCGCGAGCGATTCCAGTTTTTCCAATCGCTTCACATAGGACTCGAGGGCCTCGCGCCTCGCGCCGGGACGTGCGGCCGATAACGCCTCAGCCGCCGCCACCAACACGCTCTCCGGACAAATCGGCTCCACCTGCTCATGATGCGCCGCGATGGCATTGACGATCTTGGCCGATTCCCCATACTTCTTGGCGATCTCAGCGCCCAGCATGGCATGAGGCCCCTCCTCTTCATGGCTGACGGCTTTGCCGATATCATGAAGAAGGGCTCCCCGCCGAGCCAGCTTGACATCGAGGCCCAACTCCGACGCCATGATCCCGCAGATATAGGAGGCTTCGCGGGCGTGATAGAGATTGTTCTGGCCGTAACTCGTTCGATATTTCAGGCGACCCAAGACTTTGATCAACTCCGGGTTAAAATCGGAGAGGCCCAATTCAAAAATGATCTTCTCGGCCTCTTCGTACATCAACTTGTCGATGTCGACCTTGACCTTTTCAACGATCTCCTCGATACGCGTGGGATGGATGCGCCCATCGTGCATCAGCCGCTCCAAAGATACCTTCGCAATCTCGCGCCGCAGGGGATCGAACCCGGAAATAATCACGGCCTCAGGTGTTTCATCAATGATAAGATCGATGCCGGTCGCCGCTTCCAAGGCTCGGATATTGCGTCCTTCACGGCCGATGATCCGTCCCTTCATGGCATCATTCGGAATCGGGACGACCGAAATCGTCGACTCCGACACATAGTCGCGAACCACGCGCTGGATCGAGGACGTAATGATTTCCCGCGCCTCCCGTTCGGCATTCTCACGCGCCTCTTCAATGGTTCGCTTGGCGATCCCCACGGCATCCAGTCTGGCCTGCGATTCCATCTCGACGATCAGTTGTTTCTTGGCTTCTTCCGCCGTCATGCCCGCCACACGCTCCAAGGCCTCACGGTGCTCACGCTCCGCTTTGGCGCAGGCGGCTTCTTTCACGGCCAGCCCTTCCTCACGTTTAGCGAAATCCTGCTCCCGTTTCCTGGCCTCGTTCTCGCGTTTTTCGACGGCCGTCAACTTTCCATCCAATACCCCTTCTCGTTGGATCAGCCGTTTTTCCATCCCGGACAGTTCACCCAACTTCGCTTTCTGTTCTTGCTCGAATTCGGATTTCGCCTTAAACGCAAGATCTTTGGCCTCAAACCTGGCTTCCTTGAGCACATTTTCGGCTTCTCGCTGTGCATTCTGGACAACCTGCTTCGCGAGTTCTTCCGCCTCGGCCTGCTTGGCACCCGTCACACGGCGTCGCAGCAGCTCAAATACCCCCGCCCCAACCACGGCACCGATGATCAAAGACAGTATAATGGACACGATCGTTGCAGTAGAAATGGGAGTCACCCCCTTCTTAATTTTCGCCCGGCCAAATCCGGTTGGAACAAGCCAGGCACACCATGACACCTTACGGACAACTGTATGATCAGGACATGTGCGGTGACGAGGAAGGAAGGGTCTTAGGAGACTGGAAATCGCTTCACTTGGGAGCACAGGCGTTCATCAGGATACGGCTTCCTCACTTGCCGGGTGTCGCCGTTTTGCTCACACTCCTCAGTCATCAACCCAAGGCGCGTGAACAACACAGCTGCGGACACTGGATCACCACTCTGTCCGTCCGGAATCTGCCGCGATCGTACGCCTTGAGACGCTACCCGCCTCAAGACGGGCCGACATTGTCGGCCACGCACGATCTGCAAATTGCGCACCCCTTGAACAAACACTTCGTATCCCTTCAGAGCAAGGCTACCTGTGGCTTTTATAACGCGTATTTCCAAGTCGTTCAACGATTCAACGATGTACCCTTACCTCATCCACCGACACTTACTTATCTACACGATAACAAAGGGACTCTTTGAAAGCAAGGCGAATCACCCCGCCTATCGGAAGAGCGACGAGGGCATCTGCTCCTCGATCGATTCCATTAAGGTCACCATCCGGCGTTCAACATCGGCCTCCCCTTGGACCCGTTTCTTCTCGGACTCAAAGAGCTGATGGGCAAGATTGATCGCGGTAAGCACGGCCAGTTTCGAGGGCGTCGTCGTCTTCATTCCCTCCGCGAGGTGTTTCATATGGTCGTCGACAAAATGAGCCAGCCGCCGGACATAGGCGTCATCGCTGTCTCCGGTGATGGCATACCGCTGACCATAAATCTCCACATCGATGGTCTTAGTCAATGGCCACCTCCTTTGGATCTTCGATACACTCAAGCAGCTCGATCTCGCTCATGACTTTTTCGATTCGCGTCTTGATATCCACCCGCTCCATTTCCCATCGGCGATTCATATCATCCTGCTGGGCCAACTGCTGACGAGCCGTCTTGAGTTCCTCCTCCAAGAGCCCGTTCTTGCGTTTGAGCTCTTGAACGAGCTTGACCAGGTCACGAATTCGCGTTTCAAGCGCATCCAGTCGATCCAACGACATAATTATCCCCTCTTGGTTAGTCGCCACAACAGATTGTGGCGCACTATAAAAACTTCACAAGATCCTGTCAAGAAACGGTTTTGGGAGCACCGAACAATCGCAGATACTCCTTGTAACTGCGGAGCACACGCTTGACGTATTGCCGGGTCTCTTGGTACTGAATCAGCTCGACGAACTCATCCTCACTACGACCTCGATAGGTTGCCGCCCAGGTCCCCACGACGACCGGACCGGCGTTGTACGCTGCGATCGCCTGAGCCATGTTGCCGGAAAACTGCGACAGGAGTTGTTCCACATACCGCACGCCGATCCGAATATTGACTTCTTGATCGAACAGATCCTCCCGGGACACGCTCGGCAGATGATGCTGCTGAGCAACGGCACTGGCTGTGGTCGGCATCACCTGCATCAAGCCGATCGCGCCGACGCGCGAAACCGCTTTCCAATCATACTGGCTTTCCTCTCGGATGATCGCGGCAACCAGAAATGGGTCGACACCGTTGGTCGCCGACATCTTAATCGTTGGAATCAACCCGGTCGGATACGCGACGTTCCACAATCCGTCGGCAATCGGTCCACCCGTCCGCTCCAACTTCTCACGGAATCGTGCCCGCACGAGGCGTAACGCATGGTGGTACGCGCCGACTTCATTCAACATGATGGATAACGCTGCCAGCACCTCGGGATCTCGGCTATACCGATCCGTCAAGGCACTCAACTCCCTCGCAGCGTCTTGCTCCCGTCCAAGCAGCCTCAGTTCAACCGCCCTCCGGAAGGCCGACTGTTGTTCAATCTGTGTCCGGGTCACAGGCTGGCCGTCCTGCGCCGGCTCGTGAGTGGCCTCAGAAATGGATTGCACTGACGACACAGGCGCAGCAGCGGTCTCCTGCTCCGGTCGCGCGGGAGCCGGTATGCCCCCCTGCTCGCGTGCCATCTGGCAATAGTAGGTGTACGGGAACCGTCGGCAGAGTTGGGCATACAGATTTTTCGCCTTCGTATCCCCAAGCTGCCCCTGGGCGCGAGCGATCCAGTAGAGCGCTTGTGGCTCAACGTCGCTGTCCTTTTGGTCGACAATCTGCTGCCACACTCGAATCGCCTCCCGCTGGCGATCCGTTCGATAGAGCAGCCACCCTTCCCGCCACTGTGCCTCAGTTCGTTGAGAGGCAGGCTCACCCATCTTGGCAACATGCCGATATCGTTCAGCGGCTTCGTCGAAGCGGGATTGATCCTCCAGCCAGATTCCAGCGAACAGGTTGATCTGTCCCTTCTGCTCCGGGGTCAAGGTGCGCCGGGACAACAGACGACACAAATCCAACAGCTTCTCCCCCAACCCCTGACGAAGATAGACTCTCGCCAACCAGACCGTCGCTTCATCCCCCCGGGCCCCTTGTTCCTCAGTCAATGCAGCGAATGTGTCCCGCGCCTGATCGTATGTCTTGAGCCGAACCTGCGCAATTCCCATTTTCAGCTTGGCGTCCGAACGTTGAGGGGAAGAAGGATCGAGAGTCATGAATTTCTTGAGCTCATCGATCGCTTCAGCATGGAGAGACTGCGCCAGAAACGCCTGGGCACGCTCATAATGCAGATCAGGAGATGCACTCCACGCTGGACTTCCGCTGTCGCTCGCCAGCAGCGCCTCCGCCTCCTTCGCCTCTTTCGTTTGAGGAAACTTGACCCAGAGCTGCTTCAACGTCTCTCGGGCCTCAGACAGCTGATTTTCGCGGAGATAACACGAAGCCAATCGTAACCAGGCCTGCGCGACCTGAGGGTCTTTATCATTTCCATTCACCGCCTTCAGCAGCCAAGAGATGGCCTCGGGACAACTGGCGGCTCGATACCAGGCTTCACCGGCACGAAATGCGGTCAGGTTGAGCAGGTTGGAGTCAGGAACCGCTTGCGACACTCCCTCAAACATTGCGGCAGCTTCCTTGACCTCTCCCAGTCGCAGATGGACCTCCCCGATCCAGAATCGGATGTAGTCGTCGAGGACCGGAAAGTCTTGTTGCGCAGCTCGGAGATACGGCAATGCCGCCGCAGGGTTTCGATCCATCAAAATCACGCCGGAGAGCAAGCCGGCCCGCTTAGCCCAAAGCGATGTCGGCGACACCTCCATCACCTTACGGAGACGCTCAAGTTTCAGCGCGACGACTTGGTCCTTCGTCAAGGCATGCCCGAGTCGTTCCCTCGGCCAGACCGCGGCAACAAAACAGTCTTCGGCGGGCGTACAGCTCTCGGCATTCATTTGTTCCGGCGCGGCAACTTGTGCGGCGTGCGCGTCATGCAATAGCAGGCCCAGGCCAAGCACCGTCAAACAGATCCCGAGGGCACGCGACATGTTATGGTTCCTCATGGTCACCCATCAATTGCCACTCGACCCCATTATATACAGAGCCACCCACAATGGAAAAAGAATTGAGGGTCGGTGAGGGACCCACATCGTATGCGGGGTGACATGCGGTATGGTAGGCTGCTCCTCCAACGAGGGAACCCTATGGCCGACCCATCGGTCTCGCATCAAAATACGACGGTTCATCTCTTAGCTCTCACCGAACTTCAGATGGCCCGGTTCGTCCGCACACAATGCTGGCCCGAATATCGGGCCACACAAATTCTGCGCTGGTTATACCAACGGCGTCTCCGCCGGGTCATGGATATGACCGATCTCCCGATGCAGGATCGCATCTCCCTCTCTCGAACGGCCTCCATCGGCCGGTCTGAACGGGTGAGCGTGCTCCGCTCCCAGGATGGAACGCGCAAAGTACTCTTGACGCTCGAAGACGGCATGACGGTCGAATCCGTCTTGATCCCGGACGACACCAGGCTGACCCTCTGTGTGTCGACACAGGTGGGATGCATGCTGGACTGTGGGTTTTGTCTGACCGGACAGATGGGGCTGAAGCGCAACCTCAAGCTCCATGAGATCATCGATCAGGTGCTCACCGCTCAAGATCTCCTGACGTCCGCCGAACACATCACGAATCTCGTCTTCATGGGAATGGGAGAACCGCTCGCCAATGTGGAGACTCTCAAAGCCGCCGTGGCCGCGTTACGGAACAAACCCTGGGGCCTTGGATGGTCGCGGAGACGCATTACGGTCTCGACGGCCGGTCTGGCCTCCCGTCTCGCTGAAGTCGCGGCAATGGGCGTAAATCTCGCCGTCTCCCTCAATGCCACGACGGAAGAGCAGCGCCGGGATCTGATGCCCGCGGCCAGCGACATCGCGTCCCTGAAGTCGCTCCTGGCCGCGTGTCGACGGTACCCGCTCGCGCCCCATCAACGGTTGACGTTTGAATACGTCTTGTTATCCGGCGTGAACGATCTTCCGGCCGATGCGCGGCGCCTGATACAGTTGCTGAAATCCTTGCGCTGCAAAATCAATCTGATCCCTTTCAATGAATTCCCTGGAAGTCGCTTCCGTCGTCCGCCCGACGAAGACGTGCTTCGTTTTCAATCCGACCTCCGCAAGGCGGGGCTCGATGCCTATATCCGCAGGAGTCGCGGGCGAGACGTATACGGCGCCTGCGGACAACTCGGTGATGTCTCCGGCAACCAACCTCCCGTTACCTTGACAGCTATTGAATCTCGTTGTTAGCATGCCTCATTCAACGTCCATTATGATCAGGCCGATAATCACACGCACTTGGTTTGCCTGCCTGGCGGGGATGCTCCTGATCCTCGGCGACCGCTCCCTCTCCATGGGAGCCGACCCCAACGAATACATCCTCTCCAACGGAATGAAGGTACTGCTGATCGAGGTGCCGAAAGCCCCGGTGGCCACGGTCCAAGTCTGGTACAAGGTAGGCTCCCGGAATGAAGTCATGGGCCGTGCGGGACTCTCGCACATGCTCGAGCACATGATGTTCAAAGGTACGGCCAGATATCCCAAAGGATCTTTTTCCCGCACCATTAGAAAGAACGGCGGAATCGACAACGCCTTTACCGGACAGGATTTCACCGCCTATTTCGAAAACGTGGCGGCCGACCGGGTCGGACTCGCGTTGGAACTGGAAGCCGACCGGATGCAGGGGTTGCTCCTCGATCACAGTGAGTTCCAGACCGAGCGCGACGTCGTGAAGGAGGAACGCCGCCTGAGGTCCGAGGATGATCCACAAGGCGCCTTAGTGGAAGCCTTGTTCGCCCAGGTCTTCATGAGCCATCCCTATCATTGGCCGGTGATCGGCTGGTTCGCAGATCTGGATGCAATGACGATCGAAGACTTACAGCGTCACTACGACACCTTTTACTCGCCTAACAATGCCACGTTGATCGTCGTGGGCGACATCAAAGCCGACTCGCTGCTCCCCATGATCAAACGATTGTTTGAGCCGATTCCCCGAGGTCCCTCGCCGAAGCAGATTCTGCCGCCCGAGCCCGAGCAGCGCGGCGAACGGCGTTTTCTGCTCAAGCGGGAAGCGCAAGTTCCGTTTGTGATGACGGGCTTCCGCATTCCCAACTATTCAAGCGAAGACAGCTATGCCCTTGACCTTCTTGAGTCCATCCTCTCGCATGGAAAGAGTTCTCGTCTCTACCAGAGTCTGGTCTATGAGCAGAAGATGGCCCTGGCTGTCGGTGCAGAATACAGCTTGCTGCAAACCGATCCCGGCCTATTCTATTTTTACGCACTGGTCAATCCCGGAGCAAAGATAGAGGCCGTGGAAGACGCGGTCCAGCGTGAGGTGATGCGCCTTCAGAATGAACCGCCATCGGAGTTGGAACTGCAACGGGCCAAAAACCAGATTGAAGCGTCGCGCGTGTTCGAGCAAGATTCGAATTTTCGCCATGCCATGCTGATGGGACAGGCAGAGACCGTCGGCGCAGGATGGCGACGAGTCAATCAGTTCGTTGAGCGGATCCGTGCGGTCACCGCCCACGACATTCAACGGGTCGCGAAGCTGTACCTAACCCCGGACAATCGGACCACCGGGATTCTCATCCCCGTACCACCGAAACTCCCCGAACCGTCTCCCTCAGCGCCGCACGATGGAAAGCCTTAGGACGCCATGAATCACGAACCCCATGCCACGGAGTACTCCGACTCCTGTCCCCGACTCATCCGAGTTGGTCTGCTTGCCCAGCGAGTGTGCTGGGCTCTCGGTGTAGCCTTGTCGCTGAATGTTCCCATAGGGGCAGCCGCAGCCGATATTGTCCCTGTTAAGTTCACGACGCCCAATGGGATGACCGTCGTCGTGTTGGAACAGCACTTTCTTCCCATTGTGGAACTTCATGCGCTCATCAAGGCTGGTTCCTCTCAGGACCCTCCGGAAAAGGCCGGTGTTGCCAATCTTGTCGCCAGCCTCCTGGATGAAGGCACCATATCACGATCGTCCAAGCAACTCGCTGAACAGATCGACTTCGTCGGTGGATCCCTGGGGGCCCAGGCCAGTGAGGATTTTACGACCGCGTCCGCCCGCATCCTGAGAAAGGACATCGACCTGGGATTTACACTTCTCGCGGATATCCTTCAACGCCCGGCATTCCCCAAACAGGAATTCGAACGGGTTCGATCACAGATTCTTGGTGAAATCGCGAGCGACAACGATGATCCCGGGCATGTGGCCATGAAAGCCTTCAACCAGTTGGTCTATCAGAATCACCCCTATCGCTGGCCTGTCCATGGAACCGAGGAGACGCTCAACAAGATCACTTTGGCCGACATCCAAAGCTTCTACGCCAAGGAATATCTCCCAAACCAAGTCATCCTGACCATCGTCGGCGACGTGACGGTCGAACAAGCGACATCGCTCGTTCAGATTCATTTTGGCCCCTGGAAGAAAGGCCCTACCCCATTCCGGCCGGTCAGGAAGCCGCCCAGCATCGAGAAAAAGACGGTCCAATTCATCGAGAAAGATTTAACCCAGTCCACTATTGTATTGGGTCACTCCGGAATCAGCCGAACCAACCCTGATTTCTATGCCGTCACCGTCATGAACCACGTCCTCGGAGCCGGTGGATTTTCGTCGCGACTGATGGACTCCATTCGCGATAAACAGGGGCTTGCCTACGGGATTACCAGTCACTATGACGCGAAAGCCATGACTGGATCATTTTGGATCAACCTCCAGACTCGAACCGAGACCACCAACCAGGCCATCACCAGTGTCCTAACTGAAATGAAAGCAATCCGTGAGGCACCGGTGAGCGACCAGGAACTCGCCGAGGCGAAGTCGTTTTTGATGGGAAGCTTCCCCTTACGACTGGATTCAACGACCAAGCTGGCACAGGTTTTGGGTCAGGTAGAATTTTTCGGACTCGGATTCGATTACTTCAGCCAATATCCCAAATGGATTGACCGGGTGACGAAAGACGAGGTGCAGCGTGTGGCCAAGCAATATTTGAACCCTCAGTTTTACGCATTGGTGGTGGTGGGAAATATTACCAAGGCAAAAGTTCGTCATTAGCCAGCGTGTGAACATCATCTATGCAATCCTCGGCGCTCCAAAACAAACTCCATCGACTCCGAGCCCTGCTTACGGAGTTGGGCTCCGCCGTTGTCGCCTATTCCGGCGGAATCGACAGTACCTTCGTGCTGAAAGTTGCACATGACCAATTGGGGGAAAAGGCGGTCGGCATCACGGCCGTCTCACCGACATTCCCACTACTGGAACTGGAAGCAGCCAAGAAGGTTGCTCAAGAAATCGGTGCCCGCCATGAAACAGTACATACGGATCAATTGGCCATAGACGATTTTGTCAAAAATGACGCCGACCGTTGTTTCCATTGCAAAACCGACCTGTATCAGTTGCTTGGGACAGTCAGACAAAGAAAAACGGCTGCATACATCCTGGATGGAACGAATCTGGACGACCTCGGCGACGACCGTCCCGGGATGAAGGCCGCCCGGGAACTGGGTGTGCGCAGCCCGCTGGTTGAGGTTGAGCTGTCAAAAACAGACATCCGCATCCTGGCGAAGGAACTCGGGCTCTCGAATTGGGATAAGCCTGCCGCGGCCTGTCTGTCGTCACGAATCCCACGTGGCATGCCGATTACGCTTGAAAAGCTGAACCGGGTCGAGCAGGCGGAAGCCGTGCTTCAACGCGAGGGGCTGCGTCATTTTCGAGTCAGAAACCATGGCGACATTGCCAGAATTGAGGTGGCCCCCAACGACCTCCCCTGGCTCATTGAACCAACCCGGTGCACACGAATCACCGCGCGACTCAAAGAACTCGGGTTTCAGTTTGTGACGGTGGATTTGGACGGGTATCGACCAGGGGGAGTCAGCCTGGGCTGACTCCCCCTGACAATCACGATGGGAATAGATCAGCGCTGTTGAGATCGGGAGAGGGCCTCAAGCGCTTCGTCGGCGAACTTCCGTTGATCAGCTTCGGTCAAGCTCCGCTGCACAACCTTTTCCGCGACCATCAGTGCCAATTCCGTTGTCTGTGTACGGATGTCCTGAAGGGCCTTGCGCCGTTCTTGCTCGATTTCCCTTGTGGCATCACCCTTGATGCGCTCTGCGTCGGCAGTCAATCGTTGCTCGTTTTCATCAAGCAGACGCTGTGCTCGTTCTTTAGCCGCTGCAAGGATGGCCTCCGCTTCCTTCCCGGCTGCACTGAGCTTTGCCTCATAGTCCTTCAGCCGCCCCTCAGCCTCCGACCGATGACGCTCCGCCTGATCGAGGCTGTCCTTAATTTTCTTTTCTCGCTCCTCAAGGACACTGAGAACGCCCGGGAATGCATACTTATACAGGATGAACAACAAAATACCGAAAGACACGACTTCCCAGAAAATCAGGGAAGAAAAAAAGTGCGATTCAAACTGTGGCATAGTTTTCCTCAGGAAGGCTGAGGTTCAGGCTGAGGCGACACGGTGTCCCCTCGGCCTTGACCTAAACCTGAGCCTGCCTCTACTTGCGGAATCCCATGATGATGAAGGCAATGACCAGGCCGTAGAGCGCAATGGCCTCCACCAATGCGAAACCGATCCACATGTATTTCGTCACGCGTGCTTCCGCCTCAGGCTGACGTGCCACCACTTCGATCATCTTTCCAAAGATAAACCCGATGCCGACACCCGCTCCGGCAAACCCTGCCGCGGCACATCCCATACCGATCAACCCTGCTGCTGCTGAATCCATTATGTCTTACTCCTCTCTTGTCTAAACTGGCATGCGCTAATGCGCGTGCTCATCATGGCCATGTAAATGAAACGCGTCACCCAGGTAGACGCAGGTCAAGATACTGAAAATGTAGGCTTGAATAAACGCGATACCGAATTCCAACCCATAGATGGCGACCGTAAACGCAAAGGGCAACCATCCGATCAGCAACCCGCCGCCGATCGTGAGACTGAACAAGACCGCGAGCATCACATGGCCCGCCGTCATGTTCGCAAATAATCGGACCGCGAGTGAAACTGGTCGCGCCACCTGGCTGATGATCTCAATCGGTATCATCAGGGGCACCAGCCACCCTGGTGTCCCGGGGGGAACCAGGATGCCGAGGAACTTTGCGCCGTGTAGCATGAACCCCATGATCAGACTCAACCCATAGACCAGGAACGAGAAGACGGCCGTCACGATAATCTGGCTCGTCACCGTGTAGCTCCCTGGAATCAAGCCAATCAGATTACTGAAGAGAATGAACACGAAGAGGGTGGCGATCAAGGGGAAAAACCGCATCCCCTCCTTCCCCATCGTGTCCAAGATCATGCTGCGAATAAAATCCACCATCATCTCCGCCAGGCTTTGCAACTTGCCCGGAACCAACTTCCTTGCAGACCCTGCCATCACCATGAGCACCGCCGAGACCAGCACGACGATCCACATGAAGACAACGGCCTTATTGATGGAAATATCCAATCCGCCCAGCGAAATGGGGATCCAATTCTGAAGCTCGAATTGATGAAGGGGGCTTTCTTCCACGATGTTCTCGTCCGTCCTTATTAAGGTTCTAGTTTATGGTGTCTTCGGCCACCGTTGGATCGACCGGTATGCATTTCTCATCCCTGCCACGACTCCCATCAGAAGCCCGATGATCATGCTCCATGGAGTCGAGTCGAAAACATACGTATCACAGACCCACCCCAAGGCTCCTCCCACGATCAAGGCCGCAAGCAGATCAGTTGCGATCCTGATCGCTTGGCCGAGCCCCGCATATAAGGGATCTTGTGGAGGGGCCATCCTGAAACCCATGGGAGGCGGAGCACGCAGTCACAACTCTGCCGTTGATGGGCGTGCAATTTAAGCAAAGGTCTGCTTGTAATGTCAAGCCGTTAGGCATCTATCTCCTCAGAAATCTCTGCGGTATAGTGAGCCGACCTTATTTTGCAACATTGATGACGATATCCCAAACCATGCGACAAGATACCTCATCGAGTTTTTTGCATGGCCCCCCTTCACCGCTCATCGTCACTTTGCCCTGCCCATCAACAAACCCCGTAGAGCTGTATGCGAACATTGCTTCGACCGAGCACCCGTCCTTTCTCTTGGAAAACGGTAGCGGGCGAACAATGGGACGATATTCGTACTTTTCCGCGAACCCTTATTACGGACTGTCGGGAATGGGTCCTCGCCTGGCAGAACGACCGACTGGGAACCAAGGAACGTCAAGATTGGCCCCCTTCGAGAGATTGGCTCAACTATTTGCCGACCAGCACATCACTCGCCCTCCCGAAGCTCCCCCGTTTTTTGGGGGGGCCGTGGGTTACCTCAGCTACGATCTCGTGCGCCAATTTGAGATATTACCGTCGATCGCCCCATCCCATCCTCTGGTGCCTGATTTGGAATTCGCATTTTTTGATCTTGTCGCGGCCGTCGACCATGAGCGCAACCATCTGATACTGATGTTCTGTCCCCCGCTGACACGGTTTTTAGGTGAGTCACGGGAACGATTGTTCCACGAAGGAAGAGACCGGCTTGCCGCATTCGAAGCCCTATTGACGCGTCCCAGTACGGTCGATGCCCATCCGGACAGCCTGGGCCTCCTGACCTTTACGCCGGAACAAGAGCAAGCCACGTACATGGAGAGTGTCCGCCGTTGTCAGGACTACATCGCAGCCGGTGACATCTATCAAGCAAACCTCTCTCACCGCTTCACCGTCAATTGCTCGTCCCTCCGTCAAGGACACTTCCAGGCCGATCTCTCCGCCTATCGCCGCCTCCGGAACCTGAACCCGTCGCCCTTTTCCGGACTTCTCCGGTTCGATACGGTCCGCCTCATCAGCTCATCTCCCGAGCGCCTTGTCCGCCTCGATGATCGTCGGGCCGACACCAGGCCGATCGCAGGAACCAGGCCTCGAGGAAAAACGCCGCTCGAGGATCAACGACTCGTCGGTGAACTCCGAGCCAATGAGAAGGAGCGGGCGGAACACATCATGCTGGTCGATCTCGAGCGTAACGATCTCGGTCGTGTCTGCCGATTCGGAAGCGTCCGGGTAGACGAAGTCATGACGTTGGAGCAGTACTCGCATGTCAGCCACCTGGTATCGAATATCACAGGTATGCTCTCGGACCAGGCAACCGGATTCGACCTCTTGAGAGCCATGTTTCCCGGAGGCACGATCACCGGTGTCCCAAAAGTCCGCTGCATGGAGATCATCGAGGAATTGGAACCGGTCCGTCGCGGCCTCTATACCGGCTCCATGGGATACCTCAGCTGGAGCGGTGATCTCGACTTCAACATCCTGATCCGCACGCTCACGATGATACAGGGCACAGGATATCTCCAAGTCGGAGCCGGGATCGTGGCCGATTCCGACCCGGAACGCGAGTACGAGGAAACCATTCATAAGGCCCAGGCTTTTTTCAGCGCCTTCGGATAGCAGAATGTGGATATACCTGAACGATCGATTTGTGCAAGACCGCGAAGCCGTGGTCTCGGTCTTCGACCACGGGTTTCTGTACGGCGACGGGATCTTTGAAACGATGCGTTCGTATGGCCCGCGCCTCTTCATGCGAGACCACCACCTCACTCGGTTGTTTCAATCCGCCGACGCCATCGGGTTGAGCGTTCCGATTCCGCTCACGCAGTGGCCCGAGATTCTGCGGGAAGCCATGGTTCGCAACGAGGTGGGAACCGATCAACGAGACGCCTATGTGCGAATCACCGTTTCGCGGGGAGTCGGAGACATCGGGCTGGATCCGGCCCTATGCTCCTCGCCGACCGTTGTCGTGATGACCAAGCGGCTGGTGCCTCCGGCAGCCCAACTCTATGACCAAGGCGTCGCCGTAATGGTCGCGTCGACCAAGCGGAACTTGCCGAGCGCCCTCCCCCCGCGAATCAAGACCACCAATTTCCTCAACAACATCTTGGCCAAGCGGGAGGCCATCGCAGGAAATACGTTCGACAGCCTGCTGCTCAATTGGGAAGGACACCTGACCGAAGGCACGATCAGCAATCTCTTCTTCGTCCGGAAGAGCCGGCTGCAGACGCCTGCCTTGGACTGCGGCCTCCTCAACGGCATCACCAGACAAATCGTGATTCAATTGGCCAAAGAGCTCCACCTGTCCATCGAGGAAGGACATTTTACCGTTGACCAACTCTATCAGGCCGATGAGTGTTTTTTGACCAACACCAGCATGGAAATCATGCCGGTAGTCGTGGTCGACCACACGCGAATCGGGAATGGAGCACCGGGCCCACTGACCCGCAGGCTACACGCACGGTTCGTCGAGTCTCGAAACCGACTCTCAGCACAGCCCGCAGCAGGCTAAGCCCCCGATTCCACGGTGTTTCACCAGGTCTCCACAAAAGATCCGCAATTTCTTGACAGTCCGCGGGAGACTGCTATCGTGTGACGATGCTGAATCACAGACTCCCGTCCGCCTCCCCATGCACAGGCTCCGGCCTGGCGGCTGCACTCTTGCTTGGTGGATGTCTACTGAGCCCGGTTCCGTCCCTACACGCCGAGATCTACCAGTATATCGACTCCAAGGGGACTATTTCTCTGACCAATGTCCCTTCTGATGTCCGATACCGTCGAGTCGACATCCGTCCGAATCGGCTGCATCCGGCCATCTCGGAGCAGGAATTGGAACCCATGATCAAGCGGTTCTCAAGGCAGCATCAACTCCACCCGGCCCTCATCCGCGCCGTGATCAAGGCCGAGTCGAATTTCGATCCTCGTGCCGTTTCACGATCCGGTGCGGTCGGGTTGATGCAGCTCATGCCGCAGACTGCGCTGCAGTTGGATGTGCGAGATCTCTACGATCCGGAAGACAATATCGGTGGGGGGACCAAATACCTCCGGCACCTGCTGGATCGATTCCGAGGAAATCTCCCTCTCGCGCTTGCGGCCTACAATGCCGGCGAACACGTGGTCGACCGGTATCGCACCCTTCCGCCGATCGACGAAACACGACAATATGTCAGAAAAGTTCTCCGGTACTACCGAACGTTTCTCGCTCGCGACCTGGCTTCGACCGGTCATGTCATCCCGTCTTCCGAGTACGCAATGTCACCGGCTTCCCCCGAGGGCGCGCCCCCACCCGCCCAGTAGTCCGATCAGTGAGGCTCAGTCGGCTATGCGCCTTCCATCCCGAACGTCGCGTCTCCGGAAAATCAGATCGATAGTGGGCACCGACGCTGTTCTCTCTCCATAAAGCCGCTTCCGCCACACAGCGCGCCACTTGCACCATGTTCTTCACCTCAAGGTCTGCTCTGCTGGCAAAGGGTCGGGAGACCATCCGTTCCCATCGGGCCAGTTGGGCCGTGGCCCGAACTAATGACTCGCGGGATCGGATCAACCCAACCTGTCCCCACATGATTCGACGCAGGGAATTTCGCACCTTCTCTACATCTTCCAATCGATCGCCATGGCCGCGTGGCACCCGCATATGGAACGCATTCCCGCTCGGCCTGGGGCCGCCGGCGGCCGACGCGATGGCCGCCACGCCGGCCCGCCTTCCGAATACCAATCCTTCCAATAGTGAGTTGCTCGCGAGCCGGTTGGCTCCATGCACACCACTGCACGCGACCTCTCCGGCCGCAAACAAGCCCGGCAACGTGGTGGCCCCGGTGAGGTCGGTCGTGACGCCTCCCATCATGTAATGGGCGCTTGGCGAGACCGGAATCCACTCTTCCGTAATATCGATATCGTGGCGCAGGCACGTCGCATAGATCGTCGGGAAACGACGTTTCACGAAATCCGACCCCAGATGCGTGACATCGAGATAGACATGCCGGGCGCGCGTCGCCGCCATTTCGGCCCAGATAGCCCGGGCCACAATATCTCTCGGTGCCAGCACGCCGAGAGGGTGGTAGCGCGTCATAAATGACTCACCCTTGTTATTGCGGAGCTG
>FKKE01002542.1_pt1 | contig 21367 bp, 41 predicted proteins | sample 1106331 | NCBI WGS metagenome assembly FKKE01 (sample SAMEA3931202, study PRJEB13176) | freshwater metagenome | biome: Drinking water system; feature: drinking water; material: freshwater | place: China | collected 2013-02-06 | reverse complement strand
CCGGGTGGCCGAGGGTCATCGAGCGCGTCGTCTCCGACGTGCGCGGGCACAAGCTCCTGCGCGCGGAGATGATCCGGCGCGGGTGGCTCAGGCCGGCCGTGATGTGGTCGGCGTGAAACTACAGATTCTGTGCAGGTTCGCGTGAGCCTCGAATCGAAACTCGCCGACTACGACCGCCGAGCCGAGCCTGCCGTCGACTGGCTCCTCGCGTTCCTCGCCGAGTACCGCGAGGCGCTGATCCATCTCGGGCGCGGGCGACAGGTTCGCGGCCACTTCGAATACCAGGACAAGCGGCTGTACGAGTTCGGCCCCGAGCGACTCGCCGCCGAGATCGCCGAAGAGCTCGCCGACGCGATCGTGTACGCGGCGCGCCGACTCGATCTACCGCCAGCCGACTGATCTGTCGGCTCGGCGCAGACTCAGCGAAGCACCTTGACGTGATGGAGCTTGTTCGAGTCGCCGATCTTGAGCGCGCAGCGGATGATGAGTTTGGTGGGATCGGCCCCGAAGTCGGCGAACCAGCGCTTTCGTCCCCTGGCCGGAGCAGCGAGCTCGCCGCCTTCGATCGAGTTGAGCCACGAGTCCTTCCATCCGTCCGTGCGTAGCCAGACGAAGCGGATGTCCTTCGCAAAGGTCGCCTTCTTCGACGACGTGTTCACGAGCTGGACGAAGAATCGAACCTTCCCAGTCTCGACGTCAGGCATCTGCAGGCACGCCGAACGGCGGTAGTCGATCGTCACGGCAGGCCCGGCCGCCGCAGCCACCCCGGTTGAGACGAGGATCGCGGCTATGCACGTGACGAAGAGCATGGCCTTTGTGGACATCTTGTGTCTCCTTCCTCAGTCTGAGAGGATCGCTTTGCGGCAGGCGTCGCAAGGGGAAAGGGGAAGCGGTGAGGACGTGCCGTCCGTCCGCGTGTGTAGGGTGGCCGTCCCGCTCCAGCGGTGAGGGCGGGCGGGGATGAATACCAAGCGTGAAGAAGTCACCGCTGGCCAGCCTCACGGCCTAGAGCGTCTTCGCCGGATAGCCGATCTTCTATCCGAGCGATACCCTCCGCGAGCGCCTCGAACGAACGGGCAGTCTGCTCGGCAGATTCAGCTGCCGCTTCTTCGAGTCTTGCCAGGGGGCTGTCAGCGATCGACGGAGCATCCGTCACCGCGCCTAGCTCTTGCAGCATCCGAAGAAGCGTGAAGCCGTTCGGCCAGCCGGCGTCCTCACGCTCGCTCTCGGCATTCAGAACGGTACGCCGCGAGGTGCCGACGGCCTCAGCCAACGCAGCCTGAGATAACCCGCTGGCCTTCCGGAGCTGGCGAAGCCACTGCTTCGCGGCGATCTCGTCTCCCTTCACGCGGGAAAGTTTCCCGTGAAAGAGCAGGCATCGCCAGTGCTGTACTTGACACGTAAACCAGCACGTGATAGAAACGTCACATGCTGACGAAGAAGGAGCGCGCCAGGCTGGTGGGTGAACGGATCATCGCGGCGCGCAAGCGGCAGGGCATGAGCCAGGTCGCGCTCGCCACCCGCCTCGCTCAGCGCTACGGGACGGATTCCGAATCGGAGCGCCGGACGCTCGGCAACAACGAGCGCGGAGCGTACGAGCCGCGCCTTCATCGCCTAGAGGCCATCGCCGAGGCCACAGAGCAGCCCCTCGCGTTCTTTGCCGTCGAGGAGGGCAACGGTGATGGCTCCGACCGACCCTTTCGAGAGGCGGCGTGACGACATGACGCTCGACGACTTCCTCCGCGTTCGGGTTCGTCAAGTGATCGCGGAGGAGATCGAGCGCTCCCGCGAGGACGTCCTCTCGTGACGACTTGGCCCTCCATCCAGGAAGCCTCAGCGCTTCTCGCACTCAAGATCCGAGCGGCCCAGCTTGCCTCTGAGTTTCGGCTCGTGCGGCTCAACGGGCGTGTGGTTGTGGAGCGTGCGGCGTGAGCGCGCACATCCGTGTGGAGACGATCGCCACCGATCCGCTTGGACGGCCGAGGCCCGGAGAGCGTCAGCGCGTTATCTTCGTGGCCGCCGACGGGTCCGAGGTTGAGATCTCGCACATCCTGCGCGGCGTTCAGCTCGACATGTTCGCTGGGCAGGCTATAGCCGCTAAGTTCGAGACGCCGTTCGTCAGGGTCGTGGAGGTAGCGGAATGAAAGGCTCCCGCGCCGAGAACCTGAATCGCGCGGCCAAGCTGATCCGCAGGTTCGCGGCCATCGACGGCCCTGACGACTTCGAGGGCGTGCCGCTGCTGGACATCGCCGCCGACTGCACGCTCGCAGCCGCCGAGGAGAAGCTCTACGAGAAGCTCTCCGAGTTGGCGCTGCCGGACAACGTCGTGCCGTTCCCCGGTCACTCCATGAGGGTCGGCGCGTGATCCGCGAAACTACGGCAACCCCTGCCCGCCTGCCCGCTTCTCTCAGTGCGAGAGGATTCTCCGCGCGCTGCAGCAGGGCCCGGTGACGGCCGCGGAGATTCACCGCATCGCCGGTAGCTCGCGGTTGAACTCCCGGATCTCCGAGCTCCGTAAGCGCGGCTGGGTCATCGAGTGTCGACACGTCGGCGGCAACGGCCCCGACGCGTACCTGTACGAACTTCACGAATCGGCTGAGTCGGATCCCCTGCCTGAAACACCGCCGCTCCCTCTCCCGGCGGTGTCCGACTCAGCCGAGCAGTTGGTGCTGGGGTGAGCGGTTACCTGCTCAAGACGAAGCTGAACCTTCCGCCGCAGACGGTCACCTTACGGTGCGCGTGCGGGTGGTACATGCGCGACGTCCTCGTGTCCGAGGCTACGCGCATCCACACCGAGCATCTGACGCGCGACCGGCACACAGGACGAAACCGCAAGTCGGGGGCGCAGGCGAAGTCGCGCGATCGGCTGAACGGGCACTCGTGGGCGGTGAAGGCGTGACCTTCGACATGTCCGACTACGTGGACGTCGCCGAGCGTGAGCGCCTGTTCTTCGAGCGCTACCCCGAAGGACGCATCCAGGTCGAGCTCGACGACGTCCGTCAGGGCGACGTGATCGTCGCGTGGAAAGCGAAGGCGACGATCTGGCGCACGCCAGACGATCCCATTCCGGTGTGCGACTTCGCCGTCGAACCCGTCCCCGGCAAGACGCCGTACACCCGCGATTCGGAAGCCATGAACGCTTCGACGTCGGCGGTCGGCCGGGCGATCGTCCTCGCGGGGTTCCCGTCGAAGAAGATCGCCTCGGCTGACGAGGTTATGAACCGAAGTGGCTTGGGGGAACCACAGCCCAACGGCTCGCACTCCGTTGCGTCCCCCAAGCCCGAACTTCCGACGATCTCCGAGGACGCGAAACCCTCCGAGTACGTGGTTCATTTCGCTACGCATCGGGGCAAGCGTCTCGGCGATCTCACGAAGGGGCAGCTCTGGTGGTTCGCTGACAAGTGGCAGGTTCAGGAAGATCCGTCCGACTACGACCTGCGTCTCAAGGCCGCTGCTGTCGCCCTGCACTCCGGGGACGACGCGCCCATGAGTTCCGTCCCCTCCGACATGGCCGACGTGCCGTTCGCGTGATGGATGACACCTTCACCGTTCCAGATCCCCCCTACAGCCGCCTCGCCGACGAGTTCGCCGAATCCCTCGAGCACTGGCGAGCCGAAAGAGCGGAGCGACTTTTCGATCGAGGATCTCCTCATCGCCCAGCATCTGCTACCGAAAAAGCGGGGCGACAAGAGACACAAGGCATTGAGGCTGCTCACCGCCGGGAGATTGCGCGTCTTGCGCGTGGAGGGGAGGCTCGTCGTGGCTGAGTGTCGTGGTGATTCCGGCCAGGTCTACAACCTCGGCCACGATCCTCGGAACAACCAGTGGCGCTGTGACTGCCCCGCTCGGACGGACTGCTCGCACCTGAACGCGTTGTGGGCGGTCGTGAGCTTGGAGCGGAAGTGAAGGCCCCCGCGAAATGGGTAAGGCTTCGGGTGGAGTGCGCTCGGCAGGCACTCGCGGCGGGTGATCAGGAAACGGCTACCCGCATCCTTCGCCGCCTTCTCGACGATATCGACAAGCATGGCATTCACAACTCGTGGGTGCCTAGCTCGCTGCTCGACCTACCGCCTTACACGGAGGTGTCGAGACGTGACTGACGTCTACCTCTCCGACGCCGAGCGCGAAGCGATCGAGACGCTCGCGAGCAACCTTCCCGAGCCGGGGACGCGATGCCCCGCGTGTCAGCGCCGCGTCAACAAGCCGCGTCAGGACGACTCGCCGACCGTCAAAGAGGTTCGCTTCCGCGGCCCCGTGGAGCGCGTCGAGGCGCTACAGGAAGGACTCGACAACCTGCAGGAGTTCTCCGGTATCGACCCGTACTCGTTCCCCGGCGTGACGCTCTTGGAGTCGCTTCTCGCGCTCGGGGCGATCCACCGCGAGGAACTGAAGGCGTACTTCAGGGGTGCTGGGTGATCGACGCGAAGCCCCTCAAGCGCTACCGCGCCACCATCGGCGAATGGGAACGTTTCCGCGAGTGGTTCTGCCTCGAGCGCTGTTGGGTCTGTGGGGCGCCCTGGCAGGAGCTCCACCACATCTACCCGCGAGGGCAGGGTGGAGACGACGTCGTCGAGAACCTTGCCCCGGTATGTCGGGACTGTCACGGCCGCATCGAAGCAAGGGAGCCGATCGCACGCTCGCAGCTTCGTCACGCGCTCATGCCGTCGCACATCGCGTACCTCGAAGGCAAGCTCGGAGACACCGCAGAGGGCTGGCTCGAGCGCAACTACGCGCGGGTGTTCGCGTGTGAGCCGTGCGAGTGCGGCGGTCATCCAGACTGCCCCGATTGCGCGAGGGCCGCGTGAGTGGCATGGCTACGACTGGACGATGGTTTCGCGTCGCATCCCAAGTTCCAGGGATGGAGTCGCGGCCAGAAATGGGCGCTCGTCGAGCTCTTTCTCTACTGCGCCAAGCACAAGACGGAGGGCATCGTGCCTAACGACCTCGAGCTGCTCCCTCGAGCGGTGACACCGACGCTTCTCCAACAGGCAGTCGAAGCGGGTTTTGTCGACGTCGAGGAGGGAGTTCACTCAATCCACGACTGGCACGTCTACAACCCGAGCGACTCGACAGGCGCGCAGCGGCAGGAGCGTTACCGGTCACGGAATCGTAACGCTAAAAGCGTTACGCAATCCGTCACCGACACCGTTACGCGAGCGTCACTTACGCGCGCGCGGGATCCCGTCCCGTCCCCAAGAGAAGGTTCTAACGAACCTTCTCGGCAGCGCAACGGAGTCTGGGATGCGCTCACCGAGGTCTTCGGCGAGGCGAGCACCGAGAGCGCAAAGTCACTTCGCGGCAAGGTAGTCCGCTCGCTGACTGCGGCTGGTGCCACGCGAGAAGAGGTGCTGACCCGAGCACGCTCCTGGCCCCGGCACTTCGAGGACGCGACGCTCACGGAGACGGCACTCGAGAAGCACTGGGACGCTCTGGGCCGCAAGCCGCTGAGGCTGTCGCGATGACGTTCGAGTTCGACGCTCCCCAGGAGCAAGCTACGAACCTAGCGGTCAACCGGTCGTGCGCGACCTGCAGCGGTGACCGATTCGTGCTCTACGCAACGCGAACTGACACGTACAACGGGCACTCGGCGGAGGTCGAGGAACTCGCTCCTTGTCCAGACTGCAACGCCGGCGTCAAGACGCAGTTCGAGAGGCCCAACGGCTCGTACTTCCGCTCGCCGGACCCCGCGAAGGTACGCGAGAGGTTGACGCGATGATCGTCGCCCTCGGGCACCGCTGGACACGCGACCGCCACTTCCGCTGGCTCGCCCTCTGCCTGGGCGTGCTCGTGCTCGACTTCTTCGTCGGATCGGCGTTGATCGCGTGGGGGCTTTCGTTGCTGCGGGAGGCGATGGGGCGGTGATCGATCTCCGTCGCGCCTACATCGCCGCCGCGCTGCGCGTCCTTCGCGCACGCCGGCCCGATCTCGTGTGGTCAGTCCGCGAGGCCGGGCAGGTCGGGAAGAGCATCCCCGGCCCAGACAATCGTGAGCCGATCGCCCACGGGCGCAAGGCCGAGGCTGCGTGACACGGGATGAACGAGCACACACGCCATGACGGACGCGATCAGGGCACGGCGCTCGACGTGATCGAGTCTCGGCCAGTCGGAGAGAACGTCGCTCGTCTGCGGAAGCGGTGCGGTCTGTCGGATCGCCTGCACGCGCTCCTGTGCGGACCTCACGGCCTCCGCGCGCTCGGTGATGCCTGCGCCCCACTGCTCGGACCCGAGGACGCTGACGAGGTTCGTGGCGCGGTAGGCGACGAGCTCCGCCTCGGCCTGCTCCGCGGCGGCGAGCGCATCTGTCAGCCTCTCCTCGACGGGCACGCCCTCGAAGACGATCTGCTCGGCGCGGGCCCACTCGAGGAACGTCTCCTCGACGAACGCCTCGAGCCGAGCGGCCCCGATCGTGACGGGCTGCGGGCAGATGCCCTTCGCTCGGCGCTTGCCGCATCCGTAGGTCGGGAAGCCGGGACGCGACCAGTTGCGGGTGAGCGCGTAGCCGCAGGAGCCGCAGCGCGCGATCCCAGAGAGGAGCGCCGGCACGCCGCGCCAGGGACGACGGACCCCGCGCGACTGCGCGGCCTCCCACTGCTCGCGGGTCACGATCGCCTCGTGCGCGTCGGCGTTTCGGACGTCGCCCTGGCGGGCCTCACCGAGGTAGACGCGGTTGCGGATCATCCAATCGAGCCGCTGGTGTGTCCATGCGCCGCCGCGCGGGCAGGTCGCGTCGAGGTGCTCGCAGATCAGGTGCCAGGAGACCTCGCGGGCGCGCATCGAGAAGAGGTCGCGGACGCCCGTAGCCTCGTCCTCGTCGACGACCAGCCGGCCATCCTCGCCGCGGCGGTAGCCGAACGGCACGCGGCCGGAGACATGCACGCCCCGCTCGACGGCACGCCGGGTCGCAGCGCGCCAGTTCTCGCGGATGCGCTCGAGCTCGAGCTCGGCGATCGCGAGCATCATCGTGCGCGCGAAGCGGCCGATCGGCGTCGAGGTGTCAAGCGAATCGCGGACGGCGATCAGCGTCCCGCCTGCCTCTTCGATCCGTCGAAGAGCAAGCGCCGCGTCATGTGTCGAGCGGGCGAAGCGATCGAGCGAGGCGACCACCATCCCGTCCGCCTCGCCGGCCTCGATCATGTCAAGTGCGCGCTGGAAGCCGGGGCGGGCGTAGCGCGACCCCGGCTCGTCGAGATCCTCGAGCCACTCGACGACCGAGTGCCCGCCGGCGGCCACCTGGCCCGCGATACGATCGCGCTGCTCGAGCGGGCTGATGAACGTCTCGCCTTCGCGCCCGCGCACTTGCGAGACGCGGATGTAGGCGACGAGTCGCACGGGGGCGATCCTACGACAGCGGCGCTCTTCGGCCGCTGTGTGGCCGCGGCAAGTTTGCCCCTGAATCCTTGCGCTGACGCCACAACGCCGAGGGCCGCATGACCTACCTCCTCGCCGCCGCCGTCACCGCCGCCTACCTCATCGGCATGTTCAAGCTCGCCACGCTCGTCGGGCGGCTGATCGAGTACGGGACGCGGCCGTGCGAGTGCGCGAAGGGGCGGATCTGCGCGGCGTGCCTCGCCGAGTCGGAGGCGATCCGCCCGAAGCCTGAAACCACGAAGGAGGCAGCAGCGTGACTCGCGGGAGCGTCATCTGGGATGCCGAGTACGTGCGCGGGCGGGTGTTCCGGATCGGGGAGCTTGGCGAGCGAGACCCCGAGATGGCACACGTCGGTGAGGACGATCTTCACCGCGACTTGCTCGCGTGGTTCGCGGCCGTAGCACCTGAGCCCTTCAACGAGCTTGCCCGCGAGGCGCTGCGCACGGGCGAATTTAAGTTCGAGCGGTGGTACGCATGACCTCCCTCACCGGCCTCGCCTGGTTCCTCATCCCCTGCGCCGCCGTCGCAGCCTCCCTCGCCTACCCGAACCGCTGGTTCGTGATCGGGGCGAGCGTGCTGGGGCTCGTGGTGGTCGGGCGCGAGATGCGGAAGGCGGCGGGGTGAGCGACCGAGACGCCGATCTGACGATCCACGCGCACGAGACGTTCTTCGAGCGCGACTGGGGTCGCCATCACTCGGAGCACCGTGAGCTGGAAGTCGAGATCAACTTCGAGGTCGAGGGCGAGACGCTCGCCGATCTCATCCTCGCCGCTGATCGTCGCGCGGCAGAACTTGCCGCCGGTCGACCTTGGTACATCTTCCGCCTGCTCGCCGAGGAGACGTCTCTCGGCCTTGAGGCCGAAGTCACCGCCTACGTGTCCGTGGCTCGGGCGCTCGGCACGAACGGGACTGCCGGGCGCGAGATCGTGAGGGAGGGGCTGTGAGCGACTGCGCCGTCCCGGGTTGCGAACGCGGCGGCAAGTTGCGTCGCGGCTGGTGCGGCACTCACTACTCGCGCTGGTGGAAGACGGGCGAGCCGGGACCGGCCGAGAGTCTCAAGCAGCCGCACGTCATCGAGCACGGAACGTACAACGAGTACCACAACTACGGCTGCCGCTGCGATGCGTGCAGAGTGGCTGCGGTCGAGTACCAGCGGCAGGCATCCGCAGCATCGTGTATCGACTGCGGTGCGCCAGTCTGGGGGCGGTTCCCGTCACGGGTCGGGAACGGGCGCTGTCGCGCATGTGACGTCGAGCGCCGCACGACTTCGCTCGACGAGTTGCACGGCACCGAGACGGGCTACAGCCGCGGATGCAAGTGCGCGGAGTGTCGGGCCGCGGCTAGTGCCGCGAGGCGGCGCAGAAGGCTTGCGAACGCCGAGCACGACCGCGAGTACCAGCGCGCCTACCGCGATAGGCGGCGTGCTGCCGGGGCGGGTCCGAAGGCCCGCCGAAGCCACCGTCAGGAGACGGAGCAATCCGCCTTGCCCTCTTGATCGCCGTCACCCTCAGCATCACTTCGCTCGCCACGGCGGATTGGCGGGCGTCCGAATCGGGCGCGGACATGCCCGGCACCGGCGTAGCTCAGGCAGGTAGAGCGCCCGACTCCGATCGGGAGGTCGCGGGTTCAAATCCCGACCGCCGGGCCGGGGTGAACGCACGTGCGTCCGCGCCCGAGAACACCGCAGGGCTCACCGGTGTTGCCCACCGCTCTGTACCCCTGCAGCTGACGGACGGAATCGCCTCGCCGGATCGCCGTGGCCGTCAGTGGCAACCTCTCCGTTACGCGAGCGCGGCGGGTAGCTCCGTCGTCGAGCGGGGGGGCGACCTCGCGGGAGCAGCGGTTCCGGCTAGCCCGGCTCTACAGGCGGCGGGCTCCACCGACCGTCCTGGCCGCTGCTCCCGCCTCCGCGCCGCCGTGAAGTGGTATTCAGCTCGCGTCCAGTTCTGGGCGCGCAAGATGGGGGCAGGCGCAGGTCCGGCTGCGGAGACCACGACACCGGCACCTCGTGGTTCCTGCCCCCAGTACCTCGCGAAGCGCCTGCGCGCGAAGGCGGCGGCGTACAGGGCGCGGTGGGAGCGGTACCTGACGACGCCACACCTTCGCGGAGAGACGCCGTGGCATACCTCGATGCGCAATCCAGTGAATCGGGCGCTCTGGCGGCTGGCCGTCTGCGAGACGGGCGGCATCAACGGCGGCCGGCCGCTGTGGACGCATCACAACGCCGTCTATTCCGGCGCTCTCGGATTCGCGCACTCGACATGGGCGCGCTGGCGGTACTTCGTCCGCCCGCTGCCGCCGTCCGTCGCCGCTCGAGCGAATCCGGCGCAGCAGCTCGCGGTCGGCCGCGCGCTCGTGCGGACGTTCGGCGGGTACTCGTCGTGGCCTTCGTGCTCGCGGAGATTGGGGCTTCGGTGAGCGTCGAGTTGATCTTGGGCGACTGCCGCGACGTCTTGCCAACGCTGCCTGATCGGGCGTTCGATCTCGTGCTGACCGATCCACCATACGGGGTCACGAGCCTGGAATGGGACGTGCCCGTTGAGGGCTGGCTGCCCGAGGTCGACCGCGTGCTCAAGCCGTCCGGGTCACTGTGGGTGTTCGGCTCGATGCGCTCGCTCGCGCCGCTGATCGCTGATGCCGAACGTAGACAGCTTGGCCCGTGGCGCTACGCGCAGGAGGTCGTCTGGGAGAAGCACAACGGCTCGGGGTTCCAGTCCGACCGCTTCCGACGTGTCCACGAGTTCGCCGTTCACTTCTATCGGGGGCCGTGGTCGCGCGTCTATCGCAAGCAGGTCGTCACGATGGACGCGAAGGCTCGGGTCGTGCGCTCGAAGCGCCGCCCGAAGCACATGGGCCAGATCGACCGGACACCATACGTCTCGCACGACGGCGGGCCGCGCCTGCAGCGCAGCGTTCTTCGGGTGCGCTCCGAGCACGGACGCGCCGACCATCCGACTCAGAAGCCGCTCGGAATCCTTCGTCCACTGATCGAGCACTCGTGTCCACGCGGAGGAACCGTCCTTGATCCATTCGCGGGAGCAGGATCGGTCGGGGTCGCCGCGCGCGACATGGACTGCTCGGCCGTGCTCATTGAGGTCGACGCCGACTACCACGCGGCGGCACAGCGCCGAGTCGATCAAGGCTCCCTCCTCGCCGAAGGCCCGGCATGACGGCGGCGGAGCTGATCGCGATGGTGGAGCGGGCGGGCGTTCCGGAGGGCGCCGACCGCGAGCTGGAATGGCGCTGGCAGGAGAGAGACGAAGCGCTGCGCTGGTTCTCCGAGGAGCGAACGCTCGCCCTCGCCCGCCTCTGCGCGGAGCAGCATGAGGCGCTGGCCGAACTGGAAGATCACGCCGACCTCGCGTGGGGCGATGCCGACGCGGGCATGGCTGCGTTCGAACGCGCACGCGAGGTCATCGGCAAGTTCACCGCCCTCGGTGAGCCTGCGAGCGGAGAGGAGGACGCATGAGGCGCTTCATCTGCTGGCTTCTTGGTCACGATGCCGTCGCATCAGAATGGCACGACGAGGGTTCGCTCCTTTTGGAATGCGCGCGCTGTGGGGCAGTGGACATCGCACCGCCCGAGCGCGAGGCCCAGCCATGACCCACCCGGAGCGCATGAGCGCGGAGGCGCAGGGAGCGGCGCGATGAGCGAGCGCGAATGGACGATCGGCGACTCGATGAACGACCTAATCGTGACCATGCAGGCCGCGTGGATCGAGTGGAAGTACGGACGCGGTGCCGACGCCGCGATGCTGTGGATTGAGAACTCGCTCGACGGGCCGGGGTCGATTCCCGATCCCGATGAGCCATACGCAACGGAGGCGCAGGCTTGGTACGACCTGAACCGCGCTCACCCCTGGCCGCCCTGTGTCGTCTGCGGGCGTCCGACGCACATCATGTCGGGAGGCGTCGCGTGGTGCTCGCCCGAGCATGAGCGCCAGCACAAGGCGTCTGATCCTCGCGGCCCCGCCCTCACAACCCAGGAGGCCGAAGATGCCTGAGTGGATTGCACGCATCGCGATTGATGTTGTCTTTGAGGCGAAGGATGCCAATGAGGCCGGTGAGATCGCCGAGAACGCGCTCACCGCACCTGAGTCCTACGCCGGATTCAAGATCCGAGGCCGCTCTAACGTGTGGCTCGTCGCTCTGAAAGAAGAACCTGCGGAGTTGACCGATGCCTGAGCGCCCAGCGTCGGAACTGCTCAGGGAGTGGCGTGACGATCTGATCGTTGCGGACGTGCGGATTGGGATAGAGGTCGTGGACGCCATCATCGCGCTCGTGCGGGCGGCGGAGGCCACAGTCCTGAACGCGCAGCTTGTTTGCGACGAAGAGATCGTCCTCGACGCCGCCCTCGCAGACCTCCGGACGCAGCTTGGGGGTGGTTCGGCGTGAGCGCAAAGCGCGACTTGAAGAGGCTGCGCCAAGCCGTGAACGAGTACCTATTGGCGCAGAACACGGAGGGCTATCGCGACGGCTCTGAATACGACAGCGAGCGGTGTCGCAAAGCCCGCGTGCGTCTCTGCCGCACGGTCTACAAGCTCAACGCGAAAGCAAAGCCATGACCGACCCCCGCGAGAACCTCGCGAGAACCACAACCACGTCTGGGTGGAGACCGGCATGACGCTCCTGAATCTCATCGGACGGGCGCTCTACTGGCGCAAGTGCGGAGTCTGCGGGTTCGTGGAGTACCGCGATCAGAACGAGCCGGTGCGATGACCGACCCCCGCGAGATCGAGCAGTTGGTGGCGCAGGTGCAAGCAGGCGTCGGCAACCGCCAGGAGTGGTTCCAGGACGAAGCACATCGTAGCCTCGATCGCCTCGCCACCATCGCCAAGACCGCTGAGGAGCGGGTGCGGGAGCAGCAGGAATGGATCGACCGCGTATCCGAGTTCAGCACGGACGCTGCGACTGCCGCTGACGCCGCCGAAGCCGCCCTCGCAACCGAGCGGGAGGCGCGGGAGAGGGCGGAGGCTCTCTGCGCGGAGTGGTGTGGGCGATACGACTTGAAGGCCCACGCCGAACGCTTAGAGGAGGCGCGGGAGAAGGCGGAGGGGGAGCGGGCTGCGGCACTCGCGAAAGTCGTCCTGCGTGCGTACCAGGTAGAGCAAGCCGAAGCCCGCGCCGAACGCGCGGAGGCGGAGCGGGACTCACTCTTGGCCGATTCGTGGCGAGCCTACGCCGAGTCGGGCGCTGACACGGACGGCTGCTTGAAGTGGCACTGCTCGCCGCAGGTCGCCGGTCGGAGCCTCGTCGATGCCGTCACCGAGCTTCGCCGCGACTATGACGAGTCGCTCGATGCTGCTGTGCGCGCCGAACGCTTGGAGGAGGCGCTGCTGACGTCGTATCCAGCCGTTCCAGTGGACTGCCTGATCTCAGAGCTACGCGATGAGTTCTTCATCGGCACGCAGTGGCTGACACGCGAGCGGTTTGAGAAACGGGTCGCCCAGTTCAGGGGTGAGGTACCGAGCCCAACCGTGGCAGCCCTCACCCCACAACCAGACGAGGAGGAGCGGTGACCCACCATCGACCCCAGGAGGCACAATGTCCACCATGACCACAGACGTCGACGACGCGATCTTCGACGCCCAGGCGTACGATTTGCCGATCCCGAAGCTCGATGGGCACAAGGCCGACCGGCTTGTGCTCTCGTTCGGCGGCAGCTTGGAACTCGACCGCACGCTTGAGTCCGACCTCGGGCTGATCGAGCGTTTGCATCTCGGTGAGAACGTCACGCTGAGCGTCGAGGCCATCGTCGCAGGCAAGGGGTTCTCGCACGCTACGAAGGGCGAAGACGGCGAGCAGGTCGGCTACCAGGTGCGACTGAGGGTGCATTCGCTGACGTGACCCTCGCTCTCCGTGAGCCACTCTCACCCGACGTGGTAGCTGCCTACCGCGAGTGCCGCTGGACGGAGCTTGCCCTGCAGCGCCAAGGCTGGACGGGCGAGCGCCTACAGAAGACAGCCCGCCGGGTGTGCCGGGACTACGCCAACGCTAACATCCCGTACCTGGCCGATCACCGAAGGGATGAGCTCGTGGACTTCGTCGTCGAGAAGGCTCTCGTCGCAGTGATGCGCTTCAAGCCTGACCACCCCACCACGAGCTACGGCCAGAACGGAGGGTCGCACTTCGACTCATGGATCTGCGACGTCATGCAGCACCGCTGCACGGACTGGCACCGATCGAAGCGGGAGGGCAACGGAGACAGCAGGTACGGCAACGATCGCAGGATCGTGCTCGTGGACTCCTTCGATGACGACGTCGATCCACACCTCGACTTCGAGAAGCTGATCTCAGAGTCAAGGCTCACCACCTGGAAGCAGGCCGCCGATAGCGTCGGCATGGAGCTGCAGGAGTACCTCGTGGTGACGATGGACAGGGCGTCTCGGCGGACGTTGAGGACTGCGGCGTGAGGGGCGTGGGGGGACGGGGGGCTCGCGAGAACGTTCCGGGCGGTGCGAGACTCCCGCGCATCTGAAAATACCTCCCCGACCTGAGCCATGCGGAACAACAACACGCCGCTCCACCGTCGCCTCCGGATCTTCTTCGGCGCTCGCATTCGTGACGGCGGCGTCGCGTGCGTTCGCTGCGGTGAGCTCATCCCGCCCGATGGTGCATGGGATCTCGGCCACGTTGACGGCGATCCGACGCGCTACGCCGGGCCCGAGCACGCTCGCTGCAACCGCGCGACCGCTCGTCATGCCGCGGAGCGCCGGCGAGTTCGCACCGCCGGTCTGTGGTGAGCGATCGGGTTCTGATCTACGGCCCGCCCGGCGCGGGCAAGAGCACTCTCGCGGAGAACCTTGCCCGTCAGGGCTACGTCCACTTGGAGCGCGAGCAGTTCGAGTCGGACAGTGCGTTTGCCCAGGCGGTCGCCAGTGACACGAGCTCACTGCTTGCCATCGTCCGGTGCTGCTTCACGCTCGACGAGCTGCGTGAGTGGCAGAACCTCGGCAGGGCGACGCGGGTGGAGCTCGTCGATCCCGGTGAGCGGGAGTGCAAGCGGAGAGTTCACGAGCGAGGGCACAAGAGTTGGCGCGGTGAGATCACCGGAGTTGTCCGCTGGTACAAGAGCTGGCGTCCCTCCGGCGCAGTGCCCTCGCTGACGGTCAGCGATCAGGGCCAGTCAACCACCTCCGGTGAGGACGTCATCGGCGAGCAGACAGCTCGCGTCGAGGTCATCCCCGAAGGAGAGGAACACCCGCGCTGGGGCGAGGTCGAGGAGTTCGTCGAGCGACTCGGCGTCACGCTCGACCCCTGGCAGCGACACATTCTCTGGGCATCGCTGCTACGCCAGGGCTCTCAGTGGGCGGCGTTCGTCGTCGGGATCAGCGCACCGCGCCAGAACGGCAAGAACGGCGTGCTCGAGATGCGTGAGCTCGTCGGCGCCTACCTGCTCGGAGAGCGCCTCGTCATCCACTCGGCCCACCTCGCCGACACTTCGAAGGAGGCGTTTCGCCGGCTCGACGACCTGATCGACGCGAACGAGTGGCTCTCGCATGATGTGAAACACATCTGGCGCACGAACGGTCACGAGGCGATCGAGTTCCGCAACGGCAACCGCATTCGTTTCAGAACGCGGACTCGGGGCGGGGGGCGTGGGTTCTCGGGATCGCCGGTGATGTTCGATGAGGCGATGTTCCTGCCCGACGTCTCCTACGGCGCGATGCTGCCGGTGATCTCGGCCCAGCCCGATCCGCAGATTTGGCTCACGGGCTCTGCCGTGGATCAGCAGATCATGGACGAGGGGATCGTGTTCACGCGCCACCGCGAGCGCGCACTTGCCGGTGACCCGCGTCTGGCGTACTTCGAGTGGTCGCTCGACTACCCGAGCCCCGAAGACGTGCCGCCCGAGGTCATGGCGAGCGTAGAGGCGCAGGCGCAGGCGAACCCCGCGCTCGGGATCAGGATCACGCCGGACTACCTCGCAGCCGAACTGCGCGCCCTCGATCGCCGCACCGCTGCCGTTGAACGTTTCGGTGTGGGCGACTGGCCGCGCACCGACGGTGTCAAGAGCGTGATCGACCTCGATCTGTGGGCTTCGCTCGTCGATTCGGCATCCGTACCGCGACTTCCGGTCGCGTACGCCTTCGACGTGCGCCCGGATCGTGGAAAGGCGACGATCGCGGCCGTAGGAAGACGCGAGGACGGCAAGGTGCACATCGAGGTCGGAGAACAGCGAACGGGCGTCGGGTGGCTCGTCGAGCGCCTGGTGGAGCTCGAACGCAAGCACACACCCATAGCGATCGTCTGTGACGGCGTCGGGCCCGCGTCGTCGATCATTCCTGAGCTTCTCCAACGTCAAGTAGACGTCCGCGCGCTCACAACCCCTGAGGTCGGCGAGGCGTGCGGGATGTTTTTCGACGCCGTCCACGAGGGTCGCCTGGCCCACCTCGGCCAGCCCGAGCTCGAGCACGCGATCAGAGGGGCTGTGCAGCGTCCCCTCGGTGATCGCTGGGCGTGGAGTCGGCGGAACTCGACTTCGGACATCTCTCCGCTCGTTGCCTGCACGCTCGGGGTGTGGCTCGTCGTGACCGAGGAGCAACGAGCGCCGCTCTTCGCCTTCGGCTAACCGATAGGCGCGAGGCATGGGCCTCGTGCGCGACACCATCGACCGCTGGTTCGGCCGGTCGGGCCTACCGCTCTCCTGGGCCGAGTACCAGTCGTACTTCCTCTACAACGGCAACACGTACCCGATCAGCGGGCAGCAGTCGACGCTAGGCCAGACGCAGGAGAAACCGAGCGCGAGCTTCGACGGCTACGCGGCGAGTATCTACAAGGCGAACCCCGTCGTGTTCGCGTGCTCGAACGCGAGGATGCGTCTGTTCTCGGAGGCGCGCTTCCAGTTTCGCGCGTTGCGTGAAGGTCGGCCGACCGATCGGTTGTTCGGCACGCCGGCACTGCGCCTGCTCGAGCGCCCGTGGGAGAACGGGACGACCCGGACGCTGCTGGCTCGTGCGATGCAGGACGCCGACATCGCGGGCAACTTCTACGCTTACCGCGACGGGCAGACCGTGAAGCGGATGCGCCCTGACTGGGTGTCCATCGTGCTCGGCTCGCAGCGTGAGCCCGACGATCCAGGACTAGCTCTCGACGCGGAGGTGCTCGGCTACGTGTATGCACCGCCGGGCGCGAGCACAACCCCGGTTGCGCTTCTACCCGAGCAGGTGTGTCACTTCGCTCCGATCCCGGACCCACAGGCTCGCTTCCGCGGCATGAGCTGGATCTCGACGCTGATTCCCGATGTCATGGCGGATTCAGCCTCGACCGAGCACAAGCGCCGGTTCTTCGAGAACGGCGCGACGGTGAACCTGGTCGTGACCTTCGACTCGCCGATCATCAAGACGCAGGAGCAGTTCGATCAGATGGTGAGCAAGTTTCGCCGTGGGCACGAAGGCACGGCCAACGCCTTCAAGACCGTGTTCCTGGCCCACGGCTCGGAAGCGACGAAGCTCGGCTCGGATATGGCCGAGTCGGCGTTCAAGGAAGTCCAGGGCGCCGGTGAGACGCGGATCTGCATGGCGGCGGCCGTGCCCCCGATCATGGTCGGAGCCTCCGAGGGACTCGCAGCCGCGACGTACTCGAACTACGGCCAGGCCCGCCGTGCGTTCGCTGACCTGACGATGCGGCCGCTGTGGGGCGAGATCGCCGGGGCGTTCGCCTCGATCATCGACGTGCCGTCCGATGCCGAGCTCTGGTACGACGACCAGCACATCTCGTTCCTGCAGGAGGACGAGCGCGACGACGCGGACATCCTCGCCGTCAAGATGCAGGCGATCCGCACGGGAGTCGATGGCGGCTTCAAGCCTGCCACCGTCGTGAGCGCCGTCAACGCGGGCGACCTTTCGATGCTCGAACACACGGACCTGTTTTCGGTGCAGCTGCAGCCGCCGACGCCGGAACTCTCTCCGAACGGCAACGGCGTTCCTGAGCCGATAGGGGCGGGCGATGAGTGAACACGCGCAGGAAGAGCTCGAGGAGCGCGAGGAGATGTCAGGCGGTGAGCTGGTCTACCGGGCTAGCGAACCGTCGGCGATGCACTTCCGCGAAGACGAGGGAAGCGCTTCGATCCTCGAAGGTCGGATGATGCCGTACGGCGAGTGGGGCGAGATTCGATCCCGTGTCGAGGGACACTTCATGGAGCGTTTCGCGCCGGGGTCGCTCGCCAAGACGATGCGCGAGCAGGCGACGAAGATGCGCGCCCTGTTCGAGCACGGTCTGGATCTCCTCGGAACCCAGGCAATCGCAGAGATCGACGAACTTCGCGAGGAAGCAGACGGCGCCTACTACCGCGCGAGCCTTCTCGACGGTCTCCCGCCCCTCCTGGTAGCGGGACTGAGGCGCGGGCTCTACGGGAGCTCCATCAGATACGAGCCTGTCAAGTGGGATCGCGTCCGCTATCCCAAGCGCAGCGAGCACAACCCCGAGGGGATTCCCGAGATCACCGTCCGCGAAGGGATGGTCAAGGAGTTCTCGGTCACGACGTTCCCGGTGTACGCAGGAGCGACCGCGCGCATCCGCTCGTTGAGCGACGAGATTTCAGCCAAGCAGCTTCTGGGGGATCCGGTGCGCCTCCTCGAGCTTCTCAATCGCAGCACCGAGACTGAGCCGCAGCACTCGGAGCGGGAGGAGCCTGAAGAGCAGGCTCCCGTCGCGAGCCGCAGCACTCAGCCAGTCCACGACTACCTAAACACGGAGGAGGACGATTCATCGTGGAGGCTGTAGAGCGCAGGACAAACGACGAGCTCGTGACCGAGATCGCTGATCTCAAGCAGCGCCGGCAGGCGCTCAACGACGAGTTCGAGGGGCAGCGGTTCCCGGCCGAGAAGCGCGAGGAGTTCAACCAGCTCACCGCGGACATCAAGGACCGCGAGGAGACGCTGATCGAGCTGACCCGCAGGCAGGAACTCGTTGCCGAGGGCGCAGCCAACGGCGGGGTCGAGCAGGGTGCGACGTTCAACGTGCAGCGGGCGGGCGTCGCTCGCGGCGAGGACATCTGGGACCTCTCGACCATCGAGCGCAACTGGGACAACCCCGAGATCGAGGCGCGGCAGATGTACGACCGCTCGCTCAGGGCCATCGAGCAGGCCCGCTTCCCGCATCCGAAGGCCGACCGGGCGGACGCCCAGGGTCATCTCGAGCGGCTGCTCGGTGACGGCGAGGAAGGCGATCGCAAGGGCGCGGACGTCGCGCGTCATCTGCTGCTCACCGGCTCGCCGCAGTACCGGCGGGCGTTCACGAAGTACCTGCAGCACGGAGCATCGGTGGCCGGGCTCTCCGAGCGCGACGCATCCATGCTCTACCGCGCGATGTCACTGACCACGACCTCGGGCGGGTTCGCTGTTCCGTTCGTTCTGGATCCGACGCTGATCCCGACGTCGAACGGCGCGGTCAACCCGTACCGGCAGATCTCGAACGTCATCCAGATCACCGTCGACGAGTGGCGGGGAGTGAGTTCGGGTGGCGTCACGCCGGCGTTCCAGGCAGAGGCGGCGGCCACGACCGACGCATCCCCGACGCTGGCACAGCCGACCGTCTCCACCGAGATGGCACGGGCCACGATCCCGTACTCGATCGAGATCGGGATGGACTGGGGCAGCTTCGCCTCGGAGATGGCGAATGACATCCAGGACGGCAAGGACGTGCTCGAGGCGACCAAGTTCGCGGTCGGCTCGGGAACGAACGAGCCCTTCGGCGTCGTGACCGGCGCGACGACCGTGTTCACGGCGGCGGACACCGACTCGTTGGTGCTGGCGGACATCTACTCGTGGCACAACGCACTTCCGCCGAGGTTCCGCAACGGCGCGGCGGCGACGTTCAACAACAACATCCTCGACAAGATCCGGCAGATCGACACGGCCGGCGGCTCGGGGATGCTGCAGCCGAACATCCAGCTCCGCTCGGCGGCTCAGGTGGCGACGGCACTGGATGGACGTGCCGGAGTCGACCTGTTCGGCCATCCGGTGTACGAGGCGTCGGGGCAGTCGTCCGCGATGACGACCGGACAGTTGATCGGAGTGATCGGCGACTACGGCCGGTACTTCAAGATCGTCGATCGGGTCGGACTCTCCATCGTGGACGCCGGGTACGCGCAGGACGCGACGAGTGGCCTGCCGACCGGGCAGAAGTTCCTGTTCGCCTACTGGCGGGTCGGATCGAAGGTGCTCCACGCCAACGCCTTCCGGACGCTGAAGCTGGCGTGATCGCGATGGCGGAGAAGAAGGAGAAGAAGGCCCAGGAGTACCCGGATACCCCTTCGGGCAAGGCGCTGCAGGAGGTCGGGAACCTCGACGGCGAGTCAGTCGATCCCGACAACCCCAAGCCCTTCGACGCCGAAGCCGCGAATGCTCACGGCGAGGCGTACCAGGCGGCGAAGCGGAAGCACCGCTGGGGCTGACGGAGACAAGACGGGAGCCGGTCCCTCGAGGGGTGGCCGGCTCCCGAACCCCTCGAAAGGAGCAAGCAGATGGCACGGATCGCGAAGAAGGGCACGCTGGTAGCAACGGAGGCGATTGTGATCGTCGTCGGCGCCCGCCCGATCAAGTACCAGCGGCGCGAGGTCTTGAACAGGCGTACCGGTGAGCGGCAGACGATCGACATGACCGACCCAGCCTGGGAGCCGGAAGACCCCGGCGACGACGGCGTCCCGTACGTGTTCCGGGTCGGGCAGCGCATCCATCCCGGCCACCCGGCCTATGAGTCGGCGAAGGCCAAAGCGGTCTTCATCCCGCTCGAAGAGGCAGAGGAACAGCAGCTCGTCGAGGCGTGAGCGTCCCCGGCACCTACCGTAGTAACGGCAGGGTCGCGGAGGGCGTGTTCGTCGGCGTGCTGTCGAACGAGCTCGCCCGCTTCAGCGGGTTCTTTCAGTCCCTGCTCGGCGCTATGGGATGCCTTCCGCCCGGTTCTGGGCTGGGCTGGGCGAAGGGCGTCAACATCCCGAAGGCGTGCAACAGCCTCGTGGCGCAGATGCTCGGCGGATCGTACGGCTGGCTGTGGATCATGGGCGACGACCACACGTTCGAGCCCGACATCGTCGCGCGGCTTCTCGAGCACGACGTCGACATCGTCGTCCCGCACTGTCTGAAGCGCTACCCGCCGTGGGAGCCGGTGGTGTGGGACCGCGAGGACGACGGCTATGTTCACCCCCAACTCCCCGAGTCCGGTCTGACCGAGGTCCATGCAGCCGGCTCGGCGGGGATGCTCGTCACACGGCGAGTCTTCGAGACAGTTGAGGCTCCGTGGTTCGAGGGGCGCAACGAGGACATCGGCTTCTGTGAGAAGGCGCGGGCTGAAGGGTTCGACGTCTACTGCGATCCGGAGATACTGCTCGGCCACATCACGCTCGCGACGGTGCGCCCGACATGGTCGGAGGGCCAGTGGCATCCGGAGATGGTTCACGACGGCAACGTGCAGGTGCGCTACAACCGCTCGAACCTGGCAGTGGCATGAGCGTCGACGTCTACGAAACCGAGCCGCTTGCCCGCGTGGAGCTCCTCGTCCCGGTCGAGATGCTCGAAGCGAAGGAGGCCGAGCACCGGCTCGAGCTCGCGAAGGCGCAGATGCAACTCGCCTGCTATCGCGAGGCGCTCGAGGAGCACGGCATCGAGCCACCGGACAAGTCCGCCGCAGAGCTCCTGCAGATGTGGCGCGACTGTGCCGCGGTGATCTCGTCGGCATCCGACATGGTCGTGGGGCTCGGAACCGCGAAAGAACTACTCAGCCGGACGCCGTGGAGGCACGTCGCCTAACCGATAGGCCGAGCGTTGAAGCGCCTCGCCCTCTTCTTCCTCGCCCTCGGCATCGCGCCCCTCGGCATCGTCGTCATGGGCGCAACGGCCTCCGTCTCGCCGGAGATCGGCTTCCCCGGCCCGCCGGTTCCGCCGCCACCTGATCCACCCCCGCCTCCCCCGCCTCCGCCCCCGAGCGGCGGCGACACGCTCATCACGACCTCGCAGTACGTCTGCCGCTCGGCGGTCAACTTCGCGCTCCTGCGCGTCACC
>FKKE01004112.1_pt1 | contig 21368 bp, 17 predicted proteins | sample 1106331 | NCBI WGS metagenome assembly FKKE01 (sample SAMEA3931202, study PRJEB13176) | freshwater metagenome | biome: Drinking water system; feature: drinking water; material: freshwater | place: China | collected 2013-02-06 | reverse complement strand
CGGCGTTCTCGCATCGTTCAGAGGCTCAACGTACCGGAGCGTACGCCTCACCTCTTCACTTACTGCGGCCTTGCTGGACGGCTTTTTTGATCATCCTGTTGGTGTATCGTGTCATACGTCCTTCCGTCATATTTCAACAGAGGGTGATGTCCTAACCGAGTTTTGTAGCAGCTAGTAAGTCAGCAGCCGCAGTATCAATGATTCGTGGAACACCGACTCGTCCGACGTGCTCAAGAAAGGATGTGCCGATGAAGAGAAAACAGAGGGGAGCCAAGTCCCATGATTCAGACCGGGTGGTCCGCGAGATGGGGTGGGACGAGTTTGAAGCCGCGCTTTCTCGTTCAGCACGAGGAGGGAAATCACGAGCCGCTTCCGAGCACGCGTTACGAGATCAGTTCGGGTCCGAACAGTTTGAGCGGCTACAACGCCTGGCGGAACGGGTGCGATCGGTGCGCAGCAAGCGAGAACCGCTTCGTGGCAACGTCATCTTCATCCCCGGCATCATGGGATCTGAATTGACGGTGACCGACGACGGCGATGAGGACAGGGTGTGGATCAGTTTTCTAAGGCTGATGTGGGGCGGTATTGACAAGCTTCGGCTGGCCAAGGATGGGGTCCAAGAGGCCGATTCGAATCTGCGAGTACAGGCCAGCGGACTCGACAAGCGCAGCTACGCCGAGACGATTCTCTGGCTGAAGGCCTACTGGAACGTGGAACCGTTTGCCTATGATTGGCGAAAAGATCTCGATCAGGCCGCGGAACGATTGAAAGATCTCGTCGAAACCAAGTTCAAGAACCAACCGGTTCATCTGGTGGCCCACTCGATGGGGGGCTTGGTGTCCAGGAATTTTATTCGGCTCTATCCAAAAATGTGGAAGTCCATGTTGGAGCCGAAGAAGGTGCAGGGTGGCAGACTCATCATGCTCGGCACGCCGAACTATGGGTCCTATGCCATTGCGCAGGCGATGGTGGCCAAGGAAAAACTCGTGAAGTGGCTGGCTGCGGCGGATTTGAGACACGATTTGGACGAGGTGCTTGAAGTGCTCAATGGATTCGTGGGGAGTTACCAACTGTTGCCGTCACCCGCCAAACTCCCTGCATCGGAACACGCGATCTATACCTCGAGCAATTGGGGCTCCTATCCGGTCGTGGCGTCGCACCTGATTCGTGCGCGGAAGTTCCATGAAGACCTTGAGGCCTCAGCCACGATCGATCCGGAGCGGATGACCTATATCGCCGGGTGCAATCACGAGACATTGAGCGGGGTGACGATCAGTGGCCCTGGCCGGTTCGAGTTTGACACAACTTTGAAAGGGGATGGCCGCGTTACGCACGCCCTGGGGCTGCTGCCGGGAGTGCCGACGTATTATGTCGATGAGATCCATGGTGATCTTCAGAAACATGAGCAGGTGCTCGAAGCCATCGACGAGATCTTACGCACCGGCAAGACCGGCGCGCTGGCGACGGAGCCGGTGGCGGTCCGCGCTGTCCGTGCGCTGACCTCGACGCGTGCCCGGGCCGTTCAAGATCGCCAGGATGCGGAGCAGATCCGCCGAATTGCGGAAGAGACCAAGGCCGAGCGGAGCAGTGCAGCCGATCGGCGTCGGGCCGAGGCGATGCTTCGCCAGGCCATTATGGCACAGGCGTCTCCCGTGTCGCGGACCATGACTGATGCGGTGAGAACGGCCTCAAGGGTGTGGGCGGCACAGCGGTCGGTCCCAGAGCCTATTGCGCTGAAGATTGAGGTCGTCCACGGCGATATCCGCGATATGAAGGCACCGGCGGTGGTAGCCGGCCACTATCGGGGGGTGCCGCCGGTGCGGGCGGTCGGAGCACTGGATCAGGCGCTTGAGTTTTGGATTTCTCGGGCGGTCAAGCGGGGCATGATCGGCGGGGGGTTGGGTGAAGTGTTTCTTATCCCCAATACGCATCGGTCTCTCGCCGCCGACAACGTGATTCTTGCCGGCATGGGCGAGTATGGACGCTTCCATCGAGAGGATGTCGATCTCCTGTTTGCCAATGTGACGTATGGCGTTACCGCGCTCGGGTGGCGAACCTTTGCCACGGTTGTGGTTGCGTCCGGTGAAGGGAATCTCTCGTTGGAGCAGGCGATCGAGGGCATGCTCGAAGGGGTGGCGTCGGCACTCAGACGGATCAAGGGGCACGGGCGTCTCGAGACCATCCAGATCGTGGAGTACGACAAAGGTCGTTTCAAGGAGATTAAAAAGATTTTGGACACGATCAAAGCCGGGAGTGACGGGTCGCTGATATTAACGCTGTCATCGCGGCAATTGCCGAAGCGAACCCATGGTCGGCCGACGACGCAGCCGGAGCAGGTCGAGATGCTGGAAGGCAGCCGTGTCACGATTGAGCGAGACCATGATGGATTCCGTTTCTCGGCGATTACGAAGCAGGCGGTGATTCCGGTCCGTGAAATGTCCATCCAATCGTCCTATGTCGACGGCATTGCCGATTTCCTGAGGGAGGCTCGTACGCTGGAGGAACAGTCGAAATATGGGAAACTGTTCCATACCTATCTCATGCCGGAGGATTTTCAGGACACGCTCGACATGACCCCGCTGACGCTCATGGTGGATCGTGCGACCGCGGCGTTCCCATGGGAGATGGCGGCATTTGAGCGGCATGGGAAGGTCGTATTTTATGGCCCTGGGCGCCATCTCACCAGACAGTTTCGGACCACCTTGTCCGGGGCGCCAGGATTGATCGCTCCGTCCATCCCCAATCGGCTTCGTGTGCTTGTCATCGCCGATCCCGCGCCTGAGGCCGAGCTGCAATTGCCGGGCGCGCGTGAGGAGGGGCGCGAGGTCGTCAAGATCATGCGAGAGATGCAGGAGCAGCAGGGCCTGGATATCACGATTGAGCAGCGAATCGGGGCGAATGAATGTGATCCGGTCGAATTGCTCGCCCTGATCTTGAGCGAAGAATTCGACCTCATTCATTATTCCGGACATGGGGACTTTGACGAAAAGAACCCGGCCAAGAGTGGATGGATCCTGGGGAAAGAGCACGTACTGTCCGCCCGGGATATCTTCCGCGCACGGCGTGTACCACGCTTGGTTTTTGCCAACGCCTGCTTCTCCGGAGTCATTCGATCTGGAAAGCCGTTCACGCTGCAGGAATCCAACCGGAACCTCGCCGGCTTGGCCCAGGCATTTTTTGAGCGAGGGGTCGAGAATTACATCGGTACCGGCTGGCCGGTGGATGATGCAGCCGCGTTGGAGTTGGCCAAGGTGTTCTACGCAGAAGCGCTCTCCGGTGAAGAACTCGGGCCGTCCCTCTCGAAAGCCCGAGAGGCGATCCTCACCCTCGGGTCTACGTGGGGGGCCTATCAGCATTATGGGCAAGCGACGGCAAAGTTGATCAGCTTGTCGGGGAAGCATGTCGGCTAGCCTGCGGTCTTCCTGAACAGGTCTACGGCAATTGTGGATTTGCCGCACCGACAGTCGTGAATCAGATTGCGGCACAAAACGCGCCAGCGAGGATTCTGAAATCTCCAAAGAAGGTTGTATCGATGGGTGATCTGGGTAAAATATGAACGAGACGGTGCTAAGGGACTCGGTTCTCTTGGTGGGGGTCAGGGCTCATAGGTGGAGGAGAAGTATGTCGCGTCGGGCGGGCAGTGAACAGAAAGAGACTAAGATCAATGGGCCTCGTGTCTCGGTTGCCAAGGTGGGTAAAACGGTCGGCTTGCGCCGAGCCAGTCGCGAGGAGTTGTGTTCGGTCGGACCCGCGAAGGGCAGAGCGGAGGCTCACGCGGAAGGGCAGGATCATCTTCATCAGCGAATTGCGGAACGGGCCTATATGTTGTACGAACGAAGCGGGTTCCAAGACGGGAAGGACCTGGATCACTGGTTGGAAGCAGAACGGCAAATTAGAGGTGCGCGAGGCCAGGCCGCGTAACGCACAAGTGGAACTTCGCCGTTACTGCGACAGATCCATTCTGCCGGGATTCCCCTCCATTCATCCCGTTCGATAAAGTCACCGCGGGTTTCGCGGAACTCAGGACAGTCCTGCTGCCTACAGCGATTTGCCGTCGGCCATCGGCTCCTATTGTTTCCGGGTATACGTGATCTCCATCATCTTCATTTCCTTCTGGCCGTGATGTGCACCGTACATATCAAACTGTTGGGTGTTGTCGTCGATCAATTTCCAGATTGCGCGATGGGTCATCTTGCCTCCACCTGGTTCAGGATGTGAGCCTCGCAGGGTGATGATTTTTCCGTCAGGGCTGGCGGTACCTTCCATCATGAAGATCCCGGTTCCCATCGAGTCCATCCAGGCCGTCATATATTTCTTGGTCATGTTGTCATAAGCGTCAATGCCGATACCATTGAACGGCTGGCCCATCATCTGACCGTTGAATTCCTGGTAGAGGAAGCGCCCATCCAGCAGCATCTTCATCTCTGCGGTGCCGGTGGATTCCATTGGCGGTTTGCCTGGCTCCATCCATTCTTTTGTCGTGGTGGTCCAACTGCCGGCCAGAGCGGCAAATTGCTTATGTGGCTCGCCGGGTGTGCCGAGTTGCTTCCACAACTCCATCATGGCCTGCGGGTCCATTGGCTTCTCATGCTTCTTTTCCTTGGCAAGAGCAGGGGAAACCATTAATGCAACACACAATGTGGTAACGCTAAAAGATATGAAACGCATAAAGCCTCCTTTTGGTTGAGATCATTGCTTCGTTCTGTTTGTCATCGATAACTGCTCCTTCACCCTAAACTTCACGATCAGTCCGATCAAGGGGTAGAGGATGCCAGTCAGATTTCTAAGACCGGCTCATCTGCCGAGTTACTCCGAAATCTCTGTCTCGACGAGTTTGCCGAGTAGGATCAGGGACTCTTGCCAACCAAGGTAGCAGGCCTCGGGAGGAATGACCGCAGGCACATGCTCTTGCACGATGTTCGCCTCCGTTCCACACGATACCTGTGTCAGAGTTACGGTCACGTGCATGTCACCCGGAAGGTTTGGGTCATCGAACGCATCGGTGTAGCGGAGCCGTTGATGCGGCACGAGTTCAAGGTACTTGCCGCCGAATGAGTGGCTTTTGCCTGTTGTGAAATTGGTGAACGACATTCTGAACGTTCCTCCGACCCTTGCATCCATGTGGTGTACCTTGCCCGTAAAGCCATTGGGCGGTACCCATTTTGCCATAGCATCGGCATCGAGGAATGCGCGATAGATGCGTTCAGGCGTTGCGCGAAACACACGGTGGAGGCGAATGGTATTCGTGTCCATCGTTCTGTCTCCGTGGTCTGAAAAGGGTGTGATTTGGGACAAGCGTGATTCCTTGGTGAAGATGCGGCTTGCCTAATAGTCGAACCGACAGCCCCCAAATCGACATCCGTATTGCTGCAAGCTATTCCCCCGGTAACCCACTGATTTCGCGCACAGGTCTAATCTCGACCGTGCCGATGCGCGCGCCAGGTATTCGTTGAGCAATCTCAATGGCCGATTGCTGATTCTCGGCATCGACCAAGAAGTAGCCGGCGAGCTGTTCTTTGGTCTCCATGAACGGGCCGTCTGTGACGATTGCTTTGCCCTCTCGCACTCGAACGACGGTTCCTGTCTTTTCAGGCTGGAGTGGCGACGCGTGAACATATTGCCCTTTGCTGTCGAGTTGGTGGCAGAGCTGGATGGACTCGGCGAGCATGTCTTTCCTGGTACCCTCTGGCATGCGCGTGAACATGTCCTCGTTGTGATGGACCAGCAGCAGATATTTCATGAAGCACCTCCCGTGACATAAGATAGTCGCCAGCCAAGGGCAAATTCGACATCGACCCTCCGTTGCCCAGGAGTGAATGACAGGCTCGTGTAAGCCGTTGATATTCCCGAGAGAGTCTAGTCTGCATCTGGTGCATAGTCTGGGCACGAGACACGCGCCCTTTTCGAATGCGGTTGAGACATTCGAACCATCAGGAGTTGTTGGGATATCGTGATGTCTCGACAATGATGCGATTTATACCCACATTATTCATCAAAGGATGCCGGCCTCCGGAGTCTGTTGTGAATGTGATGTCATCAGTGCGGAAAGCATGCACGAGAACCCGCATGAGAGATCGTAATAGACGATCCTGCAGACACCACGTGCGTTGGGAGTGATCTATACTGGATTCCTCGTTATAGAAGCCATGGTTGTCCGAGAGTACCGCGCACATCACCTTGAAGCCGTCGTTGCTCTGTTTGGTCGATCGGTCCGACAGATTGCCGGACGCGATTACGATGAACAACAGATCGCTGCGTGGGCGCCGGAGCATCCTGATATGGACGTCTGGGCAGACCGCCTCGGCTCGGGAACTGTTCTCGTCGCTGAAGAAGGGGAGAGGATGGCGGGCTTTGCCCGCCTCGATGAAGACGGAAACATTGATTTGCTCTATGTTGATCCAGCATTTGAACGGTGTGGGGTGGCCACAAGGCTGGTCGAGAAATTAACGGAGATGGCCAAGAATCTCGGTTTTCGGCGACTTCACGCCGACGTGAGTGTGACGGCGCGTCCGTTCTTTGAAGCGCAGGGATTTGAGGTGGTGGAGGGGCAATCGGTTGAACGACGCGGGGTTGTGTTGAGAAATTACCGCATGGTGAGAGAAGAGAAATGAGGCCAAACATGTCGTTCAAGGGAAGGACTGCAATTGTTACTGGTGGTACGCTCTATCGCTCGTTCTCCTTGGTCTGCCCGTAGATCTGTATCAGTGAATTGAGGCCCGTGCGATTAAGATTGCGGATGCCTGCCTGAAGTGAACCATGCTGATAGGGCGTGGCCTAAACATTCTCATGTAGTCGGAGAAATGCGATGCATCCAGAGATCCTGAAGTACAACCAGCAGCAAGTGCCTCATCACAAGGACGTGTGCGACGTTCTTGCCGAGGAAATAGACAGACACCTGCTCAAGGCGGAAAATGAGATCTGGCACGCGCATCCTGTCTGGTTCTTGGACGAGAATCCAATCGTTGGATATAGCAAACAGAAACCAGGCATACGGCTGATGTTCTGGAGCGGAGCGGATTTTGACGAAGCAGGATTGAATGTCGTCGGCAAGAGGTTCAAGGATGCATCGGTGTTCTATAACGAAGTCTCAGAGATAACAAAGGCCGATTTGCGACGATGGCTGAAGAAAGCCCGGGCGATTCAGTGGGACTATAAGAATCTCGTCCGGCGTAAAGGGCGGCTGGAAAGGCTGAAATAGCGTGTACACTACTGCCCCAACTTCTTTGCTCTCTCTTTCCCCGATCGTTTCTGTCTGGCGGAAAATGAGCAGAGGTGGTCTATCTCGGCATTTTTGTTGAGTCTTGTCAGTCATTTGACATCAATATGGCTGGTGCGTATGCTTTGATGCATGCGGACGACGATCAATTTGCCAGACGACCTTATGACCCAAATCAAGAAGCTGGCAGCCTCGACTCACTCGACAGTGACCGCCCTGATTGAGGAAACATTGCGCGAGGCGCTTGCGCGGCGCCGTCGTACCGGACGGCGGGCACCCATGAAATTGCCGACGTATGGAAAGCAGGGGCTTCTTCCGGGAGTTGATATCGATGACACCGCGTCTCTGCTCGATGTGATGGAGTCATCTCGTGATTCTTCCCGACGTTAATGTGCTGGTTTACGCGCACCGGGAGGACTCGGTCCGCCATTCGGATTACCGGGGTTGGCTAAACCGGATTCTCGCATCGGATACGGCTTTCGGAATATCCGACCTGGTGCTGAGTGGGTTTCTACGAGTGGTGACTCATCCGCGGGTCTTCGGCGATCCGACACCGCTGGACGTCGCTATGGAGTATGCAGCGTCGGTGCGCAACCACCCTCATGCGGTGACCTTGGCGCCTGGCGAGCGTCATTGGGAAATCTTTCAACGGTTGTGCCAAGAGGTAAGCGCAAGGGGGAATCTCATCGCCGATGCGTATTTGGCTGCTCTCGCTATTGAGGCCGGCGCCGAGTGGATTACAACGGACCGAGACTATGCGCGGTTTTCAGGTTTGCGGTGGAGACATCCACTCAGCTGACCCACAAGCGGCGCAAGCTCGTATCGATACGGGTTTGCATGGTGCGCGTCAATCATTCAATTCATTCAGCCGCTTCTCCAGAAACCTCCGTTCCGGTTCTTGCTTCGCGAGGGCCAGCGCGCGCTGGTACGAGGCGCGGGCGTCTGCGAACTTGCCAATTCTTCGGCAGAAGTCGGCCCGTGTGGCATGGGCCAAGTGATACTGGGCTAACTCACCGCGCTCCAGAAGCGCATTAACCAATTCCAAACCTTTCGCTGGACCATCGCGCATGGCTACCGCCACCGCCCGGTTGAGTTCGATAATCGGGGATGGATCTGCTCGCATGAGCAGATCGTACAGCGCGACGATCTGAGCCCAATCGGTTTCTTTGGCGTTGGGCGCTTCAGCGTGGACTGCGGCAATCGCCGCTTGCAGGGTGTAGGGGCCGATTCGTTTCGATGCGAGTGCCCGTTCAACGAGGGAGATGCCTTCTCTGATGAGGTCTTGGTTCCACAATGATCGGTCTTGTTGTTCCAAGAGCACAAGATCGCCGTTCGCCGCGGCTCGCGCCGGTCTTCGCGACTCGTGCAACAGCACCAAGGCTAGGAGGCCTATGACTTCGGGCTCCGGCAAAAGTTGTAACAATAGACGTCCGAGTCTGATCGCCTCGCCAGAGAGATCCGCTCTGGTGAGTGAGGCTCCGGATGACGCGGAGTAGCCTTCGTTAAAGACCAAGTACACGACGCGCAGCACCGAGTCTAGCCGTTCCGGGAGTTCTGACGGCAGTGGGACCTCATAGGGGATACGTGCGTCACGAATCTTGGTTTTTGCCCTGACAATTCGCTGGGCCATCGTCGCCGGTTTGGTGAGAAAGGCCCGAGCGATCTCCTCTGTGGTGAGGTTGCAGACCTCCCGCAGCGTCATGGCCAGTTGCGCTTCTTCCGCAAGAGCCGGATGACAACAGGTAAAGATCAGACGGAGACGGTCGTCTTCGATGTGTTCATCTTCGTGTTCTACTAATGGTTCACTTGTCGTATTTTCAATGTGCTTGGTGAGTTCATTCAGCGACGCATCGTAACGTGCTCGCCGTCTCATACCATCGATGGCTTTGAAGCGTCCGGTGGAGACCAGCCAGGCGCGAGGATTGGACGGGATGCCGTCACGCGGCCACTGTTCCATTGCAACCGCAAAGGCTTCCTGCAAGGCTTCTTCGGCTGCGTCAAAATCACCCAACAGACGAATCAACGTGGCGAGGACCTGCCGTGACTCGTCGCGATAGATTGCATCGACTTTCGCATGGGCTGCTGTAAGGGCATCGCTATCCATGATCATCCGCTAGTCTGCGCAGCCCAGTTCCTTCATTGGCCGGACTTCGACGCTGCCGAAACGAGCGGCAGGAAACTGCGCGGCGATACGGATGGCATCGTTCAGGTCTGGGACATCGATCATCAGAAACCCGCCAAGCTGTTCTTTCGTCTCGGCAAATGGCCCATCGGTGGTCGTGGTTTTTCCCTCTCGCACCCGTACGGTCGTGGCAGTCTCCACTGGGTGCAGTGGAGAAGCGGCAAGCAACTGGCCGGCTTTCTGTAACTTCTCGCAGTACGACATGGCTTCATCCGAGATCGAGCGCCGCTTCTCGCTCGGGAACGCATTCAGGATCTGTTCTTCAACATAGACAAGGCAGAGATATTTCATCATGGCCTCCTGGGGCATGTGAGTATGGGAACTAAGCAGACATATCGACTACTTGGCTCGTTCGTTTATTTCCCACAGGGCAAAGGTATTGCCCTCCGTATCCAAGCAGATGGCGAAGTAGCCCATGCCTGGTACGGCGGTTTTCTGTTTGCAGACGGTTCCACCGAGCTTCTCGACTTTCGCCGATGTCTTGCTGACCGATGGCACGCTGATGTAATTGGTGATCGGCTGTTGAGGATGCATGCGGAGCATCATGCCACCATCGGGCGAGGCCTCAGGCCCTCCGGTGTCGATGTGCCAATAGTCGTTGATGGCGGCGGGGAGTTTATTAAAGGTCCAGCCGAACATCCCCTTATAGAATTTCTGGGCTCGGTTCAGATCATCGGCCGGTACTTCAAACCAGCAAATACTGGCCGGTATCTGCGCGATGCGTGTCTTTCTCTTTGTCGTCTTTTTCGCCATGGTTCCCTCCTACTGTTGAAGTGGTTGGCTTCTGCCATACGCCATTGGCGATAGGCTATCGGCTTGCTCCTAAGATAGTCGTCGAGAATGGAAAAAATCGACAGGGCTTACTTCTCTTGATGTCGAGATTGTGGAGGAACAAGCTGGTCCAGCTACCGGTAGTGGCCTATGCTTCTGCTGGTAGGAGCGTTGTGCCTGTCTCGTTTTCCGGTGCTGGAGCCGATTGATGTTCTTCGGCGATCAGCAGATAGAACACCGAGACGATAAAGAAAGGCACGACTGTCATGGGGGGGGCTTTGGAGTTTAGCCTGCAGGCTCTTTTCTTCGCGCATTCTTTGATGATGCGCGCTGCGATGCCTGTGTGTCGTGGCTAACCTGAGCCACCTGCTTGAACAGTGAGAAGAAAGGAGCTGCAGCAGCAAAGTTGTTTATGAGTTCAGGATCGTCAGGCCATTGACGGTCATGCCCGGTTACACCCCGTTCCAGCCCCGTGGCACTGAAGTGCCACGGGGCTGGAACTCGCTGCAGCGATGGTTACGGCTTGATCTCCCAGCCGAACATCATGGCATGGTCTTCATGAGAGAGGTTATGGCAATGGGCCACATACTTGCCGGTAAAGGTGCGGAAGTTCCGGTAGAGGGTCACGGACTCACCGCCTTGCAGATTGACGACGTCTGCTCGTGCAACATCCTCCCCCTGAGCAGGTTGCCCATTCCGGGAGATGATCCGATGCTCCTCTTCATGGTGATGGATCGGATGGGTCCAGCCTCCTCCACTGTTGATATAGGTCCAGAGCTCCGGCCGGCCTTTCCGGATGGGATTATTGCCCAGTGGGTCGGCTTCATCTCTGGCTGGATCAAACGGCCTGCCATTGATGGTCCAGTTCAATTCTCCGCCCACAGCGGCTTTAGCAAACTCAAATACCCTGGTGGGCAAATTCCTCAGATCCGGGAGTGGCGGCAGCTCGCGCAACGGTTCGTTGAGATCCGGCATGAGGCTGTAATCATCTGGCGGCGCATCGTTTCCATCGATGACGATCTTGAGGACCGGCACACAGTAGTTCGGATTGAAGTCGACATCGCCCGGTAGGGTCCGTTTGCGCCCATCCGGCATTTCGGCGATGTTGGCGAGATAGATCACATCGCCGCCTTTGGTCGGGCTGATTCCATCCTGATAGTAGCGGAAGTCGACAATGACTTCACGGCGATTGGCGGGCCAGAGTTCGATAGAGTCGCGGTCAATGGGGAAGGGCAGGAGCCCGCCATCGGTGGCGATCTGCCTGAATCGCATGACTTGCTCCCCACTGGTGTTCAGCCCATTGCTGCCGACGAAATTGTACTGGCCCTGCTGGCCGGGAGCTGCTGCGACAGTGCCTTGCATCAGCTTGAACTCATATTGCCGCGCGATCGAGGCGTCCAGCATGCGGAAGCGATACTTTCGCCGCTTGACGTACAACACGGGACAGGCCTTCCCATTGACCGTAAAGACGTCTCCGACGAAGCCCTTGTCGGGGAAATGCTTGAAGTACGTTTTCCCCCACCACTCGGGGTGTGTTTCTTGACACCCGTTGTGGAAGTCCTGGTGGCGCGTCACGCCGTCGTCCAACCGGCAGTCGTAAAACGCCAGCGGGATGTCATAGTTGACGTTGAACGTGCCGTCTGAGTTGTTGATGCGTTTCCCCGGGAGCCGAAGTCCGAACCGTTCGTCCCCGAAATCCTTCACCGGATCGTAGATGGGATAGAGGCCGACCAATCCCTTGTAGACATTGGCTCCCGTATGGTCCATCCGATGGTCGTGGAACCAGAAGAAGGACTGTTTCTCCCTGTCATCGCCATCAGGGGTCCAGTTGAGATACAGGTTGTCCACCCACTGTCCTGGTCCGTAGGGGCAGGGCTTGTGGTTGGGGTTGCCATCGCTCTCCGGCGCCGTATGGGCGTTATGCAAGTGGGTCAGAAACGCCCGGTCAGGGGCACCGAAATTCTGGGAACTCAGGCCGTTATCAATGTTCAGCTTGTTCTCAAACCGCACCAGACAGGGGCGGCCATATTCCGCGTTGATCATCGGTCCGGGGAACTGTCCGTTGAAGCCCCAGATCGTGCTCGTGGGCAAGAACTTCAGACCAATCGTGTTTTGCCCGGGCGCACGGACGATATTCCCCAGTGCATCGATAGGCACCGCCTGTTTGCTGGTGAACCGATGCTGGGCCACCTTCAACTGGATCTTATAAAACATGGGGGTGCTGATCCAGCCTGGATAGGAGGTCACGGTCGGATCATTCACCCCAACTTGATGGACCTGTCCATCCGAGTCCTGCACACCGCCGGTTCTGGGGTCCCCAAATGGGGTTGTGGCCGCCGGTAAAGCCCTGGGAATCGGAAGGAGGTCGGTGAAGGCGGTGAAATCTCCCGGTTTCCTCGACACCTGAGAGACGGTTCCGACCAATACAATCTTTCCGCCGATCAGGGGACTGGTCGGATACTGTTCGTTGGCCGCTCCACAAGAGTTGGCGACCATGCTGTTGTGGCACGACAGGGCCAGGACTTCACGGACGGCGCCTGGGCCGAGTAGAGCCGCGCCCCCGGCGATGAGTCCAAACTTGAGCATGTCACGCCGGCTTATGTCGTTTGATTTCTGATCACTCATTTCCAGACCTCTTCGTGTGTATGTGGACTGTAGGTGCCTCTGCGAATTGCCTCACCGTCATTGATTCGTGTGGAGTGCTTTGTTCGGGACGATATCGTCCGATTATCGCGATCGTGAGCGGGCTGAGCCACAGGGCTCAGGCGCATCGAGGAGATCGGGTGAGCGTAAGACCAAACAAGATGCAGATCCCTGCCGGCAACTGATGAGTTCGACCGAGGTCCGAACTGTTCGCGTGAGGAGAGTTGACGAGGAATATTGCGGCATCCGCACATGCTTGTTCCGAATGGTCCGGTATTCCCTGGACGAGAGGTGTATGGCAGCAAAGTGGAAGCAGCCATTGATGGGGAAGCCAGTATTGTTTGAAGGGAGGATTGAGACATGGTGCATGGGGTATACGCCTAAGTGCAGCACCCTTAAAATTCCCCTAAAGGGTTACGTAATGGATACAGATATTGTACGACATATCGGATTCCTAAACTGTAATGCTGGTAATGAATCTTGAGAGTGAGCTGTCGGCAGCATTCGTGAGTGGTGGGCATCAGGCCAGGGCTGCGGAAGTCGGAGGTAACTCTATTTGAGTGCCGCAGCCAACTCAAACCAGGTCATCCATGCATTGCCAACGACTGACTTGTCACAAGGCAAGAGACCGCTTTCATGCTCTCTCTGATCCACAGCGGAGGCCAAGCGAAATGCGATCGTTGCAGAGGATGAAATGAAGAGAGGGGAGTGGATGGTAAGGAAGAGAGCGGTCTGCGTCCGCAGGCTGCACACAAACCAGGATCCGTTTTCAGTCCTACGAATCCGGAGAGGGGACATGGTAGAACTCTTGATAGTGCTCATGGAGTGCGCTTATTCACTGAGGCCTGCCGATGTTTCTTTACACCGCAGGCGATCACGTCCATGCCATCCTGCTGGCTACAGATACCCGTTACACGGCTCGTTGGAGTGGCGGGCGGGGTGTTGTGGGAAGGATGTTCCTGAATCCGGTGGCCTAGGGCTGAGAGAGCAATCGGTCTTGGGTCAGCCACCCGTTGATCTGCTCAATATCCGCACGCGTTAGAGTCCCACCCCAGACCCGAAGGGCCACAAGCGATCGGATATAGTCATAGCGAGCCTTGGCGTAACCGAACCGGGACTTCAGGAGATTCTTTTTCGCTTCCAGCAGGGCCACGATCGTGGAGGCACCCAACTCATAGCCCCGTTGCTGACCGTCCCGCGCCTTGACCCGGGCCTCGACCTCACGCGCCGTTGAGGCAATGCGCGAGTATCCGGTTTGCGCGCTCAGGTACGCCGTGCGGGTCTCCCGTTCGATCGCACGTTGCTTTTCCATGCGCTTGTACTTGGTGATTTCGAACCGGGCAATGGCTTCGCGTTCGCCGGCTTTCGTGTTGCCGCCGGCATACAAGGGGATATTGAGCTGCAAGCCCAAGGTGCCGACCGTGTAGGGATCGAGCTGACGGTTGTCGAACCCGCCGTTCTTGGCGTAGATGCCGGACATTTGGAGTGATACTTGGGGCAAATGGTTGGCCCATTGGCTGGCAATGGTCTTGGCCGCTGCATCCAACGCATATTGCAACGCCTGCATCGCCGGATGACGCTGGACCGCCTCCGTCACCCACTGGTCGGGATGGCCAGGCACCGGCGGCAATTCGTCTTTCGTGAGGCGCGCCAGATCGGTGACTGGCACCCCCACTACTTCCCGGACCTTTTCCAGCGCGACCGTCCTTGCATTCCCAATTTCGAGTTCGCGCGTCTTCAGCGTCTGATAGTAGGCTTCGATTTCATACAGATCGGTGACCTTGGCTCTGGCGCGCTCATACATGCGTTGGACCCGTTGCATATCCCCATCAGTCAATTCCAGCTCGCCCTGCAGGTAACCGGCTTCATCATGGGCATGGAGGAACTCGAAGTAGTGATCGACCAGATCGGTGGTGAGCTTCATGCGGGCGTCTTCTAAATCCTGTTCCGCCTGCTTCACGGAGAAGCCGACGCCTTCATAGGCCCGATAGGCTGCCAGATCGAACAGCGCTTGCCGAGCCTGGACCACGCCGCGCAACGTCTGATATTGTGTGGTGATATCCGTGGACTGCCGCGTGAAACTGTTGGGAACCTCCTGGGTGAACTCGTTCCACCCGATGTTGCCGGTGGCCGAAACCTGCGGCAAGAGTTTGCTGAGGGCCTGATCCTTTTGTGATTCGGCTTGCACGATGGACGACCGGCGGCCTTCCACTATGGGGTTGGTGGTCATGGCCAAATCATAGAGCTGTAGCAAATTCGCCGAGCCTGCCTGGAGAACTGGTTGGCTATCTGCGGTGTCTGACGCCATCGTCAGCGTAGGGGTGAGGAGTGTGAGTACGGACAGGAAGAGGACGGGATAGGGCATCATGGAGTTGTCCTTGGAGACCATGGGGGCTGCTCAATCCTCGATGAAAGCACGTTTGAAGGTATCCGTCATGGGTTTTGCCAAATACTGCACCAGGGTTTGTTCTCCCGTATTGATGAGTACCTCGGCAGGCATGCCCGGCACCAGTTCGAGGTTCGCGGCGCTCAAGGCTTCCAGCCCCTCGGGTGAGACGGCCACACGCACCAGATAGTAGGCGGCGTTGTCTCCGCTGGACTCCTTGGAATTCTTGGCGCTGGCATTGTCCGAGGCCATCCGGTCTGCCGAGAGGCTGATCAATGTTCCCATGATCGTGGGCACATCGCGGGTATTGAATGCACCGAACCGGACCTCCGCCAGCTGCCCTATCTTCACTCGATCGATGTCGATGGGCGAAACTTGAGCTTCAATGAGCAGTTTGTGATCCTTGGGCACGATGTCAAGCAGGTGGCCGCCCGGGGGAATGACGGCTCCGATGGTATGCACGGCTAGTCCCAGTACCATTCCGGCGACCGGAGCCTTGATGACGGTTCGGTTCACCGTACTGTCGAGGACCTGCACTTTCTCCCGAAGCCCGAATGATTCGGCCTGGATTTCGCTTAATTCCTTGGCCACTTCTCGTTGGAGATCCTTCTTCAGCTGCAAAACCTTCAACTCGATCTCGGCTATTTGCAACTCGCTCCCCGCAATGTCGGACATCAACTCCACACGGTGCCCCTCACTCTGGGCCAGCGCGCGGTCCAGTTCCTCGACCTTTTGCTTTTCGGTGTATCCCTCATGCAGCAGGCTCTCGAAGTCGGTCAGGGCCTCGCGGTAGGAGTCCACGAGGTGATCTTTGGTGCGCTTCTGTGCCCGGAGCCCTTCTACTTTGGCTCGCAATCGCTCGATCTGTCGGCGATAGACGGCCGTCTCACCGTCGTTCGCCGCCTGACGCACCCGGAATGTTTGATTCTGCAGCCGGATTGCTTCCTGAACGCGCACATCGTCGCGGTGTTCAAGCAATTCCTGGGGGTAGTGTACGGACGGCAGGTCATCCCGCTGCGCAGCCAGCCTAGCTTCCTGGGCAATCCGCATATAGAGCTGCCCCCGGAAGACTTCAAGCTGGGCACGGGATTGGGTATCATCCAGTGTTGCGAGCACTTGGCCTTGTTGCACGAAGTCCCCGTCATGCACATCGAGCGTTCGAATGATCCCTCCCTCGAGATGCTGTACCGTTTTTCGATAGTGCTCGACGGTAATGACGCCTGGAGCTAAGGCGGCACTCGTGAGGGGGGCCAGCGAGGCCCAGGGAATGAGTCCGCCGAAGACCACCAGCACGAGCGCAAACCCCTGCCAGCGAATCGCACGATCGTCGCTCAACACCGGGCGTGGGCCTTCGAGTAACTGTTCAGCCATCGCACACCATGTTTCTGATCGTCATAATGTCATTTCTTGTGGTTCAGGCATGCTGGGCGTTCTTGAAGTCAGCCCGTTTGTCCTGGCCAGCCCAGGCGGTTGGACTGGTGGTTGCGGCGGTTTGGCCATCGCTGCCAGGACCTCTTCACGCGGTCCGTAGCGGACGACTTTGCCGCCGATGATCATGGCAATCTTATGCACCACCTGGAGCACATTCGTGCGATGGGTGACCACCACGACGGTACAGCCGTCACGTTGGAGTTGTTGGATTGTCGTCATGAGGGCGGTATCTCCGGCCATATCGAGATTCGCATTGGGCTCGTCGAGGACCACGACACGCGGGCGCCCATAGATCGCCCTCGCTATGCCGATGCGTTGCTGTTGTCCGGCCGAGAGTGCGACGCCCCCTCCGATCAGCGGCGTATCGTAGGCCTGTGGCAAGGTCAGCACCATCTCATGGATTCCCGCCCACTGCGCAGCCTCCACTACTCGTTTGGCATCCACCGCCCCAAAGCGAGCGATATTCTCCGCCACAGTGCCGTCGAGCAATTCCACGTCTTGAGGAAGGTACCCGATGGACTCACCGAGCTGGATCCGATCCCAGTTAAGGATGTCCGCTCCATCGAGGCACGCCCGTCCGTGTGCCGGGGGATAGAGGCCGAGCATCGCCCGCGCCAATGTCGATTTTCCCGCCGCGCTGGGTCCGATGAGCGCCACCGTGGTTCCGGGTTCGATGGTGAGCGTGATCCCATTGAGAATCGGTTCCGTTCGGCTCGGCACCGCAATCACAAGCCCCTCCAATGTGACCTGCCCTCGGAGCGTCGGCAGCGTCATTCGAGGTTCGCGTTCCGGGATAGTACGAAGGAGAAGATCAAGCCGCAGATAGGCCTCTCGCGCCGTGAGAAACGCGCGCCACCCTCCAATCATTTGATCGAGCGGAGCCAGCGCTCGCCCCAGGAGGATCGATCCGGAGATGACAAGCCCCGGTGAGATCTCTTTATGGATGGCCAGATAGGCCCCCAGGCCCAACACGAGTGACTGAACCGTGAGACGGGACGTCCGCGACAGGGCGTTGATCAACCCGGCCTTGGTACTGGCCCGGCTTTGTAGCGCCAATACCTTCATTTGGCGAACCTGCCAGCGGGCGCGCAGGCGGGGTAACATGCCCATGGCCTCAACGACCTCGGCATTACGCAAATTACGTTGCGCGAACTGGGTGGCCTCGATCGATTCTCGGTTGGCCTCCGCCAGATCAGTGCGGGTTGCCATCTCGTTCCAGATAGCCAGAGCCGTCAGCAGCAGCATGGAGAGGACGGCCACAGCTCCGAAATACAGATGAAAGAGAAACATGAGCCCGACATAGATTGGGATCCACGGTGCATCAAAAAAGGCCAGTAATCCCGTCCCGCTCAGAAATTGCCGGATCTGCACCAGGTCATTCAACGGCTGGGCCGTCGAGCGCGCGCCGCCGCTGGTGAGGGATTGGGTAAAGATGGCATTGAAGACACGGTCGCCCAGCTGTTCGTCAAGCCGTGCGCTCGCGGCCACCAACATCCGGGTCCGGACCCATTCCAGACCCCCGAGTACGAGAAACAGAAACAGGGTAATGAGGGAGAGCATCATCAGCGTTGATTCGCTCCCGCTCATCATCACGCGATCATAGACGGCCATCATGTAGATCGACGGCACGAGCATCAGCAGATTCACGAACAAGCTGAAGAATCCGGTGGTCAGAAAGGAGCGGCGACAGGCCGCCAGGGCGCGGCCCAGATCGGACGGCGCGGTGGCGAAATCGGGTGTTGGAGGGGACGTGCTGGATGCGGAAGCTGAGGATCCGTTCAGCCGACGATCAGTCGCGCACGTATTGTCAGGCAAAGACATGACGGGGAATATATCATCGGTGATGGTGCAAGCATCTGTCTCAAAAGCGTGGCCACGTACCACTAAAGCGTCATGTCATCTATGTCTCTCGGTGAACGGGCGACCGATCCCGAAGCAAGACATGTCGGCTCCGGTAAAGCGGAACAGGATCATCGAGGGATGTACGGTGGTGTCTTCGTCATGCCGTCGTTCTGTTCCTAGGCTGATCCCTTTGCCGTTGCTTTGCGGGCAGCTTGTAACCCGACGAGCACCTGTTGGATTTGCTGGTACAGATGGGCAAGTGCATTGACGTCCATTGCGACACGGGCAACCAGGTGACCGCCTATTCGCTTGGGGCCGGCGGGGCCTTCTTTCTCCGTCTTCACGACAGAGGCAAGCAGTGTCGGTTCGATGAAGCCACAATCAAGATAGGCCATCCCATGGGCTACACCGATCGTGGTGTAGTTCGTCAGACGTGGGTGCGCGGAAGAATCAGAGGGGGTCAACTGAACCTTCAACCCGACGGAGGCATCTTTGCGTTCGCTCATGGGGGCATACTCCTTTGTGATGGATGGACGGCAGCTGATGTATGACGGTCCATTGTCTAACGCTCTCGCGTTTCACGCCAGCAATTGGAGAGTTTTGATCCCGTATTCCGTGAATCGCCCGCCAAGCAGTTGATTCGCAGCGGAGGCGTGCTCAGCAGAGGGCAATGCATCGCGGTCGGTGCGAGTCGCAACCTGATGATGATGGGCTTCGCTGGGAAGAAGCTCAATGAGGATTCTCCAGGCGAGGCAGGGTCTCAATGCAGTTCCGCGCCTGAGCCGGCGTGACTGCACCCAGAGTGGACGCGCAGCAGGCGCAATTGCGGGTGACCACACCGGGGCGCGGACAAACCGCGACCCGGTGTGTGTGACATGCGAATCAGAAGAAGTCGAAGCTGGCCGTGCCCACCGTACCGTTGGCGGTGATGACGCCGATCAGCGTCAGCTCGTTCGCATCGACTTCTGCCGTATTGCCGGCCACGGCCGTGTTCTGAATCCACTGCCAGACCGAGGCACTGTTGCCGTCGGTGTCATTGATGACCAGCAGCGCGTCCTCTCCATTCGCGGCGGTGATCGCGAATTCGGCGTTGAACGCTGCCGCGACCAGGGCCGCATTGCCGAGATTGGCCGTCGTGACCCCTTCGCTGTTTGCCCCTGTCAACCGCAATGCTTCCACGGTTGTCGTCATATTCACGGTGATTGCGCCGGACGTCCCGTTGCCGCTGGAAAACTGGACGTTATCGTCGAGCGTGCGATCATCCCATGCCGTGTTGAGCGCGCCGCCGAACTCGATTCGATCGACCGTTCCGGTCGCGTCGAAATTCGTGATGGTGTCGCCAAATTCGTTGGCGGCACTGAAGCGGATGCGATCGAGCACGTTGTCATCGGCCGCGCCCGTATTGATCTGATCGGCGCCTGCTCCGCCGACGAGAATGTCGGCACCGGCGCCGCCGTTGAGACTATCGTTACCGCCATCTCCGTTAAGTGTGTCGCTTCCTTCCTCGCCGTTCAATGTATCGTCTCCATCACCGCCGTCAAGCGTATTGGTGCCCAAGTGGCCGGACAGATTGTCGGCCTGGGCCGTACCCGTCACGTGTTCGACATTAAACAGCTGGGTGAAGCCCGAGGCGGTGCCTGAGGGGCCGGCTTCAAGGTCGACGGTTACGCCGGCGGTGGATCCGGCGTAGGACAGCCTATCCGCATTGCCGCCCAGGTCGGCGTTCACGATCTCAATGTTGCTGATCGTGCCACCTTCGATCGAGGTCAGGACCGTGCCGTTGTAGAGGACGTCGAGGGTACTGGCGATGCCGCCGGTTTCCGTGATGTTCAACGTATCTATGTCGGCGCCGCCATCCACGGTGTCAGCTCCGCCGCCCATCACGTAGTTGAAGGTGTCGTTGCCGGCTCCGCCGATGAGGGTGTTGGCGCCCCTATTGCCGGAGAGGCTATCGGCTTGGGCGGTACCCGTCACGTGCAACACACTGATCAGTTGGTTAAAGCCGGAGGCCGTGCCTGAGGCAGTCCCGTCTGCGAGATTGACGGTAACGCTGGCAGTCGACCCGGTGTAGGACAGCGTGTCGGCGGCGCCTCCCATATTGGCGTTCACGATTTCAATGTTGCTGATTGCACCGCCTTCGACCGAGGTGATGACTGTGCCATTGTAGATGACATCGAGGATATTGTTGCCGTTGCCGTCCGTGATATTCAGCGTGTCGGTGCCGGCGCCACCATCCACGGTGTCAGCTCCGCCACCTATCACGTAGTTGATGGTGTCGTTGCCGGCTCCGCCGTTGAGGATGTTGTCCGCGCTGTTGCCCGTGATCGAGTCGATGCCCGTGCCGCCAGTGAAGTTCTCGATGGCGACGAGCACGTCGGAATTTGCCGTCGTGGATCCGGATCCCACGACCACGATCGGTGCTGTTCCGCCCAGGTTGACGGTCAAGTTGGCTGTATAGGCCGCATAGTCGGCCGTATCGGTGCCGCCCGCTCCGTTAAGGGTGTTGCGCACATCATTGACGCCTGCAATGAACGTGTCGGCGCCCGTGCCGCCGGTGACGTTCTCGATGCCGGCGATCGAAGCAAAGCCCGACGCGGTTCCGGCGCCGAGATCCGCCGTAACGCCCGTGGCATTGGTGTAGACCAAGGTATCGTTGCCGGCCCCGAGGTTTGCCGTGAAGCGCTCGATGGAGGTGAGCGCACTATTGCCCACGAAGGTGGTGATCGTCGTGCCGTCATAGGTGACGGTCAGTGTGTCATCGCCGCCATTGGCCAGAATGTCTACCGTGTCGGTGTCGGCGCCGCCGTCGATTACCGTGTCGATCCCGTCGCCGATCGTGTAACGAATCGTGTCGTTGCCGGCGCCGCCGATCAACTCGTCGTTGCCGGCGCCGCCGT
>FKKE01002149.1_pt2 | contig 21383 bp, 23 predicted proteins | sample 1106331 | NCBI WGS metagenome assembly FKKE01 (sample SAMEA3931202, study PRJEB13176) | freshwater metagenome | biome: Drinking water system; feature: drinking water; material: freshwater | place: China | collected 2013-02-06 | reverse complement strand
GATTATCTCACTAAAGGCTTTTCAAAAGAAGATTCAACAGTAAAAGAAATTAAGCCAATTGCTGATGTGCAGGAGGCAAATGTTTATGCGGATATCATTCAACCGATCTTTGAAAACAAATGTTATACCTGTCATAACAAAAGCAAGAAGAAAGGCGGCTTGCGATTGGATGAACCTTCATTTATTTTAAAAGGAGGAAAAGATGGTGAAGTAATAAAACCGGGAAATGCTGAAGAAAGTGATATGATGCGGCGATTGCTTTTACCAAGAAATGAAGAAGATCACATGCCTCCAAAAGAAAAGCCTCAATTAAAGGAAAATGAAATTGCATTGATACATTGGTGGATCGGCAGCGGCGCACCATTTGATAAAAAAATAAGGGAGTTGGAACAAAATGAGAAGATCAAACCAATATTATTGTCATTACAAAAAGTGGTCAAAAAATCTCTACCAGATGTGCCGGAGAAACCGGTTGTAGCGGCTGATGAAAAAGTAGTAAAACAACTTCGGGAAAAGGGAGTGGTTATTATCCCCGTGACAAGGAACAGTAATTATTTATCTGCAAATTTTGTGACTGTTGATTCAGTTACTGAAAAAGAGATGGTTCTTCTGGGTTCGTTAAAGAAACAATTGATCTGGTTAAAGCTTAGTGATAAAAATATTTCTGATAGTTTATTGAAAACAGTGGGACAATTAACTAATCTTACCCGTTTGCAATTGGATAATACACCTGTAACCGATAAAGGAATTGTATCATTACAAACATTGGTAAATCTTCAGTATTTGAATTTAGTAGGAACGAAGGTGACATCGCATGGACTGATTCAATTAAAGGGCCTTCCTAATCTCCAGGCCATCTATCTTTATAAAACTTTTATCAACTTTACCGAATGGGCACAGCTCAAAAAGAATTTTCCTAAAGTAACTTTAGATACCGGTGGATACCAGGTTCCTTTTTTGGAAACAGATACTGTGATCGTAAAACCGCCGGAGAAGAAAAACTAACAATTCACAATTAATAATTAATAATTGATACGACTTCTCGGTTTATTGTTTTTTGTTTCTATAAATATTTTTGGGCAGCCAAAACCACAACACAATCTTGTTTTTGATTCATTGGCTAAAAGATGGGATGAAGCGATACCACTTGGCAATGGTTGGTTGGGGGCTTTAATTTGGCAAAAAAATGATAAGCTGCGCATATCACTTGATCGTGTTGATCTCTGGGATGACCGGCCAATGCCGGAAATAGATAAATTAAAATTCAAATGGGTAGTTGAGAAAGTGAAAATGAATCAATATGATTCTGTACAGAAAATAGGAGATGAGCCTTACAATAAATATCCTGCGCCAACAAAAATTCCCGGGGCTGCTCTTGAATTTGACCTGAATAAGATCGGTAAAGTAAAAAAAGTATCACTTGATATTTCAAATGGCCTGAGCATAGTTCAATTTGAAAATGGCATTCAGCTCAATAATTATATTCATGCTACAAGACAGGTGGGCTATTTTGCTTTTGAGAATATTAATGATGAAATTATTTCGGAGTTAATTATCCCTGCTTATAATGTTGAAGATGGAAAAACAACCGAACTCGAAAGATTAGGCTATGAAAAAGGAACAGTGAAAAAAGGATTTGATCATATTCTTTATCATCAGCCAACATGGAAGGGGAATTATTATGAAGTATTGGTAAAATGGTATCACTTTCCGGGGAAAAAGATCATTGGACACTGGACGATCACAAACAATCAACCGGCAACACTTCCTGAATTGAATAAATTACATAAAGAACCCACAGGTTGGCCTTCACATATTGCATGGTGGAATGATTACTGGAATCGTTCTTCTGTTTCTATTCCTGATGCGATATTGGAAAAACAATATTATCTCGACATGTATAAATTCGGTTGTGTGGCACGAGGTGATACACCGCCAATTTCTTTACAGGCAATATGGACAGCAGACGATGGCAACCTGCCGCCATGGAAAGGAGACTTTCATCACGATCTGAATACGCAGTTAAGTTACTGGCCCGGTTATTCAGGTAATCATCTTGACTTAACGGAAGGATTTACAAACTGGCTTTGGAGAGTGAAGGATGAGAATAAGAAATGGACAAAACATTATTTTGAAGTTGACGGATTAAATGTACCGGGTGTTACAACTATTTCAGGAAAACCAATGGGAGGGTGGATACAATATTCAATGAGCCCGACAACATCATCCTGGCTCGCACAGCATTTTTATTGGCAGTGGAAGTACAGTATGAACATAAAATTTTTAAATGAACAACTAAAACCATACTTAAAAGATGTGGCTGCTTTTATAGATAATATTTTAGTTCTGAAAGATGGGATCAAGAAGAAATTGCCTTTAAGTTCTACACCTGAATACAATGACAACAGTATCAAAGCCTGGTTCCCCGATTTTACCAATTATGACCTGTCGTTGATCTTATTTGTTTTGGGTCAACGAAATGAGTTGCTAAAAGATAAAAACAAACTGACTCCTGCAGCGTATATAAGATCATGGTCTTCACTTCCATGGTTGAATAGAAATGAAACAGGCTTAACGATCGCCGTTAATCAGGACCTTGAATCTTCTCATCGCCACCAAAACCATTTGCATGCAATTCATCCATTAGGGTTACTGAATATTGAAGATTCAATAGATAAGATTGTTATTGAAAATTCATTAAAGCATATTGAAAAGCTTGGAACAAGAAAATGGGTAGGCTATTCTTTTTCATGGATCGCTTCTATTTATGCAAGAGCACAAAATGGAGATTCGGCAGCTGTTAACTTAAAAAAATTTGCTACCAATTTTGTTTCTCCTAATAGTTTTCATTTAAATGGCGATCAGAAAGGCGGGCAATATTCTGATTTTACTTATCGGCCATTTACCCTTGAAGGGAATTTTGCATTTGCCCATGGAATTCATGAAATGCTTTTGCAAAGTCATAAAAGTTTTATTGAAGTATTTCCTGCTGTTCCAAAAGATTGGAAAAATGTTTCATTTAAAACATTGAGAACAGAAGGAGCTTTTCTTATTTCTGCAAAAAAAGAAAATGGCGTACCGGTTGAAGTGAAGATAAGATCAGAAGCTGGCGGAGTACTAAGAATAAAATTGCCTTTTAAAACATGGATCAATACGGGTATCGATCGCAGTCAAATTAAAATAGTTCATGAAATTGCTGAAATGAAAACTTCAAAAGGACAGACGATCACTTTCAGGAATTCGTTTGAATGATCATTTCCCCTTGAAGACAGCCTTTCTCTTTTCTAAAAAAGCAGAGGTTCCTTCTTTCATATCCTCAGTATCAAAGCAATTCCCGAATTCAGTTATTTCAAGATCGTAACCATTAATAGTTTCATCGTACACGGCATTGGCAGCTTTAATGCATGAAGTAATTGCCAAAGGAGCTTTCGAATTGATTGTTTCAAGAATTGATCTTGCTTTTGATAATAGTTCTTCCTGTTTTACCACATAATTCACCAAACCATATTGCAGCGCCGTATTCGCCTCGATCATATTTGCTGAGATCAATAATTCAATGGCTCTTCCTTTGCCAATTAATTGAACCAACCGTTGCGTGCCGCCATAACCGGGTATCAATCCCAGGTTGACTTCGGGTTGTCCAAACTTTGCGTTCTCACTGGCAATACGGAAATGACAGGCCATAGCCAGCTCACAACCACCACCCAATGCAAAACCATTTACAGCGGCAACAATGGGTTTCTTACAGCTTTCAATTCTGAAAAAAATAACCTGCCCTCTTTTTGCCAATGCCATTGCTTCTTCTTTATTCAACCCGCCAAACTCAGAGATATCAGCACCTGCTACAAATGCTTTTTGTCCGGCCCCGGTAATGATTGCCGATCTTATACCAGGTGTTTTTTCGATCTCATCAAGTACATTATTCAGATCAGTGAAAACATCTTTGTTCAAGGCGTTTAGTTTATCAGGACGATTGATCGTAATAGTTAAAACATTATTGTCTAACGAGGTCAGCAGCGTTTGGTACATCTTGATTTTTTTTCAAAAGTAGGATAAAAGAAAAAGCCACACCAAATGGCATGGCCTTCCTAAACCGTCCTCTATATAGAGTTGACTTATTTCTGAAAATTAAATGCAAATTTTAGGCCCAGGTAAAGATCAAAACGTCATTAATAGGTCAATTTATGATCATCGCTGTTTGAAAGAAAAAAATGTATACCACATTAAGTGAATACCCCGACTGTTAAGCCGATTGTAATGGTTTAACACTAAGTCATTAAAACTTGTTCTTGTACAACTTTTTTATTTGCCACTGAATATATTCTGATTTTACTATATCTTGTTTGCGTCATTAACCAGATCTATGTTAACTGAGAAAGAGACTGCTCTTATCAAAAAAAGCTGGGAGCTTATTAAAGCTACCGATCCATTGATCTTCGCTGATGTTTTTTACACCAGGTTATTTTATGATAACCCTTCTTTAAGAAAAATGTTTCCCCAGGATATGGAAGGACAATACACAAAACTTATTGATATGCTTGATGTGATTGTGACAAAGCTTAAGAATCTTGACGAGATAAATGCAAACATTGTTAGTATGGCTCGCAGGCATGTTAACTATGGTGTAAAACCGGAGCATTATAATTTAGTTGGGAAAGCCCTGTTATGGACATTGCAAAAATGTCTGGACAAAGAATGGAATGATGAGATGCAGAAAGCCTGGATAAATTGTTATGCTATTTTATCCGGAACAATGATAACCTCATTAAGATGATTTTTAAAACTTTTGATCATTGTTCATCTATCTTAATAAGAACGATGCTCCTTTACCCAACCATTAATATAAGAAGCTATTTCAGAAGTAGGAGTTCCCGGGGCAAATAATTTTCCAACACCAAGGTCATTGAGTTTTTTCATATCATCATCTGGAATAATACCGCCGCCAGTAAGTAAAACATCATTCATATCTTTTTGCTTCATAATTTCTATCACTTTTGGAAAGACTGTCATATGGGCACCGGAAAGAATACTGATACCAATAGCATCTACATCTTCCTGCAGCGCTGCATTCACAACCATTTCAGGAGTTTGACGAAGACCTGTATAGATCACTTCCATGCCGGCATCACGCAGTGCAGTAGCGATCACTTTAGCGCCACGGTCATGGCCATCGAGACCGACTTTTGCAACAAGAACACGAATGGGTCTTTTCATGAACGAAAGTTATGTTGCGAAAATACAGTCTTTCATTAATAGCATGTAAATTAGATGATGCAATACAGAAAATTCGGGAATACTGATCTGCTTGTAAGCGAAATTGGTTTTGGCGCCTGGGCTATTGGCGGTGGCGCTATGATCGGTAATACAGCCATAGGCTGGGGTAATGCCAATGATGAAATTTCAGTAAAAGCCATTCATGAAGCGTTGAATGCCGGTATCAATTTTTTTGACACAGCAGATATTTACGGGCTTGGACATTCGGAAGACTTGCTTGGTAAGATCATTGGCAACAATAAAGAGATCATCATCGCAACTAAAGTTGGCAATGTTTCAAGAAATGATCAATTCACATTTGATTATTCTAAGGAATATATTCTTAATGCTTGTGAAGCTTCATTAAAAAGATTGAGAAGAGAAGTGATCGATTATTATCAACTGCACTCAGCAAGAATGCAACATTTGCAAAACGGGCAATGTATTGAAGCAATGCAACAATTGCAGCAAGAAGGAAAGATCAGGTTTTGGGGAATTTCTTTAAATACATTTGATCCAATACCGGAAGCTGATTTTTTTATCAGCAATAAAATAGGTAATGGATTTCAGCTGGTGTTGAATTTATTAAATCAAAAAGTTTTACCATTATTAAAACGGTCTGCAGGAAACGGCTATGGAGTTATTGTAAGAATGGCCCTGCAATTTGGTTTGTTGACAGGTAAATTTGATCAGGGAGCCAGCTTTGCTTTAAATGATCACCGGAGAAACAGGTTAACAAACGAAGTGATCGATACCGCCAATGCCGCTTTAAAACCTGTCTGGCAATTATGTGAGAAATATAATTGCAGTAAAACACAGCTGGCACTTAGTTATATTCTGAGCTATAGTGAAGTTTCAACCATTATTGCCGGTATAAGAACAGCTGAGCAGGTACAATTGAACACAAATGGGTTATTTAAATTGGATAAGCCTGATATGGAAATGATAGAAGGTTTAGGAGAAACAGAGTTTGTTTCTGTAATGAAGCTAATTCAGCAACAAGGCTAGCGAATGAATTCTTTTTTCATCTCTTTTATACCATCCTGGGCCAGTTTTAATCCTGTTGAATCAACATTTTCAAAGTAGATGATTTTATCGCCGAATTGTCTTGATAATTTATTTGTAACGGAATCGATCACCGTAACTTTTTCAAAGTGTTGAAACACTTCGTCGTCTTTGGCTGGCATATTCCGGCCAATATAGATGATGTTTTTAAACCATAATCGATCCGATATCCAAAGAAGGAAAGAGCCATTGTCAGAAATTATTCTGTCGGAAAAATAGTCATCGTTTGCATAAAATGGTAATGCACCCGCTTGTCCATAATTTCTGCAATAAATAATTGTATTGGACATAGCATAATTTGAATTGCTGTAAAAAAACTTTTTTGTTTTGTCAGCCAGCTCTTTCCAGCCAAGCATATCAGCAAAATCCTGTGGCAATTCATGATCCCTCTGATCTTCCCATTTCAGCAAGCCAATTTTATCTACTCCTTTTTCTTTATAAAATACAGCCAGTTTTTCAGGACTCATTGCTGGTAAAGCGATCGGGATAAATGGAAGGGTTAATCCTGCAATGAGTGCCACAATGATGTATAACAACCATTTTCTTGTGGCGAATAATTTTTCCCACACCATTCCTCCTGCAGCAAGCAATACCGGGTAAATGCCCAGGGCATAATAACTTTTGCCGCTTCCGAAAACGAGCAACAGAATGACAAAAACATATATCCAGGAAAATATCCTGTAGGTTTTATTCCGGATAAACCATATCAAGCCGGCTATCCAGATAATAAAAACAGGAAATAATAAAAGAAGTTGGTCTTTGATAAAATCCATGCCGCTTATATGCACAAGCTGAGTTTCTCTTAGTTCCTGCATATGATGGATCAATGGCCACTTATGTTCATATTGCCACCATATATTCGGTAAAATGATGAGCAAAGCAATAGCAGTAGCGGTATAAAATCTTTTTTGTAAAAAAAGTGTACGCTGCTTTGTTAATAACATACCCATAACGATAGCGGTAAGCAGAAACAAAACAGAATATTTACTCCACCATCCCAATGCCAGGCATACAGTCATTAATAAAAGATCTTTTTGCTTTTCAGTTTGAATGAACTTTATAAGAAAGTACAAGCTGCATGTCCAAAAGAAAATATCAAGGATATTGGGTTGAAATAAAATATGGATCCTTAAAAATGCACCCGTAATAATACCAAAGCCGGCAATAAATTGTGCAAAAGCTCTGCCGCCTAATCTGGCAGCAATGAGGCAAGTGGTGATGACGGTAAATGCCCCGATAAAAGCAGGCCAGAATCGTATCAGCCATTCTTTATTGCCAAACCATGATGAGATCATGCCCAGGTAAGAAAGCAGCGGAGGATTTTCCAGGTATCCAAGATCCAAATGCTGGCCTTGCTGGTAATATAAATATTCATCACGCTGTAATTCAAAATCGGGATGAATAAGCAGGTAGGGTATAAGAAATTTTAATAAGGCTAATAAACCAATTACAATTTTATCAGGGGCAGTTGGTTGTATCATTCAGAAAAGTTACTATCTAAGGGCCATTCAAAAGACAGCTAATGCTTTTTTAATGCGATCAATCGTTTCTTTTTTCCCAATCACTTCAGCTATATCAAATACTCCCGGACCGAATTTGCCCCCTACCAGCATGATGCGAAAAGGGAGTAACACATCTCCCGGTTTTATTTGATTGGCGGAAGCCATTTCTTTAAAATTCCTTTCCAGAGTGGCGGCATTCCAATCGTTATTTAATTCAAGATCCTTTATCACTTCGGCAAAAAATAATTTCTTTGCCTCATTCCATTTGGCTTTTACAGCATCGGTATCCCATTTATCCGGCGCGGTGAAAAAGAAATGTGATTGATCATAAAAATCACTGAGTAATGTGCAACGATCTTTTAAAAGAGAAATTATTTTTTCCAGTAGTGAATTATCAATACCTGTAATACCTCTTTCATTCAATAGACCTCTGACTTCCGGTTCCAGGCTTCTGACTTCCGACTTCTTTATCCATTCATGATTGAACCATTTAGCTTTTTCATAATCAAATTTGGCGCCACCACTATGCACTCTTTCTATTGAAAACTTTTCTACTAATTCTTCTTTGGTAAAAATTTCCTTTTCGGTGCCATCATTCCAACCCAGTAATGCAAGTAGATTGATAAATGCTTCTGGTAAAAATCCCTTTTCTTTAAATCCTTCTGTCAATTCATTAGTTTTTGGATCGGTCCAGTTCATTGCAAAAACGGGGAATCCATATTTAGCACCATCACGTTTACTTAATTTTCCGCTTGGTCCTAAAATCAATGGTAAATGTGCCCAGTTTGGCATTTCATTTAACCCAAATAAATATTTCCAAAGCAAAATATGTACTGGGGCACTGGGCAACCATTCTTCACCTCTGAATGCATGTGAGATCTTCATTAAATGATCATCAACAACAACAGCAAGATGATAAGTTGGCATTCCATCTGCTTTCAATAAAACTTTATCATCAACAACGGAAGTATCAAAACTTACTTCACCGCGGATCATATCAGTGAAAGTAACAGTTTCATGTTCCGGCATTTTAATACGGATCACATATTTGGCTCCTTCATCAATTAATTTTTTGGCTTCAGCATCACTCATGGTAAGTGAATTCCACATTTTCATTCGTATGCTGTGGTCATATTGTGGTGAAGGATTCTGATCTGTTTTAAGAGCATGCCGCATCTTTTCAAGATCATCAGGAGTATCAAATGCATAATACGCATGGCCGTCTTTTACCAGTTTTTCTGCATACTTAGCATATAATTGTTTTCTTTCACTTTGGCGGTAAGGCCCATATTCTCCACCATGAACAGGACTTTCATTGGGTTCAAGTCCTGACCATTTTAAACAATTAAAAATATATTCTTCTGCTCCGGGTACATAGCGGCTCTGATCAGTGTCTTCGATCCGTAAAATAAAATCACCCCCCTGCTTTTTTGCAAATAAATAATTATATAAAACAGTTCTCATGCCACCCAAATGCAATCCACCTGTAGGGGATGGTGCAAATCTTACCCGTACACGTTTATTCATGCTGACAAAGATAAGTTTCGGCATCTTCAATTGTAGTAATTAAAAAACCGTTCTGCACAGGCAGAACGGTTTCAGGTTTTGAAATATTAATCAGGGGATCAGTATTGTTATCGGTGCAAAACCATCAATGGATATGGTGGCTACATTATCGCAATCGCCATTTCCATAATCAAGTATGGCGTAGTGATTTGGTCCCTGGATCTTCATTTTACCTTTTGATACATTATGACAGATCACTTTTTTTTCCAGCGCTTCTAAAATTGTAACGCTTCTTGATTTCCCTGCAGGGTTCGTTACTGTATGATTACCGGTTACAGAATACACATCATCTAAAAGATTCTGTGGTGTATTTACGCCGGCTGTTTGTGTAACATTTTTTGTGCCTGTATGTGTCCAGTAATAACCACTTAAGGGTTCTGTTACTTTACCATTTGTGATCTCTCTTGTCCAGCTAATACCGTTGGGTGTGCTGGTATTTGTCCAGGTAATGGTGCCTTCAACACTATATCCGGCCACACGATAGTTTTCAAAGGTCATTACCGCTGTGGCACCAGGATGATGAACAGAGTCAGAGAGTGTGATATTGATCTTTCCGGCTCTTGAAACACCATCGATACTTGTACAGCCGTTTCCAAAATCGATCACAATTGTTTTGGGAAAAGAATTTTGAGGAGTAACGGTTACATTAGCGCAGCTCAATGTATTCGTTGATTGGAAAACCTGTGAAGTACGGGATCCTATAAGACCCGCATTCGCTGCTGCCTCAAAGAAAACCACGTTTGCATCATCATTGATGCTTTCAGATACTGCCTGGTTTTCAGATAACTTAAAGGTTGTTTCAATTTCAGGATCAGGTTCAGTGCCTTCTTTCTGGCAAGCCGTAAAGAAAAATACAACGGGAAGGGATAAAAGAGCAAGGAATTTTTTTAGTTTCATAGAGATTGAATTTTAGTTCGTGTTAAGACCACAAAAATCTATAACGTTTAATAAGAAAAGAAATTACGATGAGAAATGTTTTACTTCGTAAAAACCACGTGACCCCACAGGTAATTTTTCAAAGATTCATTTAAATGAACCAACCAGGTACACATACAAACGAGGGATCGGCCAGAAAAGAAAAATATTGGCAGAAGTATTATTTGGTTAAAACTCCCGGATGGCTTAAAAGGTTTTATCCGGCTTATACCTGGCAAATTGAAACAAAAGAAAAAAATCTTTTTTTAAGTTTCGATGATGGCCCCCATCCGGAAGTAACGCCGTTTGTACTAAAGCAATTGAAACAATACGATGCGTTGGCTACTTTTTTTTGTATTGGGAAAAATGTAGTGGCATATCCGGATATTTATCAGCAAATAATAAATGGAGGACATGCGGTAGGTAATCATACATATAATCATTTGAATGGCTGGAGAACGGATAATGAAACCTATTTAAAAGATGTGTTAGAAGCTTCCAGGGTTATTGATAGCAGTTTGTTTCGTCCCTGCTATGGAAGAATTACAAGTTTCCAGGCAAGGAATCTAAAACCTGTAATGAAAGGAAAAGAACCGCGAATAATAATGTGGGATGTATTAAGCGGGGATTTTGATACTACCTGTACACCTGAGCAATGTTTAGCGAATGTTGTATTCGCATCTGTTCCCGGCTCCATCATAGTTTTTCATGATAGTGAAAAAGCCTTTCCAAGATTGGAATATACACTGCCAAGGATGCTTAACTATTTTTCAGGAAAAGGTTATTCTTTCAGAGCAATTGAATAAATTTTATTAAATACCCGGTTTACAAAAAAAATAGGGCCTGGGTAGAAACCCTGGCCCGTTTTTAATCCGTACCCTATGAAAACTGGTTTAAAGGTAATAATTTTTTAATTACGGCAAAGTAATTATATGGGTCACCCCGTTCACGGTAACCACGGCCTTATTATCACAAGTGCCATCGCCATAGTTTATGGTTGCCACCCAGGGAGAATTGGTTGTCAGGTTGAGCCTCATCACTCTAATGATACCTTTCACTAACCAGCGGCAACTGAACTTTTTAATTAATGGTTCTGTAACCTCAGAATTCCATGCGATCAGGAGATCGCCTCTTTTTACTTTACCACGGGCACTGCCCTCAATCTTATAAATATCATCAATATGAATGAATGGTGTGCACATACCTTCCAGTTGGGTTATTATTCTTGTGCTGTTCCATTCGGTATAATTGCCATTTGGCTTTGTAAGTTTTGCATTTTGTACTTCTACTTTCCATTTGTGTCTTATACAGTTAACCGGGTTTGTTGAAATTACTTCGCCCTGGTTGGTGATCTTATGTGTTCCCTGCACTTTAATACTGTCAACTGTGTAATTAACAAATTCAGTAGTGGCAGTAGCACCCGGTATAAATAACCTGTTTGTATACACAGTAATTATTTTGCCTGAACGGGTTCTGCCATCACGACCAACACAACCGGTACCAAAATCCATTACAATTTTTACGGGAAAAGGATTTGTTGTTCCGCTCAGATGAGTAATTGTAACATCAGGACATGCAGTTACACGGGAGGTCTCCCCGGTTCCGCTTTGATTCATTCGGCCAAACACACCTGTATTTCCAAAACCTACGTCAATATTTACCCCAAGCACATTGTCAAAAACCTCATTGAAAATATCATCTGATTCTGCATCAGCTTCTGAAGATGCTTTTGATGCAAATGCTTCCTGTTTTTTTTCTTCTTCACTGGATTCTTTTTTACATGAACCAAATACAACAAGAGAAAAAAGGATGATCGCAGCTAAACGGGTAGGACGGAGAATCAGTTTCATATTGTGATTTTTATGTTTACAAATAACGATTGTGAGACGTTAAATATTGGCCTTGGTTTAAGGGTTTGTTAAGAATTTTCAGGCTTATTTATCTTTGAAAATCAATATAAAATTATGCTCATCGACACCCATAGTCATATTTATTTGCCAGAATTTGATACAGATAGAGCTGAAATGATGGCAAGAGCTGGCAATGAGGGAGTTGGCCTGGTATTGATGCCTGCCATTGATACAGGGACCCATGAAACCATGCAAAGGATAGAGGCAGATTTCCAGGGAAAATGTTTGGCTATGATGGGTCTGCACCCCTGCTCAGTAAAGGAGAATTTTGAGGATGAGCTTAAGATATTAAAGGAAAATTTTGAAAAAAGAAGGTTTGTTGCGGTGGGGGAAACGGGGCTTGATTTTTATTGGGATCTGAGTTTTACAAAAGAACAATATCAATCATTTCAAACACAAATTGAATTGTCCTTGCAATATGAAATTCCTGTTGTCATTCATTCCCGCAATTCAGTTGATGAATGTATAAGCATGATTAAAGAAAATCAGGAAGGGAAATTGAAAGGCGTTTTTCATTGCTTTTCCGGAAATATTGAACAGGCAAAACAGATCATTGATCTTGGTTTTTATTTGGGAATAGGAGGGGTTGTGACTTTTAAAAATTCAGGATTGGATAAAGTAATGAAAGAGGTGGAGATGAAACATGTTGTATTAGAAACGGATGCGCCTTACCTGGCCCCTGTTCCATTCAGGGGGAAAAGAAATGAATGTAGTTATTTGAAGTATGTGGTAGAAAAACTGGCGGAAATAAAAAGTGTATCTCATGAAGAGATCAAAAGAATGACCACGGCGAATGCAAAAGAATTATTCAGCATCTAAAACTCTAACTGTATTTTTGCCGCCCCGGAGACCTGCTCGAGTGGTTGAAGAGGCACGCCTGGAAAGTGTGTATACGGGAAACCGTATCGAGGGTTCGAATCCCTCGGTCTCCGCTGATTTTTTAATTCATTTGCTGCTCAGGAATTATTCGTTCAAGATCATCTCTGTTCAATGGATGTTTTTCCCATTCAGGTTCATATTTTACAAACCACGAAAGCCAGATGCTTCTTGATACCCGCATCAGCCAGGGTTGAATAAAAATTAAAATAAACGCATTGGTGATTAACCAGTAAAAAAACCGGTTGTCTTTTACTGACATTCCAATGATCACATACCATGCTACAAAAGTGGTAATACTTATTGCCACAGCTAAGGCATAACTAACATACCCGGTTCCATAATAGAATCCAGGTTCTTTTTCAGTTGGCTGCCTGCAAACAAGACAATGTTTATTCATCGCCATATTCTTTTTCAGGCTTATGCTGATGTTATTTATAAAAAGTTTTCCTTGCCTGCATCTTGGACAGCGGCATCCCAAGGCACTAACTATATAACTGCGTTTCTCTTTACCCGGCATTATTTTGAAATGAATTGTTGAATTATTTTTTGTAAAGAAGATGCCGGTATTACACCTGATTGTCTCCACAAAATATTTCCTTTTTGAAATAACATGAGTGTGGGCACACTGTTCACACTATAATAAGCAGCAACCTGCGGGCTTTGGTCAATATCAATTTTTATTATGCGGATCTCATCACCCATTTTTTGATGAAGCTCTTGCAACACGGGTTTCATCATTTTGCAGGGGCCACACCATTCAGCAGTAAAATCTACCAATACAGGTTTCTCTCCATTTACCAGGTCGGTAAATGTTTCTTTCTTATTTGTTGTTTCGCTCATGTTCATTTTTTTTAAATAAGCTTAAAAACAAACCACCCATTAAAGCACCATAAGCTGTACTGTTAGTCCATTTTGAAGTGATAAGGCAAGTACCACTATTACATCCTACTATTTTCCAGTACAAAAACCCTGCAACAGCACCCAACACGATACCGGTAAGCAATAACTTATTTTGAAAAAGAAAATTTTTCATGACCGCAAAGGTCAATAAAAAACGGGAAAGCAAAAGTGATAAATGTTACCCTCAGGCTGTTCCTTTCAGGATCTTATGCCAATACAGCCAGGGTAATATATATTTTTTCAGAAGCCACATGCTCCATCTTGGCTTTGCCTGGTCAAATGGAAATGTTTCCATCACTTTATTATCATAACCAAATTCTGCAAGTACCAGTTTGCCATAACCAACCGTTAACGGGCAACTTCCATATCCTGAATATTTTCCTGGTAAAGCTTTATGCTCCCTCAATGACAGCAGATTATTAACAAGTACAGGAACCTGTTTTCTTACAGCGGCACCTGTTTTGGCATTGGGTGTATTGGTAGCATCACCAAGCGCAAATATGTTTTGATATTTTGAATGTTGTAAAGTGAATTTATTTACATCGATCCACCCTTTTGCATCCGCAAGCGGGCTGTAGCGTATAAAATCAGGTGCACTTTGCGGCGGTGTCACGTGGATCATATCGAATTTCTTTGTCACCGTCACTCCACCCCAGCCATCCATTAATTTAAATGTTGCTTGTTTTTTTTCGCTATCAATTGCAATAAGATCATACCTGAAATGAAGAGTGATTCCATATTTGTCAACCATTTTCTGTAATGATTCGGCATATTTCTTTATTCCAAATAACATGCTGCCGCCGGAAACAAACTCAAGTTTTACTTTATCGAGAATACCTTTTCTGCGCAGGTAATCGGCGGTCATATACATTACTTTCTGCGGAGCACCTCCACATTTGGTGGGGGTTGATGGGGCAGTAAATAAAATAGTATCTCCGGGTTTTATGTTCTTTAAGCATTCATAGGTATAAGGAGCATAGTGGAATGAATAGTTACTGGTAACCCCATTTTTTCCTATTGTTTCCGGTAATCCTTTTACCGCATTCCAGTTAAGCTGTATACCGGGAGCAACGATCAAATAATCATAATTATAAACGATGCCCTCTGTTGTTGTTACCGTATTTTTTTCGGGGTCAAAATAAGCAGCCGCTTCTTTTATCCAGGTAACGTTTTCAGGTATTACTGACGCTTCACTTCTGATGGTTTTATTAATGTCAAAAACACCGGCGCCAACAAGGGTCCATGCAGGCTGATAATAATGCTTATCTGATGGCTCGATGATCGCAATTTGAAGATCCTTTTTTTTGCGCAGCAGTTGTGCAGCGGTAGAAATTCCTGCATTGCCACCGCCAACAATTAATACCTGGAAATGAGTCATGATCTGTGGGTTTATTATATCACAAACCTATAGGCATTACCACTGGTGTAAAATGATAAATGTCACAATCGGATTTGATTTTCAACCCAATTTCTGGAGAGTATAGTATGCTTAAAGACTGGCTTTTATATAGCCATAACCTTCCCGTTGCTTTTGCAGGATCTCATAGATTCCATCGGGAACAGTTGTTACACCCGGAAGCAATTGTGATTTTTCTATATTCCATCTTCTCATAGCAGTAGAGCATACTTTAAACAACACGTTTTTTTCCTTAATTAGGGTTGCAATTTCATCGGGAACAACTGATCTTCCCTTCATGATCATCTCCAGGGATTGCGCATAGTATACCACCTCTAATTTAGCGTCGGGGTAAGCAGTGGTTATCTCATTACACCACCTTATCACTGCTTTATGAACATTGGTATCTTTCGTAGTAATATCAAAAACAACTTTATAATCTGTCACTTGTGATTTAGCGCTTTTTATACTGACAAAAGCGAGGCAGAGAAAAATAAATCGTATCATAAATCATAGTTATGACATAAAAAGTACGAAATCTCGCCGGAAAAAATGCCTTATTTTTTTATTGTTTTTTTTCGTAGCTTCTCATGCTTTTTCTTTCATCATCAAAATATTTTTTTATGAATACCAACGAAACAAAAGTGGGAACTGACCGCCGAAGCTTCCTGGGTAAATTAGCTACCGGAGCTGCGGCTGTAAGCTTATCAACTATTACGCCTTCGTTAAGTGCCTTTGGCAGCGAAACAAACTTTGATCAAAAAGTGTATGGCGACCCGGAAGAAATATTTAAAAAGATAACCGGTAAGCGCAGGATCGTTTTTGATTCTCCGCATCCGCATGAGATCTATCCTTTTGCCTGGCCCCGTGTTTTTTTATTGACCAATGAAGCCACAGGTTCTCCAAATAAAGATTGCAGTGTAATGGTTGTTTTAAGACACTCCTCCATTGGGTATGCAATGGATGACAAAGTATGGTCAAAATATGAATTGGGAAAAGTATTTGAAGCCAATGACCCCGAAACCAAGAAGCCTGCTACCCGCAATCCTTTTTGGAAACCAAAAGCCGGCGCATTTACTATTCCCGGTATTGGTGAAATACTGATCGGAGTGAATCAACTACAGGACAATGGAGTGTTGTTTGTAGTTTGTGCAGCTGCCATAAATGTATATAGTGCAGCTATAGCAGCAGGAGCCAACCTGAAACATGAAGATGTAAAGAAAGATTTTATGGATGCCCTCCTTCCGGGTATTCAACCTGTGCCTTCAGGAGTTTGGGCTTTGGGTCGTGCACAGGAAAAAGGCTGTGGTTATATTTTTGCCGGATAAATATTTTAAAAATAATAACGGAATTGACAGGAATACAGAGACAAGGCATGCCTTGTCTTTATTTTTTATTTGAATTCATACCCAACACCCATCAATTGAGTTAGCAGATTATTGGGTGCATCTGTAGCTGTGCAGCGGCCTTCGATCTTGGGAGCTACAGGCGATAGCTCTTTCAAATACTCTTCGATAACTTTATGAAGTGTAATGCCCAATTTTGTAGCTACTACGCCTTCCATTCTGCAAAGAGTTGTATCCGGATCACCTTCTCTTTCACATGCTACAAATGAATATTGTTTTGTGAGATCAATGGGCTGATCATTTATTTTGATCCAATTCACCCTTTTTCCTTTCTCATTTTTTATGGTAAAGTTCACCTGCATGCCATTAAAACGAATTACCCAGCCACCAAATCTTTTTTCGGGATCTTTTGCAAACGCATTTTCTAATTCATGCTCCATCCATTCCCATATTTGCAGGCCGGTGGCCATTCCTTTTTTTGCTTCGCTGTCAACAGGTAGCATGCTCCACAGAAAATCTTTTGTAATATCGGCGGTTCCTGTTTTTATATCCGGTACCAACGGAGGGCAAAAACGAAAACCATTGCTCAGGGCAATATCGGGTTTGAATTTCCACATGATCGCATCCGTAATAAAATTATCCATCGGTGTTTCTATAACATAATACCTTACCAGGGGAACTTTTGTTTTGCCAATAACAGTATTCAATTTTTGAAGGAATGGTTCTTTTGTTTTTTTTACCAATCGTTTCATTTCTTCATCTTCCTTATAGATCAATGGATCTACATCCAGCAATTGATAGTTATGTTCTTTTACTTTTCCATTCTCGATCACTATATCCAGTTTTGAAATAAATGAACCAAATGCTCCGGGCTCGGTCACCTTTCCATATTTTCCTTCAATAGGCTTGCGGATCCTTTCGTGTGTATCTGCTCCCAGAATATAATCTATTCCCTTTGCTTCTTCCATATTGGAAAGACCTACCTGCTGTGCTAAACCCATATGTGTAAGCAAAAAGATCATATCACATTTTTCATACTCTTTTAACAGGCGTATATATTGAGCCAGGTTTTTTTTGGGAAAAGTAAATTGAATACCATAACTATAAGCTGGCGATTGTCTCTTTGGAGTAAGCGGATCATTATAACCAATAAAACCGATCTTGATCCCTGCTATATACTTAATAAAATATGGAGGGAAGATCAGCTGACCATTAAGCTCATCTTTTGTATCATGAAACATGTTAGCACAAACTTTTACGCCATTATAGCCAAACATATCTTTCATCATCATCTCTTTTCCATATACCACTTCCCAATTACCGGGCAACATAATATCGTATCCAATATTGTTCATTAAGGGAATGATGGCTTTGCCTTCAGTAAGCGCTGCTATACCACTGCCCTGGAAACAATCGCCGCCATCTATTACAAGGGTGTTTTGCGGGTTTTTATTTCTTAATGTATTGATCATTGTTTTAAGCGAAGCAAATCCGCCCCGCTTTTTATAAACGGGTTTGTTATTTTCCAGGAAGAATTCATCATGTATGTCAAGTTGCGAATGGATATCGGCAGTGTGAAGTAATGTGAGAACCCGGGCTTTCCCGTTTTTTACAGCATTGTTCTCAGGAATTGCTTTTGCCCGATAAGCGGAATCTTCGGTGTGTAATGCAGATGCAGCCAGCGGGCTGATCAATCCACCCCCTATTCCTAATCCCAAACCCAGGCTGCCTGCTTTTTTCAAAAACTCTCTGCGGCTGTTTTCAGAAATTTCAATGTGTAATTTTTTTTCAATCCCGATCAATTGAAAACAATCATGACAACTACAGTTTTCATGAAGGTGAATTGATTCATTCATTATATATGTAGTTAAAAATTATTTCGATCGTTTTTTCCTGGCTTCAATGATGGGTTTAAATGGACCGTATTTATGTTGCTCTTCAGTAAAGCCATCATCAAAAGGGCCAAAGGGATGATCAACCGGTTTTTTAGAAATATCAGGCCAATCTTCTTTAAAAAATTTGGAAGGCCGTGGTTGTGAGTTTACAAATGCTGCTACATCCCATGCTTCTTCATCGGACAATTGAGGATTGTGATAATTCACTTCACCAAATGGCATGTTGTTTTTTACATACCCTGCAAACCTTGAAAGGCGGAAAAGACCTGCAGCAGTATTGTAACTATGCTGTCCCCAAAGCGGGGGATATTCATAGCCTAAACCATCCGCATTTTTTTTACCTTGCCCATCGTCACCATGACATCGCTGACATTTATTAACATACACAGCTTGCCCTTTTTGCGGATCCGCAGCACGGTCTAAATAAGGTATATCCATAATGCCACTGCCTTTTGGTTTTATTTTTTTTGGAATTCCCTCACCCAGCCAGTTCATATAGGCAATGATGGCTTTCATTTCTTTGCTGTTGCTATCAATTGCTTTATCTGCATTCAGGCTTCTTTCCATGCAATCGGAAATGCGTTTCACTATTGTTTCCAAACCCCCGCTTCTTGATCTGAATTGGGGGTACATAGAGGCTACTGCGCCATAGTTATTTCCCCAGGGTAATGTGCCTCCATTCAAATGGCAATTCTGACAATTCATTCCATTTGTTATTTGTGCCACTTTTCCTGCAGGGCCCAAATAGTAAGATGTATTTGCTATCAATTGGTGACCATACCTCGCCAGTGTATCACTCTCGGGTATTTGATACTTATTCCAACCAACCCAAATTTGTGATGTATCGTACATTGAGTTGCTGCTACGCTTTATTTCATTATTGTCATTGCATGAATAGATGGCCAATGCAAATAATAATAAAACAAAAAATGTTTTATAAAAAGTTGTTGATCTCATTTCTGGTTCTAAGTATCAATGTGGTAATTTATCCCTCAATAATCCATAAACCCATGTGCCTGCGATAGCGCTGAATAAAGTTACAATGATTACGGTAGTTCCGGTTCCTATCATGGCAAAAAGGGGACCAGGACAAGCACCCGTCATTGCCCAGCCAAAGCCAAATAATAAACCTCCATAGATCTGTCCTTTATTGAATTTTTTTGGATCAATTCGTATCTCTTCTCCATCAATTGTTCTTATCCTGAATTTTCTTATGATAAAAATACTGATGATGCCAACTACAATGGCCGAACCGATTACACCATACATATGAAAACTTTGCAGCCGAAACATTTCTTGTATGCGAAACCATGAAATGACCTCTGATTTTACCAGGATGATCCCAAATAATATACCGGCAAAAACAAATTTCAGATTTGACCACAAGGGCTTATCAAGCGATGAATGATTAACACACATGGCATGTTGCGATCTTACTTCAAAATCAGTATTCAGGTCAATTGATCTGGTATCTTTTGTTATTGTTTCCATTCAAATTACAATTTAAGGATCAGGGGTAAAACAATATTGGCAAAAAAGAAGCCGCCCGCCATAAAACAACAGGTGGCAATGAGTGATGGGAGCTGCAGATTACTTAATCCCATTATTGCATGACCACTTGTACACCCGCCTGCATAGCGGGTTCCAAATCCCACTAAAAAACCTCCGGCAATCATCAGTATCATTCCTTTTACTGTCAACAAACTTCCCCAATTAAAAATATCTTTTGGAACAAGCCCTTCTGTATTTGTAATGCCATATGTGGCAAGCTCAGTGCTTAACCTGGGGTCAATAACTACCGGGTCTTGGTTAGTTAAAAACAGGGCAGTTAATAAGCCACCTAACAAAATGCCTCCGGCAAAGAATAAATTCCATACTTCTTTTTTCCAGTCATATTTGAAAAAAGGAATATTTGCCGGCACGCAAGCGGCACATACATGTCGTAGCGAGGAGGAGATCCCAAAAGACTTATTTCCGAGGATTAATAATAAAGGTACTGTAAGACCTATTAAAGGGCCAGCCACATACCAGGGCCAGGGTTGCTGTATCCATTCAATGAAATTCATGATCGAGTTTTAAGATGTTTGCAAAAATGAGAAGTGGATTAATACATTTCTGTGATATTTATCACATCAAAAATTATAGTTCAGGATCACATTCAGCTGGTGCATGTTTACTTTATTGATCACAAACTTCCAGTCGCTATAAATATTTCCTTTTCTTGCTTTATAAAGATATAATAGTTCCAAATTTAATCCTTGCATAAAACCGTCAAAAGAATATTTAGTATCGAAGTTGAACTGGAAATAGGAAGGCATTCCGTATTTATTAAGCCGATAATCTTTTACATCCGGAAGATCGTAGTACCCTCCGCCAAGTTCAAGAATGAATTTTTGGCTAAAGAGTCTTTTCTCCGCATTTATGGTAAAAGCATTTACATCACCTGATCCTTCATTTCTTTCTCTTGCTAAAAACGTAAACAGTGGTTCACGTCCCCATTCTCTGGGAAAAAGGAACCTTCCATCATCTGTAATCCGTGAATAATTGATCTTTATTACGGAGTGCTTTTGATGATAACCAATACTGATGCCGAAAGCATTCATTTTTTGCGAAGGGTCAAAATATGTTTTTGTGTTTTCCGGATTGCCACCCTGGCGTATAGGATCCTGATGTATGTATTGGAAGGCGCCACTAATTATATTCTTATTATTAAGAGTGAAAGATCCATCAGCCTGTAACAAAATCGTATTAAAAAT
>FKKE01000133.1_pt1 | contig 21461 bp, 20 predicted proteins | sample 1106331 | NCBI WGS metagenome assembly FKKE01 (sample SAMEA3931202, study PRJEB13176) | freshwater metagenome | biome: Drinking water system; feature: drinking water; material: freshwater | place: China | collected 2013-02-06 | reverse complement strand
AGGATGGTGTGCAGGCCCAGCTCGTACTGGGAAGCCTAAAGTTCTCCCAAGACCTCCACCGTACCTAATCGTCCTCGGTTAGGTGCGTGCTCCTCCCACCTTTTTTCATACTCTCCCGGCAGCAGAGCGGCTGCCTTTTTGCTCCTGAAAATGCGAAGGCCCGTTGGCATCATGCCAACGGGCCATCCCGAGCCCCACGGCGTTCGTCTCGAATCAATTCATCAACTGCTCGGCTTCGCCGGCAAGCGCTTTCCCTTGTCGATGGGCCAGAATGACCGGGTCCACTCGATCGCCGCAGCTCACACAGCGTCGCTCGTTGATTCCAATCGCCGAGTCATACTCCGGCATCATTAGGCCTCCGCACCGATGGCATCGGTTGGTGCCGGTGATCTCTGCCGTGCTCAGAATCGCTTTCATGGGGAGCCTCCGTTTCTCTCTGGCCTTCTTGTGGTAACCACCGAAAAGGCGAAGTCCAGCGATTTCTCTTCGCGCATTGGACCCACGGGTTTGATCCCTTCCGCCCTATCCTCTACTTGGGGGAATGGACCTGGCTGGAATGCCCCATGTCTCACCAAAGACGAAGGCATTCAGCGGCTTACGACGGCGCGGGACCCGTTCCTTGGCCTGCAGTTTCTCCGAAAGCACCGCCAGGTCGTCCTGATAGCCGACGGCGATGGCCGCGACGGGCTCATAGCCATCCGGAATCTGAAAAGCCTCGCGCGCCTTGGCCATGTCAAACCCCGCCATCTGATGCACGACCAGCCCAAGAGCCGTCGCTTGGGCACAGAGATTTCCCATGGCAAATCCCACATCATGGAGGGCATGGCGGTTAGGCTGTCCGCCTTCATCGAACGTGAGCTTTGCCACCGACAGCATCAACACCGGCGCGCGCTGAGCCCAGACTTTGTTCCCCTCCATCAAACAGTTCAACAAACGGTTGAAGGATTCTGGCTCATCTTGTGTCGTCACAAGGAAATGCCAAGGCTGCTGGTTGAAGCAAGAAGCCCCCCACCTGGCGGCTTCGAGCAAACTCCCGAGATGGGATGGGTCGACTCGCCTCGCCGAATAGGCGCGCGGACTCCAGCGCCGCCGAATCAGTTCATGGATAGGAAACTGCGTCTCTGCCGGCTTCTCCAAGGGCATTGCGTCCTCCTTCAGGCCAGATCAGCCACATAGGGCCCGAGGATAGCGAAATCGCCGGAAGAATTCGAGCCCAAGGAATAGGCAACCGAGACTCGGACAGGAACGAGATGAGGACGCTATGCAGGGAAGGTGAGACAGAAGGTCCGACTGGTAGGAACGACGGGCATGCGGCGGGCCCTCACGGGAGCCCGCCGCACCATGAGAACTCTAACGGCTCCGGGTATCCGCCTGCGCGATCTGGGTGCGCGACGCGACCACGATCTCGACGCGGCGATTCTTCTGCCGACCGGCGGCGGTGGCGTTGCTGGCTACCGGATGGGTACTGCCCGCCCCGACCGCCACGACATTGGTTTTCTTCACGCCGCCATTCGACGTCAAGACACGCGCCACGTTCTCGGCCCTGGCCTTTGACAACTGCTGCAGCGTCGGCGCCTTGCCGCCCGGTGTCTTCGACTGCACCGGTTGATTGTCCGTATGGGCTTTCACGATAATCTTCGACCCCGTATCCGGCGCCAGGGCCACCCCCACTTGCTGAATGAGCCGCTTCCCGGAGGAGGTGACTTGGCTGTCGCCCAACGCGAAGAGGTTCGCGCCGGTGAGACTGATCACCAGCCGGTCATCGACCTGATTCACTTTCACCACCCCTTGCTTGATCTCATTGTGGAACAGCTTCTCCAGGTGGGCCTTGCGCACCGCCAAGGCGTTCTTTGACAATGGCGCCACGGCCTTGTGTGGCGCGGATTTCGGCCTGTGGCTGCGCACACTGTCCAGCTCCGCGTTCAGCCGGGCCAACCGCTGCTCCAGCGACCCGGCACTCTCTGCCGCGGCAGGCGAGGATACCGCCGGCACGATCGAGCCGTTGGGGGAAGATTCGGCGCCGTTGACCGCCGGACCGCTCGGCCCCGCCACGGCCGACTGATTCGGCTCCGGTGCAACCGGCGGCGCGGCCGCCACCACCTGTCGTTGCGGCTGGGACATGACCACGGCCACGCCGCGCTGCAGATCCGAGACCACCTGTTTGTTGACCGCATAGGCCATCCACGGCAGGGCGCGCGCAAAATCTTCCGCGACGGTCTCACTGCGCTGCTTTTTCACACTGGGATTTTCCAGCGATCGCCGGAGATCCTGCACGAATTGTTGATGGCTTTCACCGGGCCTCAGCACGACTTGCTCCCCGTCCTGCGACGCGCCCTCGCGGCGATCGTGCTGAACGGACCACCGCTGCGAGAGCACCACCTGCCCGGTCGAGACCATCCGGGCCTGGACCGTGACGAGCAACCCTGTGGCCACCCGGCGCTGCCCCTTATACATATTTTCCCAATAACTCTCCGCTTCCTGCGATTCCACCGAGCCGGTCACGACCACCTCGCCTGACGGCCCGCCCGACGCCGCCTTCATCACGCTCTCGCGCGTCTGCGGATAGGCTTTTCGCATCGACTCGATACGGGCGACGGCTTGCGGCCGCACCTCGCCCTCCCCGCCCTTATAGCGAATCTCCCCCGTCGCGGTCGGCACCCCCACGACTTCCACCTCACTGAACGCGCCGGAGGCCTGAAGCTGCTCGGCCAACCAGACGGTCAGAACCTGGGACACCGGAAGATTCTGACCCGAGAAATCTGGACGGACCGCCCGATCCAACGCCTGGGCCTCCGGCGTGCGTCGGTCCTCAAACGCGACCACGCTGACACGCACCGGCGTCTGGGTCGCCGCGTTGGGCGAGACCTGCGGCACATAGTCCATCCTGTAATGCGTACAGGCGACGCCGAGCCACAACGTCAGCGCGCCCATCCCGCAGAGACCGGCAATGTTGTTTCGGTTCATGGTTCCCCTCCGATGACAATCTGTGGTGTATCCGCACACCAAGGCGTGTCAACAAGATGATTGCAAAACCACGGCCAAGCCCGCAGCCCGGCCATTACCTATCAGTTTGCATCGGTTGATTCCCTATAGGACTTTATCGCTCGCCAAAAATTGCCTGCCCTGTCGGTTCTTCCAGACGCGACACCCAAGGACCATGACTGAGTGCCTCCGCCAAATTTCTGGCGCATCAGGAGGGGCAGTCTCCAGCGGTTGACGGCGGGACGGGCAACTCCAGGCCGCACGGCCCCATGCCGAGGAGATAGCGTGATGACGCTTCGGCCCTGCCTTGCCCTCCTGCTGTCTTGTCTGATCCCGCTGTCAGGCTGCGGCCTGGCGTTTTCGCGCAACCAATTCATGGCAGCGACCGGGGACGGGAAACTCGTGCGCGGTCAGACGCCTGACGAGGTGCGGGTGATCGTCGGGAGGCCGGACCGAACCCAAGCAGGTACGGTCGCCAACCGGACGGTGGACGTCTGGGTCTACAACCAGACCTCCCAAGACGACGTCCGCGACTACATCGCCTACGCCATGCTGACGTTCGGCATCTATGGGCTCTGGCCGGTCGGAGCCAGCGAGCCGCACTATGCGGTCTTTGCCGACGGCCGATTGGTGTCGTGGGATCTGGTTCCGCAAGATTTGGGAGGGGACCTGGCGCGATTGGCGCCGGCACCGGCCGCCCCACGGCAACTCCCGCCCGACAACCCCTCGCTCACCACCGGTCGGACCGGAACCGGCTTCAGCGTTGGTCACGGCTACGTGCTCACCAATCTGCACGTCGTGGCCGGGATGGCGCGTGTCACCGTCGACCTTGCCGATGGGACACACTTCGCCCGGCTGGTGCAGTTCGACGAAGGGAACGATATTGCCATTCTGAAAATCGAAGGTGACGGGGGGGACGGACAACCCGAACCCCCGCGGCTGCGACTCGGCGATGCCACCAAGATGCGCCCGGGCGATCGGGTCTGGACGCTGGGCTACCCGCTGGCACCCGTCTTGGGAGAACGGCCCGTGCTCACCGAGGGGTCGATCAGTTCTCTGTCGGGACTGAAAGGCGATCCACGTCTCTTTCAGATCTCCGTGCCGATTCAACCGGGCAACAGCGGGGGGCCGCTGTTCAACGATCGGGGCGATGTGGTGGGGATGACCGTCGCGTCATTGAACGCCGCGCAGATGCTGAAGCAAACCGGGGCGGTGCCGCAGAACGTGAACTTTGCCGTCAAAATTCACTTTGCCAAGATGATGCTCAACCTCATTCCCGACGCCGACCGCCTGTTCGCGCCGGAGGCGACCGACCTGGCCTCGGCGTCGCTCGCCCAGCAGGCCGAACGGGTCATGCCCGCCGTGGCCCTCATCAAAGCGAGTCCGTGAGGAAATGGCCGAGGCCTCAGTCGTCGGCATCGGTGTTCGGAACTGACAACTGAATACAGTGGGCCTCGCGGCATGACGGTCGTAGCGTCCTGAGCAGGCAGGAGCTCGCCTCCTTATCCCCGAGACTGCCGTTCGAGCCGTCCTAGGCTTCGCATCAGAGCCGGATCGTTCAAGCCGACCTCGCTCAGGGCGTCCAGAAGATGGAGGCCCTTTTCCGCGACCAACCCCTTCGCCTTCGCATAGTGTTTGGCGTCGAACCGGGCCACCACCGGCTGGCCGTTCACGATCTGACAGGCCAGCACTTCGCCGCGCACTTCCAGCGTTCCACCCTCCTCCACCAGCGCACGGGCTTGGTCCTGTGAGATGCCGTGCAACGTGGCAAACTCGGCCAGGCCGCCCGTCTCCACCAGGCGACCATCCGGCATGATGCACAGTCGCTTGAAATGCGGCGACCAATCCTTGCGACAATCGAGATAGGTGACGCGCACGGGGCTACGGCGGCCTTGCCCGTCATCATTCCCCACAAACTGGTTCTGCTCGATATGCGCCCGAAGATCCGGCGCCAAGGTCCGAAGAAACACGCGAAAGGCCGCTTCGTCCTGAGCCAACCCATAGGACCGCACAAGCTGCTGGGCCTCCGCATACTGCGTCAGATCCAATATCCAGGTGAGCTTGGGCATGTGCCCCGCGGGATCGATCCGACAGGCAAACAACCCCTTGGTGACCAGCGAGCCGCTGGCCGGATAGGCATAGAGCCCGCCGTCTTTGAGCAGCGTCACCATCGTCTCCACGGGAACCTCATAGGACTCTCCCAAGACACGCGCATGCTCAGCCAGATCCTCCGCCTTGGTCATGCCGCAGGCGGTCAGATTGCCCGGCGGATCATGCTCGGTATAGTCCTCGATGACGTCGTAGAGGATCGGCTCTTTTTTGGCCTTCGGCCCCGGCTTCTTAATCTTGAACATTTGCTCCTACCTCTATCCCCTCCTATATCCCCTCATACTTCTGACTTTTCACCTTTCACTTCTCACTTCTCACTTCTGATGTGTTCACCTACCCCTCACCCCTTACGCTCCGCGTACGGCGGCCACGTTTTCAATCTCGGATCCTCCACCGGTCCGCCGACGGTGAAGTGATAGAGCGACTGGAATGAATGGTCCATGATCCCAAGAATCTGATGGACGGGATCATCGAAAAAGCAGCCGATGCCGGTACCGCGCACCCCGGCGACCTCAGCTTCCAGATAAAGCACTTGGCCGATCAGGCCCGTTTCCCAAAAGAGCCGTCGATACCACCAAGGACCTCGCTCGCGGATGGAGGATTCAAACGTCGCGATCATACCGAGCGAAAAGGCACCGTCCGCGGCGATCTCTTGATGACAGCTCACCTGGGCCGCCACCCGCTTGGCATCGCCTTCCGCCAAGCGATAGAGCGGCAGGTCTTCCGGACATCCCGGCGGCTTGGCCCATTCGAAGTCCCGCCGGCAGGCGGCCTGGAGGGCAGCGAGGCTTCTCGGATCTCGGATCAGCATGTAGAGGCCTGGGGTGATCCCCTCCACGCGGTGAACAAAGAGTGCGAGATGCACCTGCGCATCCCAAGGCAGTGCATCCCAGGGAACGGGCCGTTCGGTCAGCGGACGTTCACACCTGGGCATCGTCCGAGAGAGCATTCGAACAAACGTAGAGGCCGGTATGCTCGTCCGCCCGTCGAGCGCCACCGCGCTCCGGCGCTGGTGGATGATCTGATGGGCGGTCACGGGCCGGACTTCGTGAGACGTGAGGGGTGAGGAGCAAGGCACGGGAGAAAGATGTGAAAGAACCATCGGCGTTCGATCGGTTCCGGATTTCCAACATGCGGCGGCCACGTCGTCAATGATCTCCCAGGGGATCGGATTGTCGCGGCTCAGCCGATTGGCTTTCCCCAGCCACGAGGTGTCGACAAATTCTTGAACAGCCGTACCGTCCAAGGCCAGTGGAATCCAAAACTCTTTTGACTGAGAAGGGTCATGGCCCTGATCCGCTGACCAGATGACCACGACGCAATCCGGATGTTCTCGTTCCGCATCGGGATAGTCGCTGGATCGGTCGATCCCAAAGAGACGAGCGAGCGTCTCGTCATCCGTCCCATCCAGCAGCAGCATGTGCCAGCCGAGCGTCGCGGCCGCGATGCGCAACGTCCCGATGGCATGGCCGACATCGTGCTGGCAGTAGCGAAAGGCCCGTTCCCCGTACTTCCAGGCTTCCCGCCAATGGATCGAGGTGAGCCCGACCAAGAAGGCCCCAGGTGGGAAGGCCTGCATCAGCATTGCAAAGTGCGCTGGGTCGCCGACCGCTCGCTGCTCCAGCCCATGTTCCTTTGCCGCATAGTGATAGATCGCTGGCGCGTCGGACAAGCCGGGCACGGCGCCGCAGACCAGATAGCTTTCCGTCGGATGAAGATTCCCGCTCGACGGATTGCTGCGCAAGGCCCAGCGATTGCCGCCGTATTCTTTCCAGGCCGTCAGACTCAAGGCAGACTCGAAGAAGCGTGAGAGCGTGACGCGGGTGACCGGCTGGGACACAATCTGGTGCCGTTCATAGAGCGCGTCGTACAGAGGCGAGTGGGGCTCCTCGTCGGGCGTCAGCAGCGGCAAGGAGAACAAGGGCGCGCCCCGGTAGCGTCGAAAGGGATCGGGCTGGTTGGCCCAATCCATGTAGCCGAGCGCGCGGGCATAGCGCTGGAAGTGATGCTTCGTCTCCTCATGATAGCGAAAGACACGGGCGAGCCGCTCTTCACGAGCAGCCTGGTGGGGCTGGGCCTGTTGAATAGTTTCGGGAGATGCCATGGGGAACGAGCTGCAGTCTACCGGGGCAATCCTTCACTTGTAAACGCCGGTCGACCGCCGCGAGAGGCTCGCGCGAAGGAGGCCGTCACCCTGCTTGGCCTTCAGAGGCCGGCACTGTCCCCTTGACCACCCAGCTGGTTGACCGACATGAAGCCGCTCGCGTAGAGTCGCCCTATGAATTTCGATCCCGCCCTGGCCGCCCGCGACGCATTGGCCCGAGCACTCGGCGCCGGGGAGCTCGCGGCCGACGCCGAGGCCGCCGAGGAAGCCGATGCGATCTTCTCTTTCTCTGCCGATGCGGAGGCCTCGGCAGCCTATCAACGGTTGTATGAGATAGGCGCCCGGCACCCGCAGGCCATCTCGTTTTGCGAGTACCTGGTCTACATCACTTGGCAACAGGTCACCGAAGTCACCGTCGCCCATTACTTTCAGATGGGCGCCGACCTCTGCGAGCACTACCTGGGCCTGACCCGATACGGCCATACCCTCGCCACCCCGGAAAGCCTTGAACGGGTCGCGGCCTTGCGCGAATCCTACCGGGCTGGATTGGGACTAGACGAAGACGACGAGGACGAGTATCGAGCGGACACGGTCAAGGGCGGAGACTAACGCGTACGCCGAGAGCCTCTGGCCATTTGCGAGCCGGCCGCCGCTTGGGCCAACTGATCGACGCGTTCGTTTTCGGGATGGCCGTCGTGGCCGCGGACCCATCGCCATGAAACCTGGTGCTTGGCGGCCAGCTTGTCGAGTTCCTGCCAGAGATCCAGATTGGCCTTTCGCTTCCAGCCTTCGGTCATCGTTTTGACCAAGAGTTGCGAGTCCGAATAGATCACGACTTGTTTCGGCGTGGCCGGAAGTGCTTTCAAGGCCTCGATGGCCGCCGTGAGTTCCATCCGATTGTTGGTCGTGTCCGGCTCCCCGCCCGAGCCTTCCGACACACCGTGGCGGTCTTGCTTGAGATAGGCCCATCCGCCCGGGCCTGGATTGCCCAGACAGCTCCCGTCCGTAAAGAAGGTGATGCGATTCATGGGATCGCGATCGACCTCCGGTTTGGCCTTGGGGACTTTATGCGCGTGAGCCGGCCGTCGCACCACATAGGCTTGCGCGGGCCCCTCGGCGTCCGCCTTTACGGCGAGCACGGCCCCATCGGGCAGCTCAAGCATCGGGAGGTAGGCTTGCCCGTCGACTTCGAGGGACTCGCCTGACGGTCGGCGTGGCTTGGCGTCGTCGGTCATGGCAGGGTCTCACCCTACCAGGGTCACGCCATTGACACAAGCACCTCGATGAGATTTCATGAGTTCAGCGATTCCCTCTGCATGCACCGACCATGGCCGGAGACGCGACACAGCGCGGGCGGATTTTCCTTCATCGCGGTGATCTCATTCAGGCACGCCGGTGCTATGAGGAGGCCATCACCGAGGATCGTGCCGGCGGAGATCAACGGGCGCTCTCGGACTCCCTGGGTAATCTCGGCAACGTCTGCGCCATGCTCGGCGACCGTGAAGCGGCGGAACGCTACTACCGGGAAGCGCTCGATCTTCAACGCGCGCGGGAGGACCGCGCGGCCATCGGGCAGACCCTCACGAACCTCGGGAACCTCCACGCCGACGCGGGCTGGCCCGACCGTGCCCGTTCCTACTACCTCGAAGCCTGCGATCTGCTCGACGCGGCGCAGGATCAACGGGCCCTGGCTATCCTCTATTCCAACCTCGCCCTGCAGGACGCCGCGGTCGGGCACTACGACTCCGCCATCGAGACCTTCAAGAAGGCATTGGAACTTCACCGGGCCGTGGGGGATGAGGAAGGGTTGGCCGTGACATATGGACAGCTCGGCAAGACCTTTCTGGCTGCCGGTCGGCCACGGCAGGCTGAGCGTTGCCTGAATAATGCCAGCGAGCATTTCATCAAGCTGGGACACGCCACCGGCGAAGCCGGCGCGCTCCGACTTCTGGCCGATCTTTATGAACAGGAGGCGAACTGGCTGTTGGCGCTCCGCTGCCTCGAACGGCTTCATCAACTCACGGTGGCCTGCCGCCTTCCCCCCTCCGAGGCCGATGCCTCTCGCCTCACGCGCCTCCGAGACCAGGCACGAAAGCATAAAGAATAAGTTGCCTGTTCACCGTGTTGAGTTCACCCCGCGCCCGTTGCGACCCATCAATAGGCATGCGACAGGCTCCATGCTATAGTTTCCGTCGATGTCCCTGATCTGGTGCGCCATTTCGAGTCATGGCTACGGCCATGCCGCGCAAGTCGTCCCCGTGCTCAATGCATTGGCGCGCCGCATCGGGCGGCTCTGCGCGATCCTCCGAACACAGGTACCCTCCACGTTTTTTGAAGGGCGCCTGACCCTGCCCTATACCGTGAGTCCGGCGGCGCAGGATGTCGGCTGCGTCCAGGATGGCCCGCTGACCATCGACATCGCCCGCACCTGGACGGAGCATGAACGGTTTCACGAATCCTGGGACTCACGACTGGAGGCCGAAGCGCAGGCGATGGTTGAGGCGAGGCCCTCGCTGATCCTGTCCGATATCTCTCCGCTCGCAATTGCCGCGGGCCGACGAGCCGGCATCCGAACAGCGGCGCTTGGCTCGCTCACCTGGGACATGGTGTTAGAGCCCTATCTCAGCCATGCCGCCCCGGCACGACAAGAACAGACCGGCATTCTCAATCAAATCCGAGGCGCTTATAGAGAGGCGGCACTCATGATTCGCTTGTCGCCCGGTCTCCCCATGCCGGCCTTTCTCTTGGTGAAGGATGTGGGCCCGCTCGTGCAGTCGGTCGCGCCTCAGCGCGTGGAATTGAGAGAGCGCCTCGGTGTCGCCGCCGGTGAACGCGTTGCCGTGGTGGCCTTCGGCGGTATCCCCCTGACCTCACTCCCGATCGCGCGGATGGAAGAGATGGCGGGATGGCAGTTTGTCGTCAGCGGCACCGTCCCATCCGGCTGTCGGCGAATCCGCAGCGCGGAGGCCCTGCCATTTGCCTTTGGGACGACCCTGATCTCAGGAAACGTGATCGTGACCAAACCGGGTTATAGCACCGTGGTCGAGGCGGTTCACCATCAGGTGCCGGTCGTCTATGTCCGGCGCTATAACTTCGCGGACGAAGAGGGATTGGTCCGGTATCTCCATCGGCACGGGCGGGGACTGGAGCTCGAACGGGAGGCATTCCAGCAAGGATGGTGGGGAGACGCCTTGTCGGCGGTGCTCCGTCAACCGGCTCCGACAGAGCCGGCTCCCGAGCCTCGAGGCGCAGTCGAGGCGGCGGAACTCCTGGCCGGCTTCTTCTAACCGAGAGGGCCAGGGAATTCCTGGCCCTCTCGCCGAACGGCTACATCGACGTCACGATATCCTTCTTCATCGGCCCCAACACGCTGAGCAGCTCGCCCTGCTCGCGAGCCGGCACCTTGAATTTGTTCAGCGTGGCCACGAGATCGCCGACCAACGCATCGAACTGGTCGCTTGTAATCGCCATGCCGGCATGGGTCGACTTCATGTCGCGCCCCATGTACTTGCAGGGACCGCCGGACGCTTCACAAACCTGATCCACCAACATCTGCTTCAGCCGGGGAATGTTGGCATTGGCAAACTTGCCGTTGATCCGCGAGTCCGCCGCCACCCGCGCGACAAAGTCGTCCACCACCGCCGTAATGGCCTCCTTCTTTCCCAGCCGCTCATAGAGCGAGGGCGTCATGCTCTTCTGCATCGTCCCGCCGGTCGAGCCGGTTTCGGCACATCCCGCCAAGACCACCATCGCCCCCACGACCATCCATCCTGATACCCGACGCAGCAGACTCATACCGATTCCTCCCTTGTTAGCGACTCTTTTTCAAAAAGCCGCGGTTCGTAATCGTCCGGGGATGTCCCGCCGCCCTCATGCCCCCAAGGGCACCGACTTCCCACTGCCAACCGTCTCTACGAGCACGGCAGCCTAGCGGATTTCTCGATCGATTTCACCCATCTTTTTGCGGGGATGACACGTAGAATGCTATCATGTGCCTATTTGCATGCGTGATTTCGCCTCATCCCCCGTCGGTGCAATGTCGCCATCCGAAGCGTCACACACGCAGCCCCCGACGGTCGTCACCGCTTCGCTCCTGGCCGCCGTGGCCAAGGGAGACACCGCGGCCTTCGCCCAACTCTACGATGCTACCAGCACGATTCTCTTTACGATGGCCATGCGCATGCTGGGCGACCGGGACGATGCCTCGGATCTGCTGCAGGATGTCTATGCCGAGGTCTGGCGCAAAGGCGCCCGCTACGATCCGGCGCGCGGTACCCCGACGGCCTGGCTGATCACGCTCACCCGCAGTCGCGGCATCGATCGCCTGCGGTCGCGGGCGGCTAAGAGCGGGAAAGTCTCGGTCTCGTTGGACGAGTCGGCGGCTGCTCAAGACACTGCCGGGGACGGACCTGGACCGCTTGACACTTACGCCGACCTGGAACTCCGCAGCGCCGTGGCAAAGGCCCTGGCTGAACTCCCTGACGCGCAACAACAGGCTCTGGAGCTGGCGTACTACGAGGGGCTGTCGCATACGGAGATCGCCGAACGGCTCAAGCAGCCGCTCGGCACGATCAAGACCAGGATCAAACTCGGCATGGACAAGCTGAAGGGGCTGCTCCAGCCCCATTGGGAGAACAAGTAGGCTGATGTCGCACGAGCAGTTTGAAGAAGCGGTCCCGCTCTATGCGGTCGGCGCCTTGGAAAAGGCGGAACGGCAGGTGCTCGAAGTGCACCTCTTGAGCGGCTGCTCCGCCTGTCATGCGGCGCTGAAGAGCTACTCCGCCGTCACCGGTCTGTTGCCCTATGGCCTGCCGCCCCAGCGCCCGCCCGCCGAACTCCGGGCCCGGCTCCTCGAGCAGCTCCCCAAAGTCCCCGTGCGCGTCGAATCGGCCCAGGGCGTGAGACTGAAGGGCCCCGAACCGTCGCAGAACTGGCTCAGCCGGCTGTTGGAATCCGATCTCGGCGCACCGTCGTGGGGAGTCCGCCCCGGGCTGGCGACTGCCGCCCTCGTCCTCGCCGCCGGCGCGCTGCTCTATGGCATCTATCTGACGACCGCCGGCAACGAACGGCTGGCTCAGGTCCAGATCGCGCTGAAGGAGGAATCGCAACGCATCGCGACCGCGCAACAGCAGCTCTCGGCCCAACAACAGGAGTTGGCGCAGTTACGCGATCAGTTAGGGCTCCGGACGCACGAGCTGGAACAATTGAAGGCGGATCTGGTCAGCCGGGAGGAACAGGTCGAGCGGCTGCACACGCAAGTCGCCTCCACCGAGGGGGGAACGGCCGAGTTGCGCGCCGCCTTGGCGCAGCGGGATGAGATTCTCGCCTTGCTTCGCTCGCCGGACGTGAAGGTGGTCTCGCTGGCCGGACTCCAGGACGCCAAGGCGGCGGGCGGCTTCATCCTGTTCGACCGCGGCACGCAGAAGGCGCTCTTCTACGCCTTCAACATGCCGGCTCTTCCGCCGGACAAGACCTATCAACTCTGGGCCATCGTCGACAAGCCCGTCAGCGCCGGCACCTTCGCCCTCGACCAGGGCCAGAAAACCCGCGGGATGGTTCGGAGTCTCCCCACGCCCACGAAGATTACGAAGTTTGCCGTCAGCGTGGAACCGCTGGGCGGCCGTCCGCAGCCCACCGGTGCGATCTACCTGATGGGCCAGCTCTAACTGTGTGGGTGTTTCCTCCGCTTCCCCACCAAGAAAAGCCGTGCCATCCGATGCGCTTGTGATAAGATAGCGGCCTGTTTTTCAGCGTGCCGAGCACCGATGCATGATCTCGACTATATGCAGATGGCCGTGGACACGGCCCGTCAGGCGCTGGCCGTAGGGGAAGTCCCCATCGGCGCGATCATCGTCCTAGAGGGGCAGGTTCTCGCCCGGGCGCACAACGTCCGCGAAGTCTGGCAGGACCCGACGGCCCATGCGGAGGTCGTCGCGATCCGCGACGCCGCGGCGCGACGGGGCGCCTGGCGACTGAACGGCGCCACGCTTTACGTCACGATCGAGCCCTGCGCGATGTGCGCCGGCGCGATCATTCTTTCGAGAATCTCCCGTCTGGTCTTCGGCGCGATGGACCCGAAGGCCGGCGCCTGCGGGTCGGTGTTCGATCTCCCCGCTGAACGACGGCTCAACCATCGGGTGGCTGTCCAAGGCGGCGTGCTTGAGCGCGAGAGTCAGCAGTTGATGCAGGATTTCTTTCGGCGTTTGCGTTCCGCCGAGGTTGAACTGCCCGTGACGGTTCCTACGGTTTGAGCAAAGGACGAATTCCTCACGACCACCCACCCTGACTCAAACAGATCGGCGCACGGAGAGGTGCGAGAGTGGCCGAATCGGACGGTCTCGAAAACCGTAGTCCCCGCAAGGGGACCGTGGGTTCGAATCCCACCCTCTCCGCCAGCCTTCGCTCTTCGAGCTACGGCTGGCAAGCCAGCGAGAATAGAGCGAAGGCTGCCCACCGTAGCCTTGGCGATGGCGGGCTGCCATTTTTCCTCGAATGAAATACGTGTACTTACTTCAGAGTCAAACGCTTCCCGACAAGCACTATATCGGGCTTACCTCCGATCTGAAGACTCGATTGTCCGTGCACAACCAGGGTGGCTCCATGTATACCGCCAAGTTTAGACCCTGGAAGCTTGCGACATATATTGCCTTCACCGATGCAGACAAGGCTGTATCGTTCGAGAAGTACCTGAAGAGCGGATCAGGAAGAGCATTTGCGGATAAGAGATTTTGGTAGCCATCTCGGAGGGATTCGAACTCCGGCCTTCGCCGACCGAAGTCGGCTTCGGCCGACGAAGGTCGGTGGCGCGCCAGCCAGGAGAGAGCGATGACTGAAAAACTAGGGGACGGAGAATTTCAGCACAGGGAGGCGAGAGCCGTAACAGGTAAGTCGCCCATCGTTCAGACGAGTAGCGGGCGGGATCCGATCTGAGAGAATAGAGTGAGCGTGGATGCGGCTGAAGCATCCACGCTCTTTGAATTGGGAACTATAGCGAATTGCGGATCGCGAACTGCTGAGTGCTTGGCGAGAAACGCTTCCGTCGCCGCATTCCAGTCGCTTCACGCTTCACGGTTCAAATGATCCTCGATTCCCTCGACAATGCCCGGTGGTATTACTCACAAGCCTGGTGGCAGGAGTTGATTGAGTTTATTTGGAAGGCCACGCCGGCGCGGTCCGATGGCGAGCATCCGCTCACGCAGGGAATCGTGGCGCGCGTGTTTTCGATGCAGACCAAGCCACGCGCTTCCTGCCAGCTCGAAAGTCATCGCGCCTCAGTCGACGTGCAGGTGGTGTTGGCAGGCCACGAACTGATTTCCGTCTGGCCGGTGCTTGCCCTTACACCGACCACTGAGTACGACCTCGCACGTGATGTGCGATTCTACACCCCACCGTCTGACTCGGCCGCCACCTTCCCGCTTCAGCCCGGCGCCTTCGCTGTCTTCTTTCCTCACGACGCCCACATGACGCTCATCGCTCCCGACACACCCGCCCCGATCAAGAAGCTGGTGGCCAAAGTCCCCGCTTCACTCTTTCAGCTCTAATCACTTCTGTTTCTACCCGTTCTTCTTCCCCCTTCGAATCCTCGGAGCCGTGATCGGCACCCATCGCCGCTCTACAGACTGCCGTCTCATCCACCGATACAACTTCTAGGGCGGACACCGTCGCTCGCTTCCCCCGGCATCGCGACGTGGCATGCAAAACCGATCCACTATACGTTCCCGCCGGTCCTCGCGTCTCCTCCTCCGCATACTCTCCAGCCTTCTCATCACCGCAGTGCTTGGTGGCAGCCTGCTCCTGCTCCCACTGCTCTCTTGGGCGATGCCTGACGGCACTCAGCGCCAGCAGATCATCCCCATCTTGGGCCTCACCCGGGATCGCGGGACGGCTCCGACCGGAACCGTGGCCCATGTGGTCATTTCCTTCGGCGCACGACAGGATCGCACCGGCCTCAAGCTCCAGTTCCGCACCACGCCGGGACGCTTCTCCCACATGGCGCAAACCTCGATCGAGCAGGCGATCCGGCGGACGGCACAGGTGTTGGGACTGTCCACCGATTCCTGGACGATCGTCTTCTCGGTCCCTTATGCCGGCTTGACGATCTACGGGGAGAGTCTCTCCGCCATGGTGGCGCTCAGCACCGTCGCGATGGCGAAGGGCGACGAGATCCTCCCCGATCACGTCATGACCGGATTCGTCACGCCGGACGGACAGATCGGACCGGTCGGGGGGGTGCCGCTGAAAGTGAGCGCCGCGACACGCGCCCATATGCGGCGCGTGTTGGTTCCCGACGAACAAGATGTGGCCGACGAAGATTGGAGCACTCCTTTTATGGTGCAGGTCTCGCCCGTTCGAACGGTGCGCGATGCCTATTCCGCCTTGACGGAAACAGACCTCGCCGCCGCGCGTTAATCACCCCGACCCGTTCGCTCTCCCTCGCATTTCTTCCACAGGGCCTTTCGGATTTCCACCATTGCCAAGGTGTCCCGCGCGCAATAGTCCAAGAGCGCCTGTTTGATCCGCTCCCGTTCGACCCAATCCGTCACCTTGAACACCATCCGGGCATATTCGCATGCCGCCATCCCGCCCTCTTGAATGGCCAGGGATCGATAGTCCACCCCGGAGACCAGCGCCGGCGCCACCTGTTTGATCGAGTACGAGCCGGCGAAGGCCGGATGGTAGTAGTGGGCTTTCAGGACCGCGTGGAGGTCCCAGAGACGAGGCAGGAGCGCGCGCAATTCCGCCCGGCGGTGCGGCAGGGCTTCGGCCAATGCCTCGATCACGGCCCGTTCGTATGGCGAGTAGATGCAAATGGTTCCGGCCGTGCCCAGCGAGGCCAGCAACGACGCGGCAAAGGCCTCGCGGGGATCGTTGGGGGCGGCGGCAAGGAAAGCCTCCTCCCGAACGACCCCGTCCGACGACTCGATCTGGTTCGACCATTGGGTCGGGATCGTGTGATAGGGCCTGGTCCGCGGATACTTCGGGACGGCCGGCATGAAGGTTTCAAAATCGAGATGGTGGACGGGATGGCGCACCGCTTCGAGCGCATGCCGCAGACCCTTCCCGATCCATTCGACGTTGTCCCGCACCCGTCTCTGCACCGTCGTCAGGGTCGTCGACGGCGGAATCTCGTCGATCGTCGTGATGCCGCGCGACATCAACTCGTTCACCGTCCGATTGCTCCCCGGCAGATGAAAGATCCACCGCGGCGGCTTGTCCTTGGTGCAATGGGCCCAGAAGGGACATTCGTAGGGCGCATGGCAGTGCGCGTCCGGCTCGACCGCGGGCGGCGACGATGCCTGGAGCATGGCCCGCTGCGCGGCCAACGACTCGGCCACGGCCGGAAGAGCCGCCTGCACCGCCTCGGTCAGCTCTTCCCAGGCGAAGAGCTTGTCCAGGTCAACCGGGCCGCCGGGATAGTCATAGCCCGTATTGATCAGGAAGAGTCCGCAGGCCGCGAGCGAAACCCCGGCGCCTCGCAAGACATGGACCTGCACCGCCACATCCTGCACGTGGACCTCCTTGCGCCGCGTCGAGGATTTGACTTCGATCAGGCGAAAGGTCGGATGAGACGCGGCCGCGGCCCGTTCGAGAATATCGACGCGCACCAAGACCTGTTCGAACTCAAAAGCGCCTTCGAAGATCGCCGGTACGCCCGGATCGGCGACTAGCTCCGCCGTCCGTCGCAGGACCTCGGCCCGCTGTTTTGGTCCCGCCTCGACCAGCGCCCCGCCGGGAAACCGTTCGCGAGCCAGTGCGCCCACATCGGTCCCCTGATTCAGCCGCGCCCGGGCCGCGGCGTCCGGCGGCGTCGCCAAGGCAGGGTCGTGGACCTCCAGGTACAGGCGCCTGTGGCACTGGAGTCCCGCCAGAAACTTTGATTTGGACAACCTGTGCGGCTCCCCCGGCACCGCCGCTCGGTCCGGCGGGGAACCAGAATGGCCGGACCCGTTCATGGAGGCGACAGGGGGGCGGAAGAGGCCGGAGGAGGTTGCGGCGGAATCTGGCGCTTGACGTAGGGTGCCGGCCATGGGAGTCCCCGCTCGCCTTGGAGGATGGGGCTGAGCAGCGTCTTCACCAATTGGGTCCCGAAGCTCTCGGTTGCGCCCACGCCGGTCAGGCTGATCATGAAATTGTACTGCATGCGATCCTGGAACTTGATGTAGTAGAGCCCCAACGACCAGCACCGGCAGTCGTTCTGGTAGATGCCGGCGACGTCGATCTCAGGACTGTTGCCGGTCCGAATGTCATAGTACGATTTGGCGCCGATGGTCCAGCCGAGCGGCGTGCGAAACGCACCGCCGATCGTCACGAAATCCACCTCGCGGGTGGGAGCGAAGACCTCGCCGAACGAGAGCGGATTCCAAATGTCGCCGCGCCGGACCCGGTTGCCGGAGTTCGTGAAGCGCTGTCCCACTTCCAGATACCAGGCGTTGTGGCTCTGCAGGCGCAGGTCCGTGTTGAATTGGCTGAAACTGCCCCGATAGGGATCGAAGAACGAGTCGACCGTGAGCCCGATCTTGGTCTGCCCCGGCGGCGGCGACTGTCCCGGGGCCAGCGGCGCGAAGGTCAGAGGATCGCCGATCACCGCCCGCGCCCAGATGTCCGAGAACTTCTTGCCCGCCACGGCCACGGTCGCTGGCTGAATCGGCTGCGTCACCCGTGTAAATTGGTCGGTGCCCGCGAAGGGAAACTGCCGCGCCTGCGTCTGCACCGCTCCGACCTGGTAGCTTTGGCCGACCGTGATGTCCAGCAGATTTCGGGAACCGCCGGTCTTGTCCGAACGCAACAATCGATTCCGCAGCGAGTAGGTGACCAGGTTTTTCTTCAACAGATTGTCCACGTCGTCCACCTGCACGAGGTCGGACTGATCGGTGGGCGGCACATACTCGTAGATCACACGCGGCTCGATCGTATGCTGGACGCGATGCCCGTCGTCCTTTGTGTAGGTCCGCGCCAGCCGGCTGGTCGCCTCCAATCCGGCCCACAGCGTCTCGCGATGGGCGGCTTCTTTTGAGCCGGCGCTGCGGGTGTACACCGTTTCTCGCACCTTGACCTGGGGCGCCAGCGCCACCACCCGCCCGATGGAGACCGGATCGATCGTGAGAGACGGCACCACATCCGCCCGGCTCAGCGCGAACCCTTCTTCCCGATAGAAGTGATTCAGCGTGCTGTCGGCGTTGAACAACAGTGGGGTGCCGAAGAGCGGCACATTGACCAGCCGATGGCCCAGTTCCGGCAAGCGTTGGAACGAATCTTTCCCGCCCACGCCGACCGGCTGCAGATACTGCGCATTCACGTAGAGATTCCCCGTGGCCAACCGTTGATTGAGCAACAGGAACGAATCCTGGCTCGGCAGCGCTCGGGCGGCACCCGACAAGCTGAGATCGTTGAGGTAACTCCGATCGGTCAGCAGATTTGCCTGGCTGCGCAACAAGAGGTCGCTCGTGAACTGCTGCGTATGGGTGCCGGAAATGAGCGCGCGGGCCCGATCGACTTCAGTGTCCTGGATGAAATTCACGAGCCACTGCCCCTTGGAGTTGCGGTCCAAGATATAGCGATACTCGAGGTCTCCGCCGTAGCCTCGATTCGTCAGGATGTCCGGCGTGATTTGCATATCTTGGCTGGGACTGAGCGCCCAAAAGAAACCCTGCCGATAGTGGAACCCAAACCGATTGTCGTAGCCCACCGTCGGGACCAGAAAGCCGGACTTTCTCGCCGTCTGGATCGGGAAGGAGAGCTGCGAGAGCGGGATGAATTGATAGTCGTTCACACAGAGCCAGAGATTCTTTCCGTAGAAGCTCTCGTCCATGTTGATGTCGAGGTCTTCAAACGAAAACCGCCAGGCCGGCGTCTCCCCGTTCTTGGCATCGCAGTTGGTAAAGGTCCCTTCCTTGGCGCGATAGTGGGTTTCCGAGAACCGCTGCAGCAGCCGGCCCGTCACCAGCGTGTTGGAATCTTTCATATACAGCTTCCCGTTGGTGATCACGCTGGCTTCCGTATTGACGTTCAATTCCAATCGATCCGACCGGATATCGGTGTTGGTGTCCTCCAGATGGACGTGGCCGACGGCGACGAGGGTCCCGGACAGCATGTGCATCGTCACCTTATCCGCCGTCAACCGCATCGTGCCCTGCACGATCAGCACATGGCCCACCGCCTCATAGATATCGAGATTCTGAATGAAGGTGGTTGAGTCGGCCGTGACGTCGATGGGAATGCCGGAAGCCGTTTTCGCGGCGAGGGACTGTTGGGTTCCCCCCTTGGCCGCCCATGCGGGCGTACCGGTCCAGAGGAGAACGGCCAAACCCAGCAGCAGGGGGAGCCCAGGTGGCGACAGGGTACGACGCATCTCAGCCGCTGATGGGAGAGAGGTGGCACCCTTTGAGGAGGGCCTTCACTTCGCCGACCAACATCAGCGACCCGGTTACACAGATGAGATCCGAGGAAGAAGCCCGCCGTTTGGCTCGGTCCAGCGCATCCGCAACCGAGTCGACGGCCTCGACCGTCGGCCCGTCCGGCGGCAGGCAGGCTCGCAATTCTTCCACCGTCGCCGCACGCGGCATATCCACGTGGGTCAGGGTGACATGGTCGGCGACCGACGTCAGAGAGGAAAGGATCCCGGCCATGTCCTTATCCCGCATCATCCCCATCACCAGGTGCACCCGGCAGCCTGGATGGCCTTGTCGGAACTCACTCAGGTACCGTGCCACCGCGTCGGCCGCCGCCGGATTGTGAGCGCCATCAAGGACAACCAGCGGCTCCCGCTCAATCACCTCCAGCCGCCCTTCCCATGTCACGTCATGAAGTCCCTTCCGAAGGGCTTCGTCCGTCAGGCGAATCCCCCGCTCCGCCGCGGCTTCGAGCAACGCGACGGCGCAGGCGGCATTGTCCATTTGATGGATGCCGGACAACGGCAGGGACAAGCCCGTGAGCCTGCGAAATTCGCTGTGATAGGAGAAGTCGGCGGACGACTCGCCCTCCGCCCAGAATTCCCGTCCGAGCCGAAACCGCCGCGCCCGCCGATCGTTCGCGACGCGGTCTATGACGCGATCGGCTTCCGGCGCCAGACGTCCGGTCACCACGGGCACGCCCGCCTTGACGATCCCGGCCTTCTCAGCAGCGATCGCCTCCACCGTAGGCCCGAGCTGCTCCTGATGATCCAGCGCGACCGTCGTGATGGCGGACGCCAACGGACGCAGCACGTTGGTGGCATCGTATCGCCCGCCCATCCCGACCTCCACCACCGCCAGATCGACCTTGGCCTCGGCGAACGCATAGAACGCCATGGCCGTATTGAACTCGAAAAACGTCGGCGCCAGGTCGGTCCCCGCGGCCTCGCGCACGATCCGCACGAGATCGACCACCTCATCCTCGCCGCTCATCAGCCCGCTGACGCGGATCCGCTCGCGATAATCAACCAAGTGCGGCGAGGTATAGAGCCCCACGCGATAGCCGGCGGCCTGAAGGATGGACGCGGCCATGGCCGCCGTCGAACCCTTGCCGTTGGTTCCGCCGATGTGAACCGAGCGATAGCGCGCCTGGGGCGTCCCTAATCGGCTCAAGAGCCTGTCGATGGTCTCCAGGCCGAGTTTGATTCCGTGCCGCTGCAATCCATACAGATAGGCGACGGATTCGCGATAGGGCCGGTTCATCTCGGAGTGCGGAGAGGGCTCAGAAGTGGCTGAGCAGGGTGCTCAGGGTTTCCTTCAACTGCTTGCGCTTCACGATCATGTCGACCATCCCGTGGTCGAGCAGAAACTCGGACCGCTGGAACCCTTCCGGCAATTGCTGTTTGATGGTTTGTTCGATGACGCGGGGGCCAGCGAACCCGATCAAGGCTTTGGGCTCCGCGATGATCACGTCTCCGAGCATCGCGAAACTCGCGGTCACGCCCCCGAAGGTCGGGTCGGACAGAATCGTCACGAACGGCACCTTGGCCTCGCCGAGCTTGGCCACCGCCGCCGACGTCTTGGCCATTTGCATCAGCGAGAGGATGCCCTCCTGCATACGAGCGCCGCCGGAGGCGGTCACCAACACCAGCGGAAGCCGGCCGGCGATGCTGCGATCCGCCGCCCGGCTGATCTTCTCGCCGACCACGGAGCCCATGCTTCCACCCATGAAGCTGAAGTCCATGACGCCCAGCACGATTTTTCGGCCGTTGATCGCCCCCTCCCCCACCACCAACGCGTCCTTACGGCCCGTCTTCTGCTGTTGCGCCTTCACGCGCTCCTTGTAGGCTCGGGTATCGGTAAAATGCAGCGGGTCC
>FKKE01000927.1_pt3 | contig 21466 bp, 13 predicted proteins | sample 1106331 | NCBI WGS metagenome assembly FKKE01 (sample SAMEA3931202, study PRJEB13176) | freshwater metagenome | biome: Drinking water system; feature: drinking water; material: freshwater | place: China | collected 2013-02-06 | reverse complement strand
TGACGTCCGCCCATTCCAGCGTGTTGCCGAGGTACTCGCCCTTTTCGGACACGATCGCCGTCACTTGGAGCTCGAGCGTCAAGGGGCCGAGCTGGATGTCGGCGCGGTGCGGCAGATTCTTCGGATCGTCGAGAATCCGCCGTTGGCGCTCCGGCGCCTTGTGAAGTCCATCGATACACATCCCGACGAGCTTGTCCGCATTGAATCCTGCGATCACGTGTCTGATTTCCGGCTCCAGCTCCTTGAGTTTGGCCTGCGCCGCGTGGTTCACATAGGTGATCGTGTAGCTGCGGTCGCACATCAGCACGTTGGTGTTGGAGTGGTCGAGCGAGGACTTCAGGCGCGTCATCTCGATCTCGAGCCGACGCTTGGCCGTGACGTCCTCCCACTCCACCAGAAAACCGAGCGGCTCCCCGAGTTCCGACTCGACGGCCGTGACCAAGAGGTTGAGCGTGACAGGCCCGATCTGGATGTCGGCGCGATGGGGCAGATTCGCGGGATCGGCGAGGATCCGCCGCTGGCGGTCGGGCGCCTTGTGGTACTGGTCGATGGACGACCCCACGATCCGATCCGCGGCGAAGTTCGGCATCACCTTGCGGATCTCCCCTTCCAGGGCCCGCAATGTCTTCAGGGACGTCTGATTGGCGTAGGTAATCGTGAACGACGGGTCGCACATCAGCACGTTGGTGTTGGCCCGGTCCAGCGCCTGTTTGCACTGCTGCGCCAATCCGGACATGGCCGGCTTCGTCGTCGCTGCGGTCTTCCTGTGACGCCCCATGGTAGTGCCTCCCTTTCCAACGATGGGCGAACCGGCTGTCGCGGCGCCCTCCAACATGATGGATGTGACGGCGGCGTAGGCCTCCGCCCACGCCTGCTTGACGTTCGGAGTCCAGGCCGCGCCGGCGAATTCGCCCAGCACCGCCAGCAGATTTTCTCCGACCGCCTCGTAGTGGGCGGGCCTCGCGCCATAACCGACATGTCTGGCGCCCAGTCCCAAGAGCGCCTCCCGCAGCCGATCGGGGCGACGCAGGTTGCTCACGACGAGCGCGAGAGACGCGAGCAGCTTCTTGCGCTGCGCGGGCATGGAAAGCCCGCGAAACAGCGGCCGCACGGCGGGGTACCGGGCAAACAATCGCTCATAGAACCGTTTCACCAAGGCCTTCCCCTGAGGGGCCACTCGCTTGAAGCTCTGTTCCAACACCTCGACCTGCAACGCCATGCTGTGTCTCCTCGATCAGAACCGGCCGCTTACGAAATGAGTTCTTCCCCTTCCCCCACCAACCGCTCGATGTTCAACAGGGCGACCATTTTGCCGCCGCACTGGCCGATGCCGTCCAGAAATCCGACGTCGACGGCGCGGCCGAAGGCCGGCGGCGGATGGATCGCGGTCCGGTCGATGTCCAGCACGTCGGACACCGCGTCGACGACCAGTCCCACGACACGCTGCCGCACGACCACCACGACGATGACGGTGACCGGCGTATGCGCCGCCTGCGCCATGTTGAATTTGGCGCGCAGATCGAATACCGGGATGACGGCGCCGCGGAGATTCAGCACGCCCTCGATGTAGGGAGGCGTATTGGGAATGCGCGTCACGGCTGCGTAGCCCTTGATCTCCTGGACACCGAGGATATCCACCCCGTACGACTCCTCGCCGAGGGTAAAGGTCAGAAACTGACGGCACTCGGTCGCCGCTCCCCGCTCCGATTCAGCGCGCTCAATCGCGGTCATCGCTCCTCCTCTCTCGACGTCCCGTCGCCCTTCGGCCAGGGCTCCGAGGCGCGCGCGGCCAGGGCCTCGCACCCTGCTGCCTCGGTGCCGGCCAGCAAACGCTCCAGGCGGCGACGGAGTCGCCCGAGGTCTGTGGACTTGAAGGCGCGCGTGGTTTTTTCAAGGACCGCCACGGTTTCCCGGAGGAGTTCCTGATAGGTCCGGCAGTCCCGACAGACCGTTGACGGGGCAGCGCCGACGGACTCGTCCGGCAGATCGGCGCCTTTTGGCAGAATCATCGTCTCCTCCCCGTGTCCAAGGCCCGGCGCCAACACGAAAACGCCGGCGCCGACCTACAGGGCTGTATCGTGCAAGACCGTGAAAGGAAAGATCGGTGGGTTCCTGATCGAATGGTCAGGGTTTCTCGGACATCGGCGCGCCGATTCGAGGCCCGATGGCTCTGCGGTGGATTTAGGGGTCCCCTGGCCGTTGAGGAGGTTGCGGCTCGATACCCGCGGATGTGCCGGGACGTTGGGGGGCTAGACTTCCGGGGGAATGACACCCGTTCGGATGGCATACCGCACCAACCCCGCCACATCGTGAATGTCGAGGCGGTGCATCAGATCGGCGCGGTGCGTCTCCACGGTCTTGACGCTGAGGTTGAGCTCGTAGGCGATCTCTTTGGTCGAGAGGCCGTTGGCGATGAGGCGGAGAATCTCGCGCTGACGGGTCGTCGGCTCGTTCCGGCCGGGGCCGCCGGCGTGTTTATTGATGGCCGTCACGACAGCCTTCGAGACCGCCGGCGTCAAATACGTCTCCCCGCGCATGACCGCTTTCAACGCCATGTCCAACTCAAGGGGCTCGGCGCCTTTCAACAGATAGCCGACGGCCCCCCCGCGGAGGGCATCCCGCACGTACCCCTCGGTCGCGTGCATCGACAGCATCACCACTCGGACGTCCGGCGACTGTTTGGCCAGTTGCCGAGTCAGTTCGAGCCCGGTCATGCCCGGCATGGCAATGTCCACCAAGGCCACATCGGGCTGCGCCGCCTGGGCCGCCTGCAGGGCTTCCTGGCCGCTGCCTGCCTCCGCGACCACCTCGATGCCCTCGATCGTCTGCAGCAAGGCCCGCAGCCCGGCCCGCACCAGTGTGTGATCGTCCGCCAGCAACACGCGAATGCCGTTCATGATTCCCCCTCCTGATTCGTGCGCGCAGCGACGGGCGCCGCGACCGGAATCGCGACTCGAATCTCCGTGCCCGCGCCCGGCGCCGTCACGACCGCCCACTCGCCGCCGACATGCTTCACGCGCTCCTGCATCGTGAGCAGACCGAGCCCCTGTCCGCCGGCCTGGGGATCGAACCCGCGTCCGTCATCGCAGATCTGAAGATGCAGGGTGTCCTGGAGCCGCCGCAGACCGATCTCGACCCGGCTTGCTCCGGCATGGCGCAGGATATTCGTGAGCGCTTCCTGCACGACCCGATAGCAGGCCGTCGCCTGCTCCGTCGAGACATCCGCGAGGTCCTCTTCCACCTCCAGGCGCAACGCCCAGCCGGCCCGCTCCGCCTGTCGTTCGCCGAGCCATCGAACGGCTTCGGCCAATCCTAAATCGTCCAGCGAAGCGGGCCGGAGATCCAAGGACAGATCCCGCACGCGGTGCGTGAGGTCGTCGAGAATGGCCAGTGAATCCCCGGCGGCCGCGGGCCCGGACTCCGCCGCCGCCCCCTGACGCTGGGCGGCCAACAGATTGATCTTGATCGCGGTCAGGGCCTGGCCGACTTCGTCGTGGAGGTCCATGGCCAATCGGCGACGCTCCTCCTCCTGCACCTCGAGCAGGCGGCGGGACAGCGCCCGCTGCCGCTCGCCGGCATCCTTCAGGGCTTCCGCGGCCCGCACCCGGTCCGTGATATCCCGGGCCATAAACAGCACCGTCGCTTTGCGGCCCGGCAGCCGGCTCATCAGCGAGCTGCGCCCTTCGAACCACCGACGCCCGCCGGGCAGATCGATCGCGTACTCGACGATCTCCACCCGCCCCGTCTCCACGGTGCGGCGGATGACGCCCACGCACAACTCCGCCAGATCCGGCGGCAGCACCTCCTGCGCCAGCCGGCCGCGAAGCTCCGCCGCCGGCCGGAGCAGCAAGCGTTCGTCCGGCGTCAGGACCTCGAGATACCGCCCGTCCTCGTCCAAGACAAAGGAGACGTCGGGCACGGCCTCGACGAAGGCGCGCAGCCGTCGTTCGTTGTCCTGCAGCTGTTGCATGGCCGCCCTCAGCTCGGTGATATCGGCCACCATCGCCAGCGCGCCGGCATAGCCGCCGTCGCGATCGAGAATCGGCGTGGTGGAGAGCAGGGCCCAGAGGTCCGCGCCGTCCTTGCGGCGGAACTTGAACTCATAGTGCTCGCTGATCCCCGCCTGCCGTCGCTCCAAATTCCGCTCGCAGAGCCGCCGCCCCTCATCGTCCATGAAGTCGAAAAGGGGCCGGCCGATCATCTCCGAGACCGTCCAGCCGAGCATGGCGGCCATCTGGGCATTGACGTAGCCGGTCCGGCTCTCCGCGTCGATCATCCAGATGCCTTCCGTCGCCGTTTCGACGATCCGGCGGTACCGGGCTTCGCTCTCGCGGAGCGAGTCCTCCGTCTGCTTTCGACTCGTAATATCTCGGGTGACGCTCAGCACGGAGACCACGCCCCCCTCGGCGTCCCGCAACGGCACGGCGCGGGTTTCCATCCAACGGACGGCGCCCTTCAGACTCACCACGCGAAATCGGAGCGAGGCGGCCTCGCCCGCGCACCCGGCGTGGTGACCCTGGATAAAGGCCTCCCGGTCCTCCGGATGCACAACGTCGAAGACGCAGCGACCGAGGAGTTGGTCGGGGGAGTCGGCCTCCAGCATCGCCAGCCCCGCCGCGTTCATGGTGAGGAGGGTGCCGTCAGGCGCGACTGTCTTCACGCATTCCGGCTCCGCATCGAGGATGGTCCGCAGACGCTGTTCGCTCTCGCGCAGCGAGTCCTCCGCCCGCTGGCGATCGAGCCCCGCACCGATCCACCGGGCCATGAGCTGGAGAAACGTGCGATCGGCTTCGTTGAAGGGTGTCGTCCGCCCCTCCCGGCTCATGAAACAGATCGTGCCGTAGGGTTCGCCCGCCACCGACACCCGCGTGCCCAGATAGCTCTCGAACCCGAACATGAGATGCCCGGGATGCTCGCGGAATTCGGAGTCGCCCCACCGTTCGATAGCCAGCGGTTCCGCGAGGGTGAGCGCTCCGGCGCAGGGTCCGCCGCAGAGCGGCACCATCTGGCCGTTGAACTCCTGTCCTCCCTCCGCCGAGCGCACAATGTTCAGCTCCAATTGTTCGCCCGCCGCGCGGGTCAGCATGCCGACGGAGAGGCCGAACCGGCGGCGCCCCACGTCCAGCATGGCCTCGACCTGCTGACGAAACGAGAGGCCCGGCGACGACGTCACGTCATACAGGTCCCGAAGACTCTGTTCGCTTTGGCGGAGCGCGGCCTCGGCCAGTTCGCGCCGGCGGATGTCCGCTTGCAGCAGCTGGTTGACCTTCGTCAGTTCGGCCGTGCGTTCCGACACCCGGAGTTCGAGCTGGTCCTTCGCCTCCTGCAGAGCCGCTTTCGCCGCCTGCTGCTCCGTCACGTCGCGGCAGTAGGCCAACACCCCGTAGACCTCGCCCCGCTCGTTGCGGAGGGGCCCCTTATACGTGTCGAAGATCCGGAGTGTGCCGTCGGCGAGGGTGGCCGGGTCGTGCGGATTGTGGGCCAGGCGCCCCTCGAAGGCCTCGCGGTCGTCGGCGTGAAAGCCGCGAATGCCCTTCTCCGGATTGCCGTCGCAGAGCTCCGCCGACCAGAAGTCCGTGTCCGGCCGCCCGATCATCGTCTCCGGCGCGATCCCCTGAGACATCGCGAAGCTCCGATTGGCCAGGAGAAACCGATGCGCCCGATCCTTGACGAAAATCCAGTCCGGCGACGAATCGATGACTTCCTGCAACAGCCCGCGCGTCTGGTCCAAGTCCGCTGTGCGCGCCCGGACCAGCCGTTCAAGCTCGTCGTGAAACCGCCGCGCCGCTTCTTCCGCCTCGACGCGCTCCGTGATATCCGTGGCCAACCCGGCGATCCGGGTCACCTGCCCCACCTCGTTTCGCACGGGGAAGGCCCAGTCTTCGATCCAGCGGACAGTCCCATCCGGCTTGAGCACGCGGTATCGCTCTCGATACTGGCCGTCGGCCTGTTTCACAGACGCCGCCATCCGGATTCGATCCCGATCATCCGGATGGATGGCCTCCAGCCAGGATCGAGGCTGCTCGTACAGACTCCGACAACTCCGCCCCCAGATCTGCTCATACGCGGGGCTCACGTAGAGGATCTCGTTCTTGTCGGGAGTCGACAGCCAAAACACTTCCTGAATCGATTCGGCCATCTGGCGGAAGCGCGATTCGCTCTCTACCAGCGCATCTTCGGCCTCCTTGGCTTCGGTCACGTCCTGGCAGACGATGAGCGCGAGGGGTTCGGAATCCGCCGCCGCCGCCGCCGCCGCCGCCGCCGCCGCCGGCAAGATTCTGGCCGTTTCCCTGACCCAAAGGACTGTTCCGTCCTTCTTCACTTTTCGAAACTCACGGTTGAGCCGACCGGCATGATGCGCGCCAGGTTGCGCGAACGCGTCGTCGAGCGTCCGCTGGGCCGCCTCTTGATCCTCGGGATGGAAGAGGGCCAACACGGATCGGCCGAGCAACTCTTCCGGCTCGTAGCCCAGATGTTGCGCGCCGTACCGATTGACCGAAGTAATCGCGCCGCTCGGGGCGACCGTAACGTACATGGAAGGAATCTGTTCATAGAGCGCGCGATAGCGCGCTTCGCTGGCAGAGAGGGCTTCGTGCGCCCTGTTCCGTTGAATGGCCGTTGCAACGTGATCCGCGATGGTCTGCGCCAGATGGATTTCGGCGTCCGTGAACCGATGCGGCGTGTCGTAGTACAACATGAACTTGCCCAGCAGTCGGTCCGGGGACCGCAGCGGGATAAAGCCGAGCGCCGCAATGCCCTCCGCCGCGAAGGCCTCTCGATAGGCCTCGAGCGAGGGCTCTTGCGCAACATCGACGATGCAGATCGGCTGCGCCTCCACCGACGACTGCGCCCAAGGGGAATGACCTTCGACGCGCAACTTGTACGTCTCCGACAAGCCCTGCGAGGCCTTGAACCGCAACACCCCATCCGCGTCAAAACGCAAGATGGAGACCCGGTCGGCGCGCAGGGTGCGCCTGATGCCCGCCATGGCGATGTCGTACACGTCCGCCAGCGTGGCGGAGCCTGACAGAGCCGACGCCAGCTCATAGAGGACGGCCTGCTGTTCCAGATGCCGGACCCGTTCTTCCTCCGCCTGTCGACGCGCCGTGATGTCGCGCATGAAACAATGGTGACCGATGTAGTGACCCGTTGCATTGACCCGCTTCACCATCAGGACCTGCTTGTAGAAGCGCCGGCCATCCTTGCGGACGGCGCGCGCCTCGAACTCCGCCTTGCCCTCCTTGCCCAGGCGTTCGTAGGCCGCCGTGGCGATCGGCAGATCCTCGGGATGCAGGGTCGTCGAGAAATGCGCGCCGACCATCTCGGACGGCTGGTAGCCCACCATCTGCGCGTAGAAGTCGTTGACGAATTCGTATTCCCCCCCCGCGTTCAGGCGCGCGATGCCGGGCATGGCCTGGCTCAAGGCCATGTGTTGCTCCCGTGCTTGCTCCTCCAAGCCCCGCCGGCTCGTCACATCGACGATCGAACAGAGAATCGCCGGCGCGCCATCGTGCTCGATCGGAGACAGCCCGACCTCGACCGGGAATTCGCTTCCGTCCTTTCGGCGCGCGAAGAGTTCCCGGCCTGCGCCCATGCTGCGGGCCTCCGGCGCGCCCATGAATCGCCGGCGAAACTCGGTGTGGCCCTCCCGATACCGTTCCGGGATCAGGTCCTCGACCGACAAGTCCAGCAACTGGTTCCTCGCATAGCCGAACATGCGCTCGACCTGCTCATTCACCAGACCGATGGAGCCGTCGGCCTTGACCACCAACAAGCCGCTAGGCGCGGACTCGACGACCTGGCGGAACCGGGCTTCACCGGCGCGGCTCTCCTGTTCCGCGTGCTTATGTTCGATCGCCAGCCGGGCCAGGTGCGTCGCCGTCCGGATGAGTTCCAGCTCGCGCAATCCCGGCCGCCTCGGCGTGCGGTAATACATGGCGAAGGTGCCGAGCGCGCGCCCTCCGCTGGAGAGGATGGGCGCCGACCAGCAGGCCCGCAGTCCATGCTGGAGGGCGAGGTCCCTGTAGTCGGCCCAGAGGGGATCGACGGCGATGTCCTCGACGATCACCGTCCGCTTGGCGTAGGCGGCGGTGCCGCACGAACCGACCGCCGGCCCGATGGCCACCCCGTCGATGGCCGCGTTGTAGGCGTCCGGGAGGCGCGCCGCCGCCGCGCACCGAAGCCGCGTCCCCGACGCGTCGAGCAGGAGGACGGACCCGAGCATGTCCGGCGCCTGACTTTCCACCATCCGCACCAGCGCATCGAGCGTCTCGGCGAGCGGCGCCGGACTGGCGACCTGCTCGAGAATTCTCGCGCTCCCGGCCGTCAGCTCTTCGGCCCAATGCCGTTCGACCGCTTCCTCGATCAGTCGATCGCGGCTGACTTCCAATTCCTTCGTGCGAGACTCGACGCGCCGTTCCAATTCGGCCTGGATGACGTGGAGCGCCTCTTCGGTCCGCTTGACCTCGGTCACGTCGACGGAAAAGACGATCACGCCGGCGACGCGACCCGCTTCATCCAGGGAGGGAATCTTGTCGGTGCGGACGATCCGTTTTTCGCCGGACGCGGTGGTGTAGGGCTCGAGAATGCCCAGTTTCGGCTTGCCGGTCGCGATGACTTCCAGGTCGTCACGATGATAGGCCGCCGCTTCTTCCGGGTAGAGTTCGTAGCTGGATCGGCCTTCCAACGCGCCGACCGGTTGATTGAGAGAGTCTGCGGCCGCCTGGTTGAGCCGCAGAATGCGGTTCTCTCGGTCCTTGTACCAGATCATCGCGGGCACCGCGTCCAGCACCATCCGCCGTTCGCGCTCCAACGCGCGCAGGCTGGCGGCCCGCGCATCCGCTTCGTCGCGCGACCGCACCAATCTCCGGGCGCCCCAGTACAGCACCAGGCTGACCAGGCTGCCCGTGCACGCGGCCGCAGCGACGAGAGGATCGACCAGGGAGCGCCACGCCCTCGGCTGAGGGTTGAACACCAGGAGCCACTGTCGGCCGGCCACCGTGAGCGACATCGAGAGCGCCTCGCCGGGCGGCCGATCACCCGCGTCGGCCGGTGTCGCGAATTGTGAGGGGTAGAGCCGGCGCGTCGGGGAGGGGGCCGGGCCGTCATAGACGGCCAGCATCGGCCGGTCGTCCGCCGCAAGACTCCCGAGGCCATCGACGAGATCGCCGATCCGGATCGGCGCGTAGGCCAGCCCCTTCAGCGCCTGTTTCCGCTGCGCGTCGGCGCGCGTTGCGCCGTCTCCGGCATAGATCGGCACCAACAGCAACACCCCGACCTGGCGGGATCCGGTGATCTCCTGAACCAGCGAGAGGGGCCCGGTGAGGGTCGGATGCCCGCTCTGGATCGCCTCTTCCAGCGCCGCCCGGCGGACCGGATCGGTCGCGATGTCATAGCCGAGCGCCGCGCGATTGCGCTGATCGCGAGGTTCGAGGAGCATGACGGGGTAGTATTCGTCGCGCCGTCCCGGCGGCCAGACCGCGAAGGACGCGCTCCCCGCGCCGCCCGCCGAGGCCGTCAGTCGCTGATAGTCTTGGTGGCGCAGCCGCTGGATATAGCCGACTCCCAACATCCCCGGATAGCGGAGCGGGACGTTCAGACGTTCGACATACTCCCGGAATTCACGCCTGGATCGGACCTCATCGACGGAGAAGAGCGCGGCGGTGGCCCGGAGGATCGACGACGCCGACTCCACGCGTTCCTCCAGTTCATGCCTGATCTGCGCCGCCGCCTGTTCGAACCGCGCGCGCCGCATGTCTTCGCTGGAGCGCTGCAGAAGCCAGGCGACAACCAGCGTGAGCGTCATCGCCCCGAGCAAAATCAGAAGGGGCAGCGCACGGCGCGTCCGCAGCCCGCTGCCGAGGCGAGGCGCCACTCTGGTCGGCGTGAAATCGGTCACGGAAAATCCCCCCTCGCTCGGCCTCGTCGGTTCTGCCGAGACCGGCGCGCCACTGGGCTCTGCCGGGCGCGTCCGCTCTCGCCCCCCTTCACTGGGTCACGCGTGGATACACACGTCCAGTTTCTTCATCGCACAATCCTGGGGGAATTCCTATCGGGGATTTCCTGGTCCGGGCGTCGGATCAATCCTGAAAGGCAGAAAAAATGAAAAAAAAGGGGACAGTCCCCTTTTTCGAGGCCTGAAACCGGAAATGCTGAACGCGGAAGGCTGAACGATGAACGAGGAGAGGAACAGAAAAGTAAAAAAGGGGACTGTCCCCTTTTCAGGCGCGCTTCACCGTGACGCGCCCGAATCCGAAACGAAAGACGCTTCACGTTCCCTAATCGCCTCACGCCTTCAAGCAGCGTGGGGGAGATTCTTCAGCTGATCGGTAGGAGACGCCCACTTGGCGAGGACGCGCCGGAGTTCGTCGCTTTTCACCGGCTTGGTGATGTAGTCGTCCATGCCGGCCTCCAGGCAGCGCTCGCGGTCCCCCTGCATGGCGTTGGCGGTCATGGCGACGATGGGAATATGGCAATGGGTGATAGGCGATGGGCAATGGGTGGGAGAAGAGGCCTCCGTCCTATCGCCTATCGCCGCGAGCCTAAAGCCTGCACGCGATTCGGCTTCTCGAATCGCGTGCGTGGCTTCGAACCCGTCCATCTCCGGCATCTGGCAATCCATGAACACGAGGTCATAGGGAATCTTGGCGAGGGCATCGACGGCTTCCTTCCCGTTGTGCGCCACGTCGATCCGGCACCCGAGCTTTTCCAGCATGCGGACGGCGACTTTCTGATTCACGGCGTTGTCTTCCGCCAGCAGGACGCGGATCTTGCGGCCTTCGTCCGGCGCAGCTCCCGGTGAGGCGTCCGGCGCGGAACCGCCGGCTTGCCTGGATTCGGCGACCGGCGCGGGAGACGGCTCGCCCATCTGGGCGGCGCCGCCCATCGCCTGACAGAGCTGCCGATACAGCGCATCCCGATGGAGCGGCTTGGTGAGCTGGAGGGTCACGCCGGCCTCGCGCGCGGCCCCGAGATGGCTGCGATCCATCAGGGACGTCAAGAGGACGAGGCAGGTCGCCGCATGGGCCGGCTGCTGCTTGATGGCGGCGGCCAGCTGGATGCCGTTCATTTCGGGCATCTGCATGTCGAGAATCGCCAGATCGAAGGGTTCACCGCGGTCTGCGGCCTTGCGCATCAGCTCCAGCGCCTCCGCGCCGCCGACGGCCGACTGATGCGTCATCCCCCACACGACCGCGTAGTGTTGCATGATCGTCCGATTCGTGGCGTTGTCGTCGACGATCAGCATGCGCTTACCGGTGAGGTCGGCCTGCGGCGCCGCGACCGGCTTCACGAGAGCCGCCGTGGACTTTTTCAACCGCACCGTGAACCAAAAGCAGCTCCCGCTGCCGGGCGCGCTCATCAAGCCGATTTGGCCGCCCATGGACTCCACCAGCCGGCGGCAGATCGCCAAGCCCAGGCCCGTGCCACCGAATTTCCGGGTCGTGGAGCTGTCGGCCTGGCTGAAGGCCTGGAACAGCCGAGCCTGCGCCTCCGGCGGGATGCCCACACCGGTATCGCTGATGTCGAACCGCACGTGAATCTGATCCTCGCGCTCCTCCAGCAGCGACACATACAGCGACACTTCGCCTTGATGGGTAAACTTGAGGGCATTCCCGACCAGATTCATGAGCACCTGCCGCACACGCCCCGGATCCCCCTCCACCGCCGTCGGCACTTGGGCATAGACCAGCCCGGAGAGCTCCAGCCCCTTGGCGTGGGATTTTTCCGCCAGCAGATCGAGCACTTCCTCGACGACGGTTCTGAGATCGAACGGAATCTGCTCCAGGTCCATCTTCCCGGCTTCGATCTTGGAAAAATCCAGGATGTCGTTGATGATGGCCAGGAGGGCATCGCCGGAATTCCGCACGGTCGTGGCGAACTCGCGCTGCTCGGCCGTGAGGTCGGTGTCCAACAGCAGCCCCGTCATGCCGATCACGCCGTTCATCGGGGTGCGGATTTCATGGCTCATCGTCGCCAAGAAGTCCGCCTTCGCGCGCGCCCCGGCTTCCGCCGCCTCTTTCGCCTCCCGCAACTCCGCTTCGGCCTGCTTGCGCTCGGTGATGTCGATCATGGTGCCCATCATCCGGAGCGCGCGGCCCTCGTCGTCGCGCTGGACGACCTTCCCCCGCACCAGGACCCAGATCCAGGCGCCGGATCGGTGGCGCAGCCGATGTTCGGCGACAAACCGCTCGCTGGCCCCGCGGACATGGTCCTCCAACAACCGCTCGACCGTCGGACGATCCTCCTCGTGAATCCGGGTTCTCCAGTCCGACACGTTATTGAGCGGAATGTCCTGATCCTCGAGCCCCACCATCCGTATCCAACTCGGACTGTAGTAGGCCTGCATGCTGAGCAGGCGCCAATCCCACAGCCCATCGGACGTGACCTCCATGGTCAGCCGAAACTGCTCTTCACTCGCCCGCAGGACCGCGTTCGCCGCTTTTCTCTTGAGGAACTGGCTCATCTGGAGGCCGACGGCTTCCAGCACGTCGAGAATTCTGGGCGTCTCCGGCATCGGAGCATGGTGGAAAAATTCCAATACGGCATGCACCGCGCCGTCCACGAGGATGGGAAAGGCCACCGCTCCGTGCAGATTCGACGCCGCCGCATAGGAGGCTCGCGGGAAATTCGGGTCCTTGACGACGTCGGCGATCCAGGCCGGCTTTCGGCTCGCCCACACCCTCCCGGGAAGCCCTTCACCCTCCCGGAAGCGGATTTCGCGACTCTTCGCGATGAACGCGCCGTAGTCCAGGGTCCCCGCCGCCTGAATGGCGAGACAGGTCAGTTTCTGGTCGGCAGGGTCCAGGGTCCAGACTTCCCCCAAGTCCCAGCCCAAGGCCTCGCACACCTCTTGCAAGAGCACGGCCATGACCTCCGCGGCCTCTCCCGACGCGGCATAGGCTTTGGTGCCGGCCAACTGCACCTTCGCCATCTGTGTCGCATGCCGGCTCTCCGTAATGTCCCGCAGAAAGGCGCTGAAGTGGGCGCCGCCGGAGAGGGCAAGGGGCGTGATGGCCAGCTCGACCGGGAACTCCGTGCCGTCCCGCCGGAGCGCGGTGATCTCGATGCGGCGGCCCAGCACCGGGCCCTCGCCCGTTTGGCGATAGCGCTGCAGCCCTCGCTCGTGAGCCTCTCGATGTTGCGGCGGCACGATCAATTCCGAGAGGCGCCGCGAGACGGCCTCCGCGCGCGGCCAGCCGAAGATCGTCTCCGCCTGCGCGTTCCACTCGGTGATCCGCCCCTGGGCGTCCATGATGATGACCGCGTCCAAGGCGGTACTGATCACCCGCTTGGTCTGCTGGTCGCTGTCCCTCAATTTCGAAATCAGCGAGACGGTCGCGCGTTGGTTGATCAGGAATCCCACCGCGAAGAGGACTGTGATCATGACCAACCCGGCGCCGAACAGGAGCCTGGTCCGATCGGCCAGCATGCCGCGCGCCGCCGCTTCGGACCGTACGTGCTGCTCCTCCGCCAAACGCACGGCCGCCTCGATGTGCGTCCGATGCGCATCGTACAGGATCCGCAGCGGACCATGGGCCACCTGGGCGGCTTTGGCCCGATCCCCGGCCTCCACCGCCGGGAGAAACTCTCGATGCCACACCGCGAAAAACTCCTGCGCCGGCTTGGCGGAGGTCTCGACCAGCATCTCCTTGAGCGGCCCATTTGGAAGCTGCGCCTGCCAATAGGCTCGTCGCGCCACGTACTGCTCTTCCAAGGCCAAGGCCCGGGCGATGAGTTCGCGTGTCGTCTGATGATCCAGGTCGTCGAGCAACCGCAGCGTCTTGAGGTAGGAATGGACGATGAAGGCCGGAGGCGGCAGGATATCGGCGATGAGGTCCTTATTCTGGATGATCTCCTGGTAGTGGGGCCCGTTGATCTGGACCGTTTTGATCGTCTCGGACAGCAGGGCCGCGAAGAGCCCGATCGCGAGGCAGGCCCCCGCTGCATAGGCGCCGATAATCGCGCGGTCTCGAATGGTCGTGACGGAAGACATCAGGGTGCGCAGCATCCAACCCAGTGACTCGGGTGTCTCGCGGAGGGGCTGTGACATGGGCAGACCTCGAACGGCAGGTCCCCCCTCGACGTGGCATCCGTCGTCCCCTTCGAATCTTATCGACAGAAAATGGGCAGAACCTTAGCCGAACCGGCGCGGACGGACAGCCAAAAAGCAGCCAAAAAGGGGACAGTCCCCTTTTTGGCTTGTTGGTAGGCGGCCTCTGCGCTACCGGCAGCGGCAGGGGTTGGCTTGCGATTCGCGCAGGGCATAGTCGATGACGGACCGGCGGCGGTCGAGCTGGACGGCGCAGCAGGCATCGAGCATCGATTTGAGCCGCTTGCGGCCGCGCTGGACGCGCGACTTCATGCCGGGAAGCGAGAGGCCCAGGCGTGTGGCGGCGGCGGGCTGGCTCAGGCCCTCCAACTCCACAAGGGTCACGGCCTCCCGGTAGGCAGGCTCTAGCCGATCGATCATGGGCCGGAGACAGCCGGCCAAATCGGCCCGCGGGTCGGTCGGCGCCGGGTCATCGGGGGTGGACGAAAGTCTCCCTCTCGTGTCGGCGCCCTCCATGTCGCCGGCCAGGCCGGCGGGCCGCTCCCGCCGGCGCGCCGGCAACCGCGCATGGTCGACGATGACGTGCCGGGTGATCTGGTAGAGCCACGACACGACTTTGCGAGAATCCTTGAGACTGCCGAGCTTTCGATGCATCCGCAAGAAGACCTCTTGCAGAATATCGTCGACATCGGCGGCCTCGGCCACCCGTTTGGCGACGAAACCGCGTAGTCCGGACTGGACTTCCTCCCAGACCGCCTGTGGGTCGTGACGCATCGTAGTCGTTCCTGAATGGTTACCAGTTTACAGTTTTCAGTTTACAGTGTGGAGTTTCAGACACTGCTCACTGGGAACTGATTGCCGATCACCCCTTCATGGTTTTCAGTGTCCAGTTTTCAGTCGGCAGTTTCAGAAAGTGACACCTGAGAACTGACAACTGTATACCCCCCGCAGGGTTCGCAGTATACGGTTTTCAGTTTGCGGTTTCAGAAACTGGTTACTGAAAACCGATGACTGTCGACCCTTTACGTCCCTCCGCATGCGGCGACAGCTCCCCCCGCTTGCGGTCCCTTCGGCAGACAGCAACCCGTCTGCGCCAGAGGGCCCGCCACCGGCAACTGCTCGTGCACCGTGAACAGCTCCCAGGCGTTCCCATCCGGGTCCGAGAACCAGAGCTTGTCCTGCCGCGCAAAGCAGCAGGCGACATTCTCTTCGACGCGAGCCAGGACACCGGCGTCGATCAGACGCGTCTTCCAGCCGGCGATCTCCTCGACCGAATTCACCTCGATGCCGAGATGATTGACCCGGCTGATCTCCCCCGATGTGGAGACCAGCGACAGATTCAAGGCTGGGTCGGCCAAATCGAACTTGGCGTAGTCCGCGGTCTGCTTCTGCGGTGCGACACCAAACACCTTCTGATAGAATGCCACCGATTCCGGCACGCTGCGGACATCCAATGACATGTGGGGTCTCATGGGCGCCTCCTCACCTTGTTGTCGACAAGGGCTGATTCCCTCGCCTACCCTAGAGACGGAGGCGGCGGCAAAAGGATGCAGGGCGAGGGGCGGGGGTCATCAGGGAGGTTATCAGTGATCAGTGCTCAGTTTGTAGGTTCGGATACTGGCGCCTGTTGACCCTGAACGTCGAAAAGGGGACTGTCCCCTTTTTGTCACTTGTGGCTCTGTCGGGTGAAACGATTCGTTCGCCTGCGAGACAGCCCAGCTGAGTGAATGTGGGGCGGTCTGCCTCGGGGCCGGAGATGATGGCATGGCCAGCGCGTTGCTCTATGACCGCCTGCAGTTCGCGTTCACCGCGACGTTTCACTATCTGTTTCCCCAGCTCACGATGGGCCTGGCCCTGCTCCTGGTTGTGCTCCGCACCAAGGCTTTGCGCAGCGGCGCCGCCCATGATCGGGGCGTCGCGCGATTCTGGACCAAGCTCTTCGCCCTCAGCTTCGCCTTCGGCGTCGTCACCGGCATCCCCCTCGAATTTCAGTTCGGCACCAACTGGGCCCGGTTCTCCAACGTCGCGGGCGGCGTGATCGGTTCCACCCTCGCGATGGAGGGCGTCTTCGCCTTCTTCCTGGAATCCTCGTTCCTCGGCGTCCTGCTCTACGGCGAATCGCGCTTCAGCCAGCGCAGCCTCTGGGCGGCTTCGGTCCTCCTCTGTCTCGGGTCCTGGCTCTCGGGCTATTTCATCCTCGCGACCCATGCCTGGATGCAACATCCCGTGGCCTACCGGGTGGCCGACGACGGCCGGCTCTTCGTCGAGAGCCTGTCGGGCCTCCTCACCAATCCCTGGCTCGTCTGGGAATACACGCATACGATGACGGCCGCGGTGGTCACGGGTTCATTCGTGATGGCGGCGGTGGGCGCGGGTTATCTGCTTGCGGACCGGCATGTCGAGCAGGCCAAGACCTTCCTGCGCACCGGCGTGACGGCCGGGGCCGTCGCCTGCGCCCTCATGATTTTCCCGACCGGCCACGGCAATGCCCGGCAGGTCTTCGAGCATCAGCCGATCAAGGGCGCCGCCTTCGAAGGGCTCTTCACGAGCGAGCGGGGCGCCGGGCTCTATCTGATCGGCCAACCCAATATGGAAACGATGACCATCGACAATCCACTGGAGGTGCCCCACGCCCTCAGCATCCTGGTCTACGACGAGTTGTACGCCCAGGTAAAGGGCCTCGATGCGTTCCCACGAGAAGACTGGCCGGACAATGTGCCGTTGCTCTACTACGCCTATCACATCATGGCGGGACTCGGCACGATCCTCGTGGGAGTCAGCGGCCTGGCGCTGTTGCTGCTCTGGCGAGGCCGTTTGTTCCAAGCGAGGTGGCTCCTGTGGGCGCTGATGCTCAGCGCGCCGCTGCCCTATCTGGCCACCACGGCCGGGTGGATGACGGCCGAGCTGGGCCGCCAACCCTGGCTCGTCTATGGTGTGTTTCGAACGGCCGACGGGGCCTCCCCTTTGGTGCATTCGGGAAACGCCCTGTTCACCCTCATGGGGTTCCTGGGGCTGTATCTCCTGCTCGGACTCCTATTCCTCTTCCTGGTGGCGGACTGGCTCCGACGGGGCCCGGCGCCGCACCCGCATGGGACCTGAGCGTATGGACACGATCTGGTACGGCATCCTGACCGCCATGCTCGCGATGTACGTCGTGCTCGACGGGTTCGACCTCGGCATCGGGACGACCTCTCTCTTCCTGGCTCGAACGGAACCGGAGCGGCGGGCGGCGCTGGCCGCCATCGGCCCCGTGTGGAACGGCAACGAAGTCTGGCTCATCGCGAGCGGGGGCCTGCTCTTCTTCGCCTTTCCCAAAGCCTACGCGGCGGGCTTCAGCGGATTTTATCTGGCGCTCATCGTGGTGCTCTGGCTGCTGATGTTTCGCGGTCTCGCGTTGGAGCTGCGCGGGCACGTGGCCCACCGGCTGTGGCGGCAATTCTGGGACGCCGCCTTCGCGGGATCGAGCGCCGGACTCGCCCTGGTCTTGGGCGCGGCCCTCGGGAATGTGATTCGCGGGGTCCCGCTGAATCAGGACGGCTATTTTTTCGTCGCCCTCTGGACAGACTTCCGCAGCGGGCCGAACCCCGGCATTCTGGACTGGTTCACCCTCCTCATGGGACTCGCCGGCGGCGTGATCCTCTCCTGGCACGGGGCGAACTATCTGGCGCTCAAATGTGAGGGAGCCTTGTACGACCGTGCCGCAAGCTTCTCTTGGTCGGCCGGATGGGTCGTGGGCGGCCTGACCGCCGCGGTGATGGGCGCGATCACCCTCGTGCAGCCTGGGTTGCGCTTAAACTACTCGGCTCACCCGATCGGCTATGTCTTTCCCCTGCTGGGCCTGTTGTCGCTCGGCGCCTGGGGATGGTGCCGACGGCAGCGGCACGATGCCTCCGCCTTTGCGGCCTCCAGCCTGTTCATCTTGACCATGCTGGCCAGCGTGGCCTGGGGCTGCTATCCCAATTTGCTCATCGCCACGACCTCGCCGTCCAACAGCCTGACCATCGCCAACGCCACGGCCGGCGCCTACGGACTGGAGGCGGGCTTCGGCTGGTTTGCCGTCGGGCTGGTCCTGATCACCGCCTACACGATCACCGTCCACCTGGCCTTTCGAGGCAAGGTGCGGCTCGGCGACGGTTCGCACGACCAGGCCTCCTCTTGAGCCTGGCCCACCGCGCGCCTGACGGCCCGTCTTCGCGGATCAAGTCCACTCGCCGGACGGCCGACAGAAGGTGAGAGGGGGCGCCCATTCGGCCGCCGCCCTCGTGCAATCAAGGAGCAGGGCGTCATGCTCACGGCCATCGGCGATGTGATGCGACAGTGCTATGCGCGGGGCTGGATCACGACCCGGGATGGGAACATCAGCCTGCGCAAGAAGGGCGGGCGGTTCGTCTACATCACGCCCTCCGGCATGCGGAAGACCATCGTGCATCCCGAGTGGATGGTCAAGATTCCCGTGGTCGCGGACGCCAGAGACGGCGCCCCGCAGCTCGCGCTCCAGCCCGGGCAGAACCCGTCCGGCGAATTGGACATGCACTGGAATCTGCTCCGCCACGCCCCGCGCACCCGGGTGGTGGTCCATGTGCATGCGACCCACATCGTCGCGGCGATCTATCGGGGGTTCGACTTGCAGCGGATCAGCGACGCCTTCGCCGAGGTGAAGCGCTATACGAAGGTCGGCCCGTCGGTGCCCGCCCTGCCCGCCCTCACGCGGGCCTTTGCCGACGCCACCGCCGAGTGTCTCGGACTCATGCGCGACGGCCGGTTGCAATACGACATCGTGGGGCAATCCCAACACGGCGTCTGCGCGGTGGGCCCCGACCCCTGGTCTGCCTACGAGCATATCGAGCGGCTCAATCACATCTGCGAAATCGTGCTGGCCAGCGGAGTCATGCCTCAAGCCACGGCCCTTCCTACAGCGGAAGCGGCGTGACGAGGAACGAAGGGTTATCAGTTGTCAGTCTTCAGTTCTCAGTTCCGCCTCAAAAAGGGGACTGTCCCCTTTTATGCGTTCCCTGGCCAGCGGAGTCATGCCTCAAGCCACGGCCCTTCCTACAGCGGAAGCGGCGTGACGAGAGACAGAAGGGTTCTCAGTTGTCAGTTTTCGGTTTACAGTTTCGGATACCGACGACTGTAAACTGAAAACGGTCCTCAATTCCGGCTACTGACAACCGATAACTGTAAACCGTCTACCCCTTTCGCTTGCCGCTGACTCGGCGGCGCGACGGAACCCGGCGGCTTGAGATAGGGCGTGCTCTCCGTAGGGGCGGGCGACGTGCCGGGCGGCGTCGCGACAAATCGAAAACTCTGCCCCTTCCAGTCGTTCGACACGTAGCTGGTCACCCCGTTGCGGGTGCTCGCGGGAAACGAGTCGATCCCCTGCTGCAGCTTGATCGTCACCATGCCGCCCGATTTCTGGGTGATCAGTCCGGCATGCACGCCGGCCGAACAGATCGACGAATCGTCCGTATAGACGTCCGTGCCATAGATCGTGTGCAGCTCCACCGGCCCCAAGCACTGAAAGGTCAGCACACGCCCGGCCTGCCCCGCCCAGGAGTCCGCTTGGAGGGTTCCCGCCGCCGCGATGGCCGGTTCGGGCCCCTTCAGCGCCTCGCCCCAAATGAACACAAAGGCGCCGTTCCAAGGCTCCATCCAATCGCCGGTCCACGTGCCGTTCCGATCGGTGCCGCCGTATTGGCCGGCATCCGGACGAATCTCGATCGTCACCACGCCGCCTTCTTGCACCGAAATGAGCCCGGCATGCACCGCCGCCGTACAGATGGAGGAATCGTCGGTGTAGATGTCCGTGCCCCAGGCCATCTCCAGCGGGCCGCCAGCCGGACAACGCAGCGTTTCGCGCCGCCCCCAGAAGCCTTGCCACTTGCTCGCACCGGCCCCCCACGTAATGTCTTGCGGTACGCGGACTGTTCCCGGATCGGGGGAACGCGCGGGGGATTCGGCCGACGATGAGCCGACGCCGATGAGGTTGGCGGGAAGGAGGAAGATCAGGAGACCGAACGCGGCGACGCAAGAATGGAGAGGTGCCCTCCATCGTGCCGCGCCCTGCAGAATCCCTGCGGCCATTGCAGCTCAGGGGCGCGGATCGAGCTCGATGAGCCCCTTGCGGATCGCCAGGATGGCGGCCTGAGTGCGGTCGTAGACCTGGAGCTTGTGGAAGATATTGCGGACGTGGTTCTTGACGGTCTTCTCGCTCAAGTCCAGCGCGTTGGCGATCTCTTTGTTGGTCTTACCGTCGGCGACGAGCCGCAAGACGGTGATCTCCCGTTCGGTCAGATCGTGTTCCACCCAGGAGGGCTTCTTGCGATTTTTCTGCGCCATCAGCGAGAACTCGGCGAGGATCTTGCTGGCCACCGAGGGATGGATGAGCGACTCGCCCTTGTAGATCGATCGGATCGCCGCGACGATTTGAGACGACTCGGAATCCTTGAGGAGGTAGCCGGTGGCGCCGGCCCGGACGAGATCGAAGATGTACTGTTGCTCTTCGTACATCGTCAACGCCACCACGCCGATGTGGGGAAACTCGCGCTTGATGGCCCGCGTGGCCTCCACGCCGGTCATGCGCGGCATGCTGACGTCCATCAGCACGACGTCCGGCACGAGCGCCCGGGCCTTCTCGACGGCCTCGACGCCGTCCTGGGCCTCGCCCACGACCTCGATGTTGTCCTTGGTCTTGAGGATCGCGGACAAGCCCTCCCGCACCACGCGGTGATCGTCAGCGATTAAGACTCGAATCCGTTCCATCCTGTCCGACCTCCTTCGTCTCCAGCGGCACCCGCACCGTGATGCGCGTGCCCGCCCCCATGCGTGACTCCACCCGGCCTTCTCCCCCCACCAGCCGCGCCCGCTCGACAATGCCGCGCAAGCCGAAGTGATCCCACTTGTCGGGGTCCTGCGAGATCGCCTCCGCATCGAAGCCGACCCCGTCGTCGGAGACCGTGACGGTCAGCACTTCGGGCGCCACTTCCAACTGCACCGAAACAAGGCCGGCCTTGGCGTGTTTCTGCACGTTGCTCAGCGCTTCCTGCACGATCCGGAAGAGGAAAATCTTGGTCCGCGGGAACAGCGGGGTCTCCTGCCCGATGACCGTGAACTCCGTCTTGATCTGCGACTGCGTCTCGTAGGACTTGAGATAGTTCGTAATCGCCGGGATGAGCTCCAGCTTATCGAAGTGCACCGGCCGGAGATTCAGAATGACTTGCCGCGCCTCCTGGATGGCCAGTTTGAGCTGCTGCTTGGTCTCGCGCAGCGTGGTCTGGCAGGCCGACGGGTCTTTCTTCACCAGCTCCTGGCACAGGTCCAGTTTGAAATTGACCCCGGCGAGACTCTGCACCAACCCGTCGTGAATCTCGCAGGCGATGCGGGTGCGCTCCTCCGTCACCGCGGCGCCGGCTTCCTTGA
>FKKE01002468.1_pt2 | contig 21471 bp, 19 predicted proteins | sample 1106331 | NCBI WGS metagenome assembly FKKE01 (sample SAMEA3931202, study PRJEB13176) | freshwater metagenome | biome: Drinking water system; feature: drinking water; material: freshwater | place: China | collected 2013-02-06 | reverse complement strand
CAGAGCAACGGAGCACCAGAGCGGCAGAGATAGAAATTTTGATTTTGTTAGATTCTCTAAGCTCACAACAATTTGGAGATGAACGGCAAGAGCTCTGAGGCGATCCGCTCGTGGCCAGCCTGAGTGAAATGGAGCCAATCGTTTGGGAAGTACAATGGAACTTCCGGCGCTGCATGGTAGGCCTCGCGAAGCGCCGGGAGTAAGTCAAAAACTGGAAAGCCCTCTTTCGCAGCAAGCTCAGCGAGCATCCGTTGCGGGAAATCATCGAGATAGCTCGCTTCAACCTGAATCCGAAGTGGGAAGACAACAAGCGCGACGTTAAATCCTTTCGTTTGTGATAACGAGGCGAGCGCCTCTAGATTCCGTTCGATGATTGTCCATGCGCTTTTGCTCCACGCCGCACCAAAGAGCTCGAGGTGTTCGAGCTTCATTGCGTTAAATGCCCCGGGAGAGTTCCATGGATCTCCAGCTTCCCGCGGCTCTGAGTTTACGAGGTCGCTCCGCCATAATTCGAGATAATTTTCCGGTAGTTCGCCCGGGCGCATTAACTTCTTCCGGGGAAAGGCACGAATGGACAGGTGATAATACAAAAATCGGATAACATGCGAGCCATTGAGCAGTCGTGGAGGAACGAGCGTTTCCTGGGCTGGGATAGTGATCGTGTCATTGAGACAGAAACACAGCACGACGTAGTCAGGTTTTACCCGGTCAACAATCTCGGAGAGGATGGCGACTTCATCGCGGAGGCTCGCGCCCTCGATTCCGCCGTTTACTGTTTCGATGTTGCGCCCACTCCCCCTCGCGATTGATTCAATCTGGCGAACAAAGGTGTCTGGCTCTGGGATACCGCGCGCCATTGTGAGCGAGTCCCCAAGAAACAGAATTCGCGGTCCTGATTTCTCTCCCAACTCTCGGTTACGAAGACCGAAGCTGTTCGTCGAGAGTTCTACGACACCATTTTGTTCGACAGTAACGGTAGTGTTTGGTTCTAGCCTCCAGCCTTCGCTCGTCTCACGAAAGAGCGAGGGTTGATGGAGTTGGAACAATTCACGAAGCGGCGAAACTGTATCGTCCCGCCGCACCACCTCAATACGAGGCACCGGGTAGTTCGTCAGGCGGAGATACACTTCGGCAATGAGAAGGCCAGTAAGCGTAGAACTAGCTACGAGTAATGTTTGGATGAGTACCGAACGAGAGGATCGTGGTGCCATATCCTGGGAGATCTAGACTGCTAGAAACTCACGCTTCAATTCCTCGAGGACCACAGTTCCTGACTTAAATTTCTCTCGGACTCGTTTGCTCACCCCCTGATATGCCGGGAGCTCGCGCACGAGTTCGTCAAAGATCGTTGCAATTACCTCTTCGTAAGATTCTCCCGTCCGCAGAACAAGCTCTCGAAGGAGTTTCCCAATGGACTTCAATTCTGCTAGTCCAACCGAAACAGTCGAGTCCTCTTCCTTCGTCCTCTCTTCACTCCCCTTGAGCACTTGAGGAAGGAGCACCCCAAGGCCGAGCTTAATTCGCTCCTTTCCCTGTTTACATTTCACGCGAATCGCTATCTCCACACACTCGCGTAACCCTTCGACCGAATACGGTTCAAAGAGGAAACCATCAACGCCTTGGGTGATGTACTGAATCACATCGGACGTGCTCTGATCTTGTCCTTTCATCACCAAAATGCAGGCGGCGTGAGCTCCACCCTTGGTGCGACGGAGAGTCCGGACGAATTCAGTGAGTCCTTGTTCAGCTAAATTGAATGAGATGAAGATCAAGTCAAAAGAATATTCTCCAGCACACTTCTGCTGCCCCTCCGAAATATTCTGCGCCATTGCCACCTCGGCAAAATCCATCAGCGCGCGAGCAGCTTGACGGAGGAGCGAACGTCTCGTGGTATCTGGCTCGATAATGAGGGCGTTTATCTTCATCACACCAAGGGAGATTGCTTCGCTACGCTCGCAATGACAGTGAACCGCTCCAACTTATGCTCAAGGTGAAGTCTAAGCACTACATATATTGGTGGTTCGCTTGCCCTCGTCGATCGGCTTGGGGTAAAAAGAACAAGCCCAGTTCTTGAGCGATAGTTGAGAACTTTTTTTTCCAGGCCGTGTGAGTAACTAGTACAACTAGTTAGAAAGCATCGGTTTGATCGAGAGAATTGCCCACGAACCCGAGGCCCCGGAGTTTGGACTGGCCGAGGGAAGAGATGAAGAAACAAGGAGGGATCATGCCTGTTACTTGGACCCAGAGACGAAGTATTGCCCGATTAATTTTACGATTAAGTGCCTTAATGCTCGTGGTTATGAGTGTTGGCATCTTCACTAACCCGCTGGAATCAAATGCTGCACCCGCCGTTTCTGGTGATTATGACCGGGACGGACGGACAGATATTACAGTCGCAAGGGCGATTCTTGGTGGCTGGTACTGGTTCATTGAGCAGGCCGATGGTGGGCCATCGGACCCGGTGCTCTTCGGGCTCGCTTCTGGTCAGAATGCGGATACGCTCTATGCCGGAGATTTCGATGGTGACGGTGATTTTGAACCGGCCGTAATTCGCGCGGATGCGACTGGGTTTCTTACCTGGTACTCAAGGAAAAGTGGTGGCGCTGCCTCGGCCCGACCATGGGGCATCAGAGGTGATACCCCGACTACCGGATATTTCGATTCAGACGATGCGGCGGACATTACCGTTGTGAGAAATATCTCCGGCTTCCTCAATTGGTTTGTGCGAAGTTCCGAAGGCACTCCACAAAACGCTGTGCTCTGGGGATTAAACGGCGATTCGGTTTACACCGGCGACTTAAACGGTGACGGTACTGACGAACTTATCGTCGCGCGAAACATCGGCGGCTTTATTAACTGGTTCGCTCAGACAACGACCGGTGCCGCCCTTACGCCAATTGTGTGGGGACTCTCAACTGATCAACTCCTCCCGCCGTATGACGTGAACAACGACGGAGTTGCAGACTTGATTGTCGTGCGCGACGTGAACGGAGCACTTACTGCGTTCTTCCGCCTTGGCGCAGAAGATGGAACGGCGCTTAGCGCCCAAACGGCAAACTTCGGCTTGAAGGGCGATGTCGCCTTCGTGGGCTCGTTCTCGAACCGAAACGCCGGAGAGTTCGGCGTCTACCGTGAGCAGACTGGCGGGGTAAACCTCCACTTTGTCCTCTCCGGTGGCTCGACTGAAGCGATGACTCCATTCGGACTCGCAGGAGATTCATTCATCCTCCCGAGCGGTTCGGCTGCGAAGTCCGATTCATCCGGTGGTGCTGGTCTTGCTGCTGTCTGTCCGCGGATCATCTCCCCTGGTGGTGGCATCCTCTGGAAGCCAGCGTCGGATCACTCTGGGCAACCCCGAGTCGGTCGGCCGCTTATCATCTTCCAACGTGATGAACCGTCAGACGGCTGTCTCAGTGCCTATGCAAGCGATGGAACTGAGATCGGTCTCCTTGGTGTTTACGAGCGTGGCGGAAAGTACGGCGACCGATTCTACTCCGGCTTTGGCTGTGGGACCCGTGAGTACGCACGTGATCTCGCGGCTGAGGCGATCGCTGCGACTGGTAGCTCTGTGATGTATGTTGAAGGCGATACCGGCGAGTGTGTTGGCCCGATCCCGTCTGCGACAAATCGGACAGGGAATCTGTAAATCTAGAAGGCAAAAGGGGGCGTGTGCCCCCTTTTCTTTTTCTTTCCCGTCATTGTCATTGCGAGGGAGCCTACGGCGACCGCGGCAATCTCATACCAAGGGGACGGCCTCTAGCTCAGTGGTCGGAGATTGCTTCGCTTCGCTCGCAATGACAACTAGATTGGTTCACCCAATCTATGAAGACGATATCTCCGTGCTAACCCCGACGTACTTAATCCACATAGTTAATTGACAGTACTAATTAGCGAATGGTAAGCGCTAGGTTAAGCAGTGGTTTGCGCACAGTTAGTGTCGTGCGCAGCTCTTTTAGACGACTTCTCGAGTAAACCTACCTACTCCTCCCTGACGGGGCGTCGCTACAGTTCACCTCAGATTACGACTCACCTACGCGCGTCACGCTAGGGAGGAAGCAAGCTAGAAAGGATTTTTGTTCTCGGGATAGTAGGCTGAGGTTTCGGCTTGGTCTTCTATCTCGAGAACGTCAAGTAGTCTGGAGATGTGTGACGGCATCTTCTGGCTATTCTTACTAAACGACACCGTCACAAACCAAGGAAGGAGGAGCGCTTGTTCACTGAGCTACTTGTGCTCGTGTGCATGCCGTTCGTTGCCCTTCCGATGTCACCTTCGGATGCATCTGTTATGGCCGCGACGCTCAGTTCAGCGCGCGTTCAGCAGATGACGATCTGGGTGACGACGGAAACAAGCGACGACGGGATGTGTCCGAGCGAAGCCGGCTCGCGCGAGGCGATTGCCTTGCGGCTCCAGGGCATGATGATTCGTGCCCTTCTGCCCAATCAGCCGGACTGTGTGGGCTGATCATCACGTGCGGCGAGTGGTATAAACATTGCTCGTCACCCGATACGCTCGGGAGCCTGCGGAGACTGGGGGGCTAGCACTGGCCTGGTCAAATGGTACGCAACTTGCGATGTTTCAAGACCGGCGGCACTTGCGCTGGTCAGTCCTTTTCGGAGGAACGAGATGAGAAACATGCACTGGCCGGCTCTGGGAATGTTCGCGCACGAACTGCGGCAACACGAAACGCTGCAAGCGCAGAACCACACCAAGAGCCGAGCACCTGTCGCCGCTATCGTCGCTGCCGCCCACATCGAATCCAGGACGGGCTGACACGTCGAAGCGGAATCGTACATTTAGTTCACGGACATCTGAATCAAAATCCCCTTAGGGGGATCACAGCGAGGCGTGGCAAAGGCAAAAGCTTGGCCTAGCCCTTTGAGGCTCAGGTGCTGTCACGTCAAATGTCGGTATGCCTGCGGGTGGTCCGGCCAGCGCGCCGGGCCACTTGCAGGTTGTAAGTTTCGACCGACGCTACCGGATTGTGACGGTGCGGCGGTTAGGACTGGGGCGCAGCAATGTGTCCCCGAATCTGGAGCTGACTCTGATGAAGAAACGTGTGAATGGTATCGGGCAGGTCCCGCAGCTGGCGGGAGTTTGCGTTCTGGCGTGCATGCGGCCGACCTCCAACGCGACCTGTGGGGCGACGGCGACGAAGCTGCGGCATGACGTCCGGACGGAGTGAGTCGGCGAAGAACTCATCGCGGGCGGGTAACCACCTGTTACCGCGAACTGGCCTGGTGACCGATCGTTTGTTACGATCGGTGAGTTGTCACCAGTTAAGTATCGGCCCTGCAGGCACTGTGGCTGGTGCCTAACGGGCTAACAAACGGCGTGGCGGACGGCTCACCGGTTTCCGGTGGGCATAGGCGACGCGGACAGCCGGCCCGACTTTCGGGTCGGGTCGGCTGCTCTTTTGCAATCATACGATACGATATGCTTCATTACCGTTGGCCGGGCTTGTGCTTTCACCGGCCACCTCCTACCCAGGGCACCGTGGGACAGGAACGCGGGAAGCGTTCTTGTCCCGCCGCCTGGGGTTAACAAATTGTCGTTGTAGCGCGGGTCTCTGCCCTTTGCCTTCAAAAGGCATTACCCCTCCGGGGCACAATTGACCCGCGTGCCGTGGCGAGGGCGGGGTGTGTATAGCTAGCAAGATGCTTCTCACGGAGCACGCTGCTCCCCCCCGCCCTGGATAAGGTTCACCCGACCCTGGCCCTTCCCGGCGATGCGCCAGGCGACCACGTGGAACCCGGTGGGGTGGCTCTGCCACCTCACCGGGGACCCGTGGATTAGCGTTATCCGGCTTGCTTCCAGCCCGGATATTTTTCCGGATACGCATTTCATCTCTAATCCTTCCCCACTTCACCTTATTTTCACATCCATCTGTCATACTCATAGGTGTAGCAAACACGCACACTTTGAGGTTCATAGTCATGTCACTCGCGATAAATCAGAATCAAAGAAACACCGTTCTTATCCAAATCATGCTCCTCGGCCTTCTTATCCTCGTACTCCAGCTTCCGATTGCACAGATCATCTGGCTGATAAGCGATCGCAAGGAAACGAAAGAAACTGCGAGATCTTCTATCTCCCGCCTTGTCGGTGGCGAACAAACGATCGAGGGGCCAATTCTCACCATCCCCTACCTCAAACGAAACGCCACAAACACGCCGGGCACATCCCCATCAGAGTCCCGGGCGGTGCTCCATGTGCTTCCTGAATTACTTTCGATCCACGGAGTAACGGAAACCGAAACCCATTACCGTGGGATCTTCGAAATTCCAACCTACGTTACAAAATTAACAATCGAAGGAAAGTTCTCACTTTCCGAAGTCGGAGGACTCGATATTCTAAAAACAGATCTCCTCTTAAAAGAAGCCTCGCTTGCCGTCGGTATCACTGACCCACGAGCTATTCGCGATCAGGTCTCGCTCGCCTGGGACGAAGCGCAGCTTTCATTCAAACCCGGACCCGCAAGTGCAAGTTTTCTTGGGAGCGGTATCTCAAGCCCTGTGACGCTCATGGAAAATGACAAACAGGAATACACCTTCTCCTTCGTGCTTCCTCTCGGCGGGAGTTCGAGTCTCCACTTCGTTCCACTTGGCCGAAAAACCGTAGTGGAGCTTCATGCGAATTGGCCCGACCCGAGCTTTAGCGGAGCGTACCTGCCAACAGCACGGACCGTGACAACCGATGGATTCGAAGCCCAGTGGAGCATCCCCGATCTCGGTCGAGGGTTCGGTCAACTGATCACAGGCAGTTCTGATCCTCGCGCTATACTTACAAGCTCCAAGTTTGGAGTAGAACTTATTACGCCAGTGGACGGTCATCGAATGACCGAACGTGCGATAAAGTACGAAATACTCTTCATCTTTCTCACCTTCCTCTCGTTCTATCTCTTTGAAATATTCTTCGGCCTTCGGGTGCACCCGATTCAATATCTGCTTGTCGGTGGTGCACTTTGCCTTTTCTATCTCCTCCTCCTTGCGCTCTCTGAGCATCTCGGTTTCGCACTCGCTTATATACTCTCGAGTGCAACCGTGGTGTTTCTTGTCGCTGGCTACAGCAAGAGCGTGCTCCGTGGTACACGCCGCTCCACAATTATTCTCAGTATCATGAGCACGCTCTATTCCTTCCTCTTTGTCCTCCTTGCCGCACAGGATTACTCGCTGCTCATTGGCTCACTTGGCCTGACCCTAGTGCTTGCTACAGTGATGTACCTTACACGAAACGTGAACTGGTATGCGGTCGCGATCCGAGAGCCGCAAGCTGGAGGGGAATAATCATACGCTTTGGAGCAGCTCTGATTGAGAGCCTCTAATAAAATGAATACGCGTTTTTTCAGTATTCTCTGCTGCTCTGGTGCTCTGTGCAATATAAAAAAGCCTATGCCGCTGCTTCAAACGCTTCATTTTGTGAACAGAGCAACGGAGCAGCAGAGAAAGAAACTTGACGAGGAATACTACCGGGTAGGAAAATTGCTTCACCATGATGGATACGCTCCGCCATATTCTTATTGTTGAAGATGAATCCTCGATCTCCGACTCCGTCGCCTATGCTCTCCGCACCGAAGGGTTCACTCCCATTTGTTGTGAAACCGGGGGCTCTGCACTCGAACAATTACAGACAAAGGAACCGCTCCTCATCATTCTCGATGTGGGCCTCCCGGACATCTCGGGTTTTGAACTCTGTCGAACGATTCGTAAAACGCGGACCACTCCCATCCTCTTTCTCACCGCTCGTGCCGAGGAGGTCGACCGTATCCTCGGACTCGAACTTGGGGGAGATGATTACGTTTCAAAACCGTTTAGCCCGCGTGAAGTGGTTTCGAGAGTAAAAGCAATTCTCCGCCGACTCGACTCGGAACGAGACGGACGAAAACAACGTCGCTCGAAGAACTTCACCATCGACGAGGAACGAATGAGGATTCTCTTCTTTGGAGAGCCGCTTGACCTCTCTCGCTACGAGTTTCGACTGCTTGCAATCCTCATCCGGCGGCCAGGCCGCGTTTATTCACGGGAGAAGCTGATGAATCTTGCTTGGGAGTCGCCAGAGATGAGTCTCGAACGCACCGTTGATACGCATATCAAAACAATTCGTGCGAAACTTCGGGCAGTCCACCCAGAGCGAGAGTTAATCATCACCCACCGAGGAGTCGGCTACTCCCTCTCTGAGGATGAATGAGCATCTCTCTTCGAATCAGCCTCGTCTTCCTCCTCGTGGCGGGGCTTGGTTTCTTCCTGCTTGTTCGAGAGGAAGTAGAAGAAACGAAACGACGCTACCGCGAGGCCACCGAGGAACCGCTAATTGATTTTTCCGTTCTGCTTGCCTCCCAACTTAGTGTCGCTCAGGATGGTAAAATTGTAATTTCAGACTCATTTCGTAACGGCATTCGTCGCGCAGCAAATGAGCGTTTCTCGGCACAGGTTTACGAGTTTACGAAGGAAAAGATCGATCTTCGGATTTATGTCGCCGATGACCAGGGAATTGTGCTCTTTGATTCGGCAAATGGTCGCGATGAAGGCAAGGACTATTCACAGTGGAACGATGTCCGTCGGACGCTTAATGGTCACTATGGAGCTCGCTCCTCACAGGACGACCCAGATGTTCCCGGGAGCATTATCTACGTTGCTGCACCGATCAAGCATGGCGGGCGTATTGTCGGTTCGCTTACGGTCGGGAAACCTAACGCGAATGCAAACCTCTTCATTAAGGCTGCGAAAGAGAGCTCTCTCGTCTTTGGTCTCGTGACCTTCCTCGGCGTTGGTGCCCTTGCAATAGTCCTCTTCACTTGGATCACACTACCGCTTCGGCGCCTGACAGTGTACGCGGAGGAGATTCGAGATGGGAAGCGTCCTGCACCCCCCACGCTCAAGAGTGGAGAAATTCGTACCTTAGGCACAGCTTTTGAGGAGATGAGGGAGGCGCTTGAAGGGCGAAAGTACATCGAGCGCTACGTCCAGGCACTCACCCATGAGCTAAAGAGTCCGCTTACCGGCATTCGGAGCGCCGCAGAACTGCTCCGCGAAGACCTCCCCATGGAAGCGCGCGAGCAATTCTTAGGCAACATTGACCGTGAAACGGCACGAATACAAGCTCTTGTGGAGAAACTCCTCATGCTCTCGACACTGCAGGCAAAGAGCGCGGTGCCGGATCCAGAACTCCTCTCGCTATCGGAGTTAGTTACCGAGGTGGTTGATTCTCTCCAAGGAGTCGCTACTTCAAAAGGAATCTCAATTCGAATGGAGGCAAACAGCAAACAGAACATACGCGGTGACCGCTTCTGGGTGAATGATGCGATTTCAAATGTAGTGATGAACGCGATTGAATTTTCCCCGGAGAAAACGACGATTGAAATTTCCATCAGCGATGTCGCAGACGAGGTCGTAGTCCAGATTCGCGACCACGGCCCAGGAATCCCCGACTGGGCACTTACTAAATGCTTCGATCAATTCTATTCCCTCCCCCGACCCGAGACAGGACGACGTAGCTCTGGACTCGGGCTCACGATTGCAAAAGAGGTAGCAGCGCTCCACCATGGAACCGTTCGGATAGAGAACCACCTCAGTGGTGGCGTTCTCGTGGAATTTAGTTTTAAAAGCGCCTAACAAAATAAAAATTCTTTCTCTGCTGCTCCGGTGCTCTGTTGCTCTGTGTAATATAAAAACCTATGCAGCTACTTCAAACGCTTCATTTTTGTAAACAGAGCAACGGAGCACCAGAGCAGCAGAGAAAACGGAAGAAGCGCCTCTTCATTTTGTTAGAGGCTCGCCTCGAAGCTGATGGTTCACCATGACGTAGCGGCGATTGCAGATTTCGCCCACTGCGGGGCGGTGCGAAACTATGACGGCTGTTTTCCCGGTAAGTCGTTTATCGAGAAAGGACACTATTTTTCGCTCCGTTTCCTCGTCCATATGCGAGGTCGGCTCATCAAGGAGCACTAACTCCCGCCCAAGCAGCAACCCTCGCACCAAGTTAATTCGTTGTTTCTGCCCCGAGGAGAGACGCACGCCCTTCTCCCCCACTTGCGTCTCAAGTCCCTGCGCAAGTTCCTGTGCCCATTGAAGGAGGAGCACGTCATCCAAGAATTCATAGATTAAAGCGTCTTCGACGGCACGACCGAGCGAGATATTCTCACGAAGCGAGAGATGAAACAGCTCAACCTCCTGGGAGATGAGCACAACCCGCTCTTGAAAGAACTGAGTTCCAAGCTCACCATAATTTTCGTCGTCCACCAGCCGCACACCGCTTTTTGGTTGGTAGAGGTTTGCAAGGAGATGGAGGAACGTGGTCTTCCCCTCGCCGGACGCTCCTGCAATAAACACCCGTTCCCCGCGCTTTATCTCAAAACTTGGAAACGAGAGAACAGTCTCGCTCTCTGGATAGGAGAAGGAGACATCACGAAATTCGAGATGGCTCCAAACCTTTACTCGGGCTGGTGGTTCGCAAGCGCGCTCCTCAGTAAGTGAGGTAATTCGGTTAAGTTGACCAAGATAGGCGTCGAGTTCAATGAGTGTTTTAAAGTTCTCAGCTATTCGTTCAATGTGTTTGCGGAGGTAGGTAAGGGCACTCACGAAGAGAATGAGCACGGCTGGTGAAGTACTTCGCTCCGCGATGCTGTAGAGCAAAAATCCGATCGTCGAAAAGTAGAGCACGGCAAAGAGGAAGTGAAGCCAAAACCATCGGGCCGCATGAAATGATTGGAGCCGCGCGACGAGCTTGTAATTCTCGTCGGAACGTCCTGCGATAATGGCCCGTGCAAAATCGAGCACGCCAAGCCGGATGAGTGACGGGGTGTTTGCCAAAAAATCAACGTAGTTCCCGGTGAGTTTCGCTTGCGCTTCATTCACCTCCCTTGCTACCTGAACCATGATTCGCGCAAGGAGGAAGCTAATCCAACAGAAAATAAGCAGCACGACAAAGTTCGTTGAAGCAATGACTACCGACTCTCGTGCGGTGAAGTAGAAGAATAAGATGAGCGTTACGAGCAAGCCGCTCACGCCCCAGAGTATTTCCGGAATGAGTCGGCCAAGTCCTCCGGCAACGCTCCCGATAAGCGAGAGAACGTAGCCTGAGTGGTTACGGAGCACTCGCTCAAGCGGGAGACTCGCAAACGCGCGGAAATACCGTTGACGAAGGTGAATGACATACTGTGGCCCAAGGCTCTCTGCATACCTCCGAAGCACCCACTGCACGCCAAGCGAACCAAGATAGAGAAATACAACGAGCCAGAGGAGTTTCGTAAGCTCCGAAACAGAAAACTCTCGCTTCGTGAACTCTGCCAGCAGTGCGGGGATAAAGAAGGTGATTACCCCGTCAACGATGCCGACGATAAAAAGAAGCGCGAAACGAAGTCGGAAGTGGTCAAGTGTAGAAAAGAGGAGCCGAAGCGCCTGCATACTCCTTTATAGCGAGCGAAAATTCGCCATGGAAGAGAGAAAATTGTGGCGCCTGAACTACAAGCCTACTCTGTGAGCAGGAATGGATTTCTTCCCATCACCTGTTTTACGTGTGCATAGGCTTGCTCTTCGATGGTGAGACCCTCAGGATCGTAGAGCTGACGCTCTCCGACAATCCGAACTGCGGGTTGGCCAACTCCAGTGGCGGGATCAATCGGCCGAAGTGGGCCCCAGAGCGCTTGAGTTTCTCGGGCAATTGAATAGAAAACCCCATTGGGATCAAAAAACGGATCCGTTGAACTCATAATGCTAAAATCTGAGCTGTCGCACGCTGAACCACCACACTGGCGGTTAACAAACATTCGGCCTAACCGTCGTGCTTCAGTGTCACTCATCCAGTAACTCGGTTCTGCACCACAAGCGCTCTGATTTCCATGCGTTGCCATGCAGTTTGCCCAGTCTATATGCCGTTCACTCCGGATATTGAGCGTATGCGGGCCCACGCTCCCTCCAGCAAGGATGATATGTAACTGAATTCGCCCGCTCCGAAATTGAGGAACAAGGTTTTGTACCCGAGTAACTGCCGGACCGTAATAGCTGAAGGTATTGCTACAATTCTGAAACGAACGGCAATTCGTAAGCCCGTCAGTGAGAAGAACAACCGAGTCGCGCGTTGCTCCATCATTCGTACTTGAGTTCTCTAGCTCATCAAGTGAGGCATCCAGGGCGAGATGAATATCGGTATACCCAGGTCGTGGCCAGAGGAATGCATCATACAAATTGTCCCGGTCACGATTCGGATCAGAGAGATTAACATCCGTAACTGTGTCGGTAATTTTTAGCAAGCGTTGAATATGTGCGGGATCCCCACCGAGTGGAATTTGACGGAGTGGAATGATCTCATTATCAAACGCAAGCAGCCCGACTTGGTCGCCAGGGACCGCCTGATGCTCAAATTCTTCAAGCGCACCATGTACTCCCTTGAGAATTGAGGTTAACGGCTCCGGTCCTCCGTAGTTGTACTGGGGATTATATGCCCAATTTGGGTTCCCCGTATCCGTCGGAATATGCCGGTAGGTATCAATTTTGTAACTGACACCTGCTACCGTGATGGTTTCATAGTCGCTCTTGTAGTGCCTCGTAGATACTCCTGGTCCAGGCCGAGTGTTTGAGAGCTGATTCCACATTGTCTGATCCGTGCCAGAAAGTGGGAGACGGTAGGCATAACGAGCACGGTGCGTTCCGCTCGGTAAGTGCGTCATATAACTTACTGAGCCAGTTGCATCGACAGTGAGTTTGACCCGTCGCGGGATAAATGACGCCGTCGCACTCGCTCGTATTGCGACTGACTCTTGCCCAATAGCTCGCGCAAAATGAGTTCGCAGTGGTGGAAAAGCATTTGCCTCGCATCGAAATGCGTTTACGTGTGCTGGATTCGAAACGTTGGTACGAAAATGTGGAACGAATGGCTGCCCCGGGGGCATTGCACATGGACTCCCCTGACCTGCACTTTGCTTGAAACACCATCTCCCAGCGGTAAGCACTCCCTGTCCTTGAGCACCACTGTTCAGCGAAAGCTGGCTTAACTGCACATCTGGGGAGCCAAGGAGCTGGTTCATCCCAGCTACCGTATTGGCTGTTTGAAGCGCTGAGCTTAATCGAACGTTATACGGCTGATTCTCAAGCTCCAAGTAACGTTCGAGCGCGGAGAGTGAGGCATACTCACAGCTGTGTCGAAGCTGCTCTTGAGTCGTACTCATAATGTAAGCGTCGACACATAACGCAGAGACGGCAAGCATCGCTACGGTAACCGGTGCCATGAGCGCTACGGCTGCCCCAACTTCGTTACGAAGAATTGTTTCTCGACGTTTCATAGCTTGCTACGCTCCTAACTACAGGCTCTGAGTCGTGTTCTCACGATAGCCAATTGCAGACCCTTCAATAATGAGAGATCGTTGAAAAAGCGGTGTGAGCAAAGCGACGCGCGCTCGGAGACGGACAATGAGCGGCTCATTTACCATTAAGGATTGATAACTGTCCCACGGTTGCATTGGAGAGGGTGCGGTGGGATGTCCCGACTCCCCCGGACGGATTAATTCAGCGGAAAGAAGCGCTGCGCCACTCGTACTGCTTGTCGATACAAGAGTCGAGGTCGGAAATTCCGTTGCCTCGTTAATCACTGCCGTTTGTGCTGTGATGAACGCTGAGCTCGTCGGGTCGCCATCGATTCCAGCAACCGTCACCGCCAAACTAAGGCCGTTGTGCGCCCCTTTACTGAGAACGTGCTTGACGGCAAGGCATCGGGCGAGGTCAAGGAACGAGAGCACGATAAAAAGCACAAGCGGAAGAGTAAGCGCGAGTTCGAGGAGCGCGACGCCCCGTTCAGTAGAGGTACGGCCCATGCCCTGTCACCTGAAACGGTAATTGCGGAATAAGATGTCCGTGAAACACACCAGAAATCGTGACGGCTACAGTACCCGTCGTGCCATCGTGAAGGGTAGTAATATCAAACCCAGAACTCCAAATGGTAGAGACTCCGCCAGCGCCAACTTGATTTGTATTCACATAGAGTTCGAGAAGGGTGTTGATACGCTCCTGGACAGCGATGTTGTTTGCGCCGTTCGGATCATCGACTTCGAGATCGATGGTAGAGCTCGCCGTGCGAACGCCTTCGTGAACCGCCCGGGTGAGAATCAAGTACTGATGGAGCACTCGACCGATATCAAAAACCCCGAGGGCAACGAGACAGAGTAAACTTGCGAGGGCAGAAACTTCGATCATCACACTGCCAGCAGTGTTGTGAAGTGGAGTGCGATTTTTAGAACCTTGAGCCATCGAGGCATTCGCTACAGCGCTAGAACTTTCCCAACCTTTCTCAAGAATAACATTTGCAAGTCGTAACGATAAATCATGTGCGGTAATTGTTCGCGGAGAGTGATCAGATCAGAAAAGATCTGCGTTCCTCGGAAGTATTACTCGGTAATTCCCTCAGGGGCGCGTCGAAAAGATTAGCTCTTATCGCTGAGCGCTGCTCGAAGGGCATGCCAGGCAAGCGTTGCGCATTTGACACGCATGGGGTACTGCCGTACTCCGGAGAATGACGTAAGCTCGCCCAAATCCGGTGCGCCTGAGCTTGGTGTTGGTTCAGTTACAAGTTGGTGGAATCGAGAAAATAGCTGCTCTGCTTCTTCGCGCGTCTTCCCCTTCACTGCCTCACTCATGAGTGAAGCAGAGGCTTTTGAAATAACGCAACCAGAAGCTTCAAAGCCGATATCAGCGATTTTCCCCTGCTCGTACTTTACGTACAGCTTGATCGTATCGCCGCAGAGGGGGTTATACCCCTCGCCTACCTGATTGTACGCGGCAGGTTTCCCCGAATGACGCGGATTTCGGTTATGCTCAAGTAGAACATCTTGGTAGAGCTCGTCACGCCTTTCCATTGGTGCGCTCTCTATTGCTACCGCCGAGTAGCTCCGCGAGCGAGGCTGAGACAAGTGCCCGAACAACGTCACGGTGCTCGGGAAGCTCTATCTGGTCGAGTATCTCTCCAGAGAACGCCTCTACGAGCATCGCGCGAGCAGCAGTTTCTGGAATTCCTCGTGAACGGAGGTAGTAGAGTGCCTCATTATCAAGCTGCCCGACGGTTGCACCGTGGGTGCACCGGACATCATCAGCCCAGATCTTTAACTGCGGTCGACTTTCGCTCATCGCCTCCGTCGACAGGAGTAAACTATTACTCGCTTGAAAAGCATTGGTTTTTTGCGCCTGTGGGCGAACGATGATAGTGCCGCTAAATACCCCTTCCGACCGACCACCGTAAATTCCCTTATACTGCTGATTGCTCTGGCAATGCGCCACTTGATGGTCAAGCACGGTATGGTTATCGACGTGCTGCGAGCCGTTTGCGATCGTTAGCCCCGCTAATCGACTCTCACAACCTTCTCCACGGAAGGTCACATGAATCTCGTTTCGCGCTAACGCACCGCCAATAGAGAGAAGGTGTGACGAGAAACGGCTATGCGCTTCCTGAGAGACATGGAGGTTCGAGATATGAACGGTCGAACGACCCTCCTCGACGACTCGGTAGTATGTGCAGTTCGCGGCTGGTCCAAGCATTGCCTCTGTGACACTGCTCGTAAGAACTACTTCCGCAGAGAGACCAAGATGGTGCTCAATCACTTGAAGCTCGCTTCCTCCTCCTAGGAGAATAAGCACCCGGGGGTGAGTCACTGTCTGTGCCACATCAGAGCTTGTAATAAAAACAAGGTGCACTGGTTTTTGGACATGTTGTTGCTGCTTACTCTGCTTCGTTGAGATCAACACACCGTCAGCGAGAAAGGCGGTGTTAAACGCAACAAACGGCAACTGGGCGCTAGCGATCTTTCCAAGATGAGTCTCAAGGAGCTCCTGCGCTCCATTTCGGCCGGTCGCGATTTTCGAAAACGGGCGAACAAGAAAACTATCGTTATCACCGGCCGGTAACTCGGAGAGTTCCGCCGAGTAGATACCATTTACGAAAACAATCCGTGGGTAATCCGGATAGCAGGCGGCGAGTGCGTTCAGCCTCGTTTTAACATCCGAAGCAATCGTTAGCTTTGTTTGCAGCTGAAACGCACTCTTCAGCAGTGGGGTGATATTGGTATACTTCCAATCTTCATTCCGCGTGGTCGGAAAGCCATGCTCAATCAACTGCACAAACGCCTGCTCACGCAGGGATTGTACGGCGGGAACAACGCGAGTATTCTCATGAGATTTGAGAACTGAATAATTCTCGTCGAGCCAACTCTTTGTTTCTGCAGGAAGCATGAGATATCGCTCTATCGGGGTGCGCTCGTCGAGAACTCGTCTCGAAGCCAAGTGTAGCCTTTCTCCTCTAACGTGAGCGCAAGTTCTTTTCCGCCTGATTTCACAATTTGACCATCGAGCATGACATGCACAACATCAGGGGTGATGTAGTTGAGAAGCCGTTGGTAATGGGTAATGACGATAAAGGAGCGCTTCGGATCCCGAATTGTGTTGACGCCCTCAGCCACAATTTGGAGCGCATCGATATCAAGTCCTGAATCCGTCTCATCGAGTATCGCAAGCGCGGGCTCAAGCACCGCGAGCTGGAGGATTTCATTCCGTTTCTTCTCACCACCGGAGAAGCCAACATTGACTGGTCGGTTAAGCAGTGAATCATCTAACTGGAGAAGTCGCGCACGTTCCTTAAGTAGGTCGGCGAATTCGCGAACACCTAGCTGCGGTTCACCCCGACGCTTTCGAATGGAGTTAAATGCAGTTCGCAGAAAATAACTCTCGTTCACTCCGGGAAGTTCCACGGGGTACTGGAATGCTAGGAACAGTCCCGCACAGGCACGCTCTTCAGGACTTTTCTCGAGGAGTTCCTCACCAGAGAAATGCACCGTGCCTCTTGTCACATCGTAACCTTCACGACCACCAAGCACATGGGCAAGTGTGCTCTTTCCCGAGCCGTTGGTTCCCATAATTGCATGAACCTCGCCCGGTGCGACCGTGAGGTTTACTCCGCGGAGGATCTCTTGCCCCTCGACGGAAACGTGTAAATCGGAAATTTCAAGTAACGGACCTTTCGACTGCTTACTCACTCCATTGTCCCCTTAGTTTACGCGGGTTCCTAGCCAACGCTTCCTTCCAAACTCACCGCAAGGAGCTGTCGCGCCTCTACCGCAAACTCCATCGGGAGTTCCTTAAAAACCTCCTTGCAGAATCCGTGCACGATCATTGATACAGCGTCCTCGGTAGAAATGCCGCGCTGATTACAGTAATAAATCTGATCTTCACCGATTTTTGAGGTCGTGGCCTCGTGCTCTACCTTCGCGGTCTTATTCTTCACTTCGATATAGGGGAAGGTATGCGCACCACATGCGTCACCGATTAACAACGAATCGCACTGTGAGAAATTGCGAGCATTGTCGGCGCCCTTCATCACCTTCACCAAGCCACGGTACGAATTCTGGCCCTCGCCGGCAGCGATTCCCTTGGAAACAATGGTGCTCTTCGTATTCTTCCCCAAATGAATCATCTTCGTGCCGGTATCCGCTTGCTGCCGGCCGTTGGTAACTGCCACCGAGTAGAACTCGCCGACGGAGTTATCGCCCTTCAAGATGCAGCTTGGATACTTCCAGGTAATCGCCGAGCCGGTTTCTACCTGAGTCCAGGAGATTCGTGAATTCCTCCCCTGACAGAGGCCTCGCTTGGTCACGAAATTATAAATCCCCCCTTTCCCTTCACGGTCGCCAGGGTACCAATTTTGGATCGTCGAGTATTTGATCTGTGCATCGTCATGCGCAATGAGCTCCACGACCGCTGCATGAAGCTGATTCTCATCGCGCATCGGTGCGGTGCACCCCTCTAAATAGCTTACATAACTTCCACGATCAGCAATGATCAGGGTGCGCTCAAACTGGCCAGTTTTTTCCGCGTTGATCCGAAAATAGGTGGAGAGTTCGAGTGGACAACGCACCCCAGGCGGAATGTAGACGAAAGAGCCATCGGTGAACACGGCTGAGTTTAGCGTCGCGTAGAAGTTGTCGGTGTAAGGAACAACCGTTCCGAGATACTTCTTCACTAGCTCCGGATGCGCTTTCAGCGCATCAGAGAACGAACAGAAGATTATTCCGTGCTTCTCGAGCTCTTGCTTGAAGGTTGTAGCAACCGAGACACTATCGAATACTGCGTCAACGGCGACTCCCTGGAGCCGCTTCTGCTCTGTGAGCGGAATGCCAAGTTTCTCATAGGTCTTAAGAATCTCGGGGTCAACTTGGTCGAGACTTGTTAGCCCAGCGATTCGCTTCGGCGCCGAGTAATAGATGATATCCTGATAGTTAATCGGCGGGTAAGAGACAAATGCCCATTTTGGTTCTTCGAGTTTAGCGAAGTGGCGAAGAGCCCGGAGCCGCCACTCGAGCATAAATTCCGGCTCGCCTTTCTTCTCAGAGATGTGACGGACGATTTCTTCGGTAAGCCCGGGTGGTACGGTATCCGCCTCTACCGGCGTAACAAAGCCGTACTTATAATCCTTCTTGGTAAACTCGTTTAGAACCTGTTCGCTAGCCGACATTTCGCGATCACTTATGTGCTAAATGAACTGCCACAACCACAGCTTCGTTTTGCGTTTGGATTATTGAACTTGAAGCCAGTTCCTTGAAGACCAGATACGTAGTCGATCTCGGTTCCCTGAAGAAAGGTGGCGCTCGCCATATCGATGAAGACGGTGAGACCGTCGATCTGATAGATCGAATCTCCCGGGCGTGAGTCCTCGCTGAAATCGAGTGCATACTCAAGGCCTGAACACCCACCGCCTCGAACGGCGATGCGAAGGCCGCTCTTCTCGCCGAGCCCTTCTTCCTGGAGAGCGAGCTTTACCATCTCGATCGCCTTTGGCGTTAGGGTTACGGGTGACTCGGTTACGCTCGTTGTGTTTTCCATATTAACCTCACCTAATTGAATGGCGGAGAGTAACTCCTTACATTACTCGGGAAAAGCCCCAATATCCACCGCTCAGCGGTCTCAAAATATCTAAGCAGTAAAATCAAGTATTTATAAGGCCTTGCGCTGAAGACCGCCGATAGTTGAATAAGTTATTATAGTATACCGTAATCACGCCCCAGGCGAAAGTCGACTCTCAGAACCGTCCAGACCGCTTCGTCAACAAAACGTTCGTTCTAATCGCAAACTATATTTCATCTCCACGGCTCATCCATTCATATCTTAGCCCGGACCTGATTGGTACGATCAATTCTAAATCCGGGTAGACGAGTCACGCTTCCAGCATGGTTGAAGATTTTTTCTTCTTCACTCGTGCTGGGGATTGCAGCAGGGGTTTTTTTGCGTAAGTGGAATGCGCAAGGATGGCAGAGAGAGGAGGTGATGTTGATGAATGCCAATATCCACTACGTAGATTTAGTCGACGCGGGCCTCTATGGTCTCGCGCGACAAGGCATGGAAGGCACAGCGCAAGCGAGTGCGAAGATTGCAGCGAGCATACCTTCTGACCAAGAAGCCATCGTGCTTGCAAGTCGCGTTGTTGAAGACGCAATGCGGCAGTGGCTTGAGCGAACGCTCCCTCTCGACGACCGTCGTGGGCTACTCTTCCTCGCAGAGGACCGAGTAACTCACGCCTACGACCTTCGTTTGAGAGAGCTCGACGCCGTGTGGTCGCAAGGCGGCCGACCCAAATGTCTGTTTGAGATCGGTCTCACCTCGAACTTGGCAAATGGGGCGGACAAGCGCCATCAGCTTCGCACAAGTCTCGAAATCGCACGTAGACGATGGCGAGATGTTGGCGGGTGCGTCATACTGATCAATTGTGGGCCTCCTCAGAATGGATGCCGTACGGCTGATCTCGTCACCACCAACTTTTCACTCAACGTTTGCGCGCTCGGGCGAATCATCTCCCAACGTGAGCTCGGGTTCGTTGTCATTCCGGTCGAAGATTTCTGGGCTGACGCAAATCGTCAAGGCTTGGGTCTCTGTGACGATTTACTCTCCCGATTAATTCGCATCGGTAAGCGGAACGCGAGTCTTCGAGCCGAGGCGACGCGTGATCGATTCATTCGTCGAATCGGAACGAGGACCTCCGCATCACACGGTCTCGTGGCAACGGCCTGCTAATCACGGCGCAGTTCAGCGGTCAAGTAAGGTTTGCGGGAGATCTCGAGATGGAAGAAGGAAGCCATTCCATGCCTAAAGTTGCTCTGAGTTCGACCATCGATGCCGAACGCGACGTCGATGGTCAACTCCGAGTGACAAACCTTCATTGCGGTTCGAACGAGGAGGGTTGACGCTGCAATCCTCGGTAATGCGCTTTCGTCCCCGGGTCCACGAACTTCCCCGGTGAGCACCGACCAATTTTGATATATGCTCCCCATATGTCAGGTGCGAAACACGGACTTATCAGTCTCTTCGTCGTCGTCTGCCTCTGGACTCAGCTCTCGGTTCAACTTCAGTTTCGATTGGGTGAGTATCTCGGCAGGTTTGGTCAGGCCGCAGGACTCCTCACCTACTGGCGAATGTTTACGCCAACGGTAAAATTCCGCTGGAAGGTACGATACTACGCAATTTATCGAGACGGCTCCTATGAACTGCTTCCCCTTCCAAGCCAAAGTGCACGAAGATGGTGGGAACGTGCTTACATCGATTTTCGCGAGGTGAAGACGCAAGTCAATATTCTCGAACATGATGAAGGATTACACACCTACGCTACTCATCTCTGTCAAAGTTATGGAGCGGTGCAACCGATAAGAACCATTCTCGTTCAGTATACGTTCCAACCAATGCTCTCACCGGAAGAAGCAGACAAGCAGGGACGGCACCTCTCCGAGCAAATCACAAGTAGTCAGAAAAAATTCGGGTGTTCCAAATGATAACGAAGGTTCTCGGTATTTGGAAAAACTTCTGGTTTCGTCAGGGTTTCACCCATTCGCTCGATGCACTCCGTGTCATGTTTGGCACCTACGTCATCTTTATCCTGTTGATTTCGATTCCGAACGTAGACCGTTTCTACGGCCCTGCCGGGATTCTCCCCTACAGTATGTTTCGCGAACTGACCGCTAGTTATCCAAACCAAACTGCGAGTTACTTTTCTCTATTTATCCTCAGTGACGAATCGTGGTTTCCCTGGCTTGTCATTGGCCTCGCGCTCATAAGCGCGTTATGTTTTACCTTGGGCATCTTCACCCGATTCGTATCGGTAGTGCTTTTTCTTGCCTTCACGGCTCTCTTCCATCGAAATAAATTAATTCTCAATGGCCAGGAGAATTGGTCTAATCTCTTGCTCTTCTGTTGTTGTTTCGCACCCCTTGGGCGTGCCTACTCCATCGATGCTGAGCGCTATCGAAGACGAGGAGTTGCTCGTGAGCCAGTGGCGTCGCTCTGGTCACTCCGACTGATTCAACTTTCGCTTACGCTACTCTACTTCTCGGGGGGAGCCTCGAAGTTTTTCGATCAAACATGGAGAGACGGGACAGCGCTCTACTATCTGAGCTTAGACGATCACTGGTTTCGATTTCCGAATGTCGCGTTGCTGCATAACCGATATCTAACAACGGG
>FKKE01003951.1_pt1 | contig 21506 bp, 17 predicted proteins | sample 1106331 | NCBI WGS metagenome assembly FKKE01 (sample SAMEA3931202, study PRJEB13176) | freshwater metagenome | biome: Drinking water system; feature: drinking water; material: freshwater | place: China | collected 2013-02-06 | reverse complement strand
ACGTCTTGTGCAGGTTCAAGTGGCAGACATCAGCCCCGATATCGCCGGGTCGGCTCAATCCCACCATAGCGTTCATGTTCGCGCCATCCATGTAGACCTGCCCTCCATGGGTGTGCACGATGTGACAGATCCGCCGGACTTCCGTTTCAAACACCCCGTGCGTGGAGGGATAGGTGATCATGAGCGCGGCCAGCTTGTCACGATGCTGGGTCGCCTTCTCTTCCAGATCCTTCAGGTCGATATTCCCCTGCGCATCACAGGCCACCGGCACCACCACCATACCAACCATGGCCGCGCTCGCGGGATTGGTGCCGTGGGCGGAGACAGGAATCAGGCACACCGTCCGCTGAGTCTCACCCCGGTGGTGGTGGTAGGCCCTGATCGCCATCAACCCCGCGTATTCCCCCTGGGACCCCGCGTTGGGCTGGAGGGATACGGCGTCGAATCCGGTAACTTCGGCCAACCAGCCCTCCAACTCCCGGAACAATTCCCGATATCCTTCGGTTTGTTCGGTAGGCGCGAATGGATGGAGGCGCCCAAATTCCGGCCACGTAATCGGGAGCATTTCAGCGGTCGCGTTGAGCTTCATCGTGCACGATCCCAACGGGATCATGGACGTCGTCAGGGACAGATCCTTGGCCTGCAACCGGTGGATATACCGCAACATTTCGTGTTCGGCATGGTAGCGATGAAACACGTCATGAGTCAGATAGGCACTCTGTCGTGCGAACAAGGAAGGAAGCGTAGCATCTACCGTGCGAATCAACTCATCCATGGTGGCCGTGGACAATTCATTCCCGGAGACGATCGCCAACAAGTCGCGCACTTCTTCGACGGAACTGACCTCATCGAGCGCAATGCAGATGGTGTCGGCATCCAGCCGGCGCAAGTTGATCTGGCGCCCCTGCGCGCGATAGAGAATATCCGCGGCCAATTCTTTCCCACAGCGCAACGCGACCGTATCGAAAAACCACTCCGCCCGCACTGCGAGCCCGAACCGCCGCAACCCATGGGCCAATAGCGCAGCCAAGCCGTGCACCCGTTCGGCAATCCGGCGAAGCCCTTCCGGCCCGTGATAGACGGCGTACATGCTGGCCGTGACGGCCAGCAGAACCTGTGCGGTGCAAATGTTGCTCGTGGCCTTCTCCCGCCGGATGTGTTGTTCCCGCGTTTGCAGGGCCAACCGGTAGGCCGACCTCCCGGAGACGTCCTTGGACACACCGACAATGCGCCCCGGCAACTGACGGCGATACTCGTCTCTCGCGGCCATGAACGCCGCATGCGGCCCGCCAAATCCCATCGGAACTCCGAACCGCTGACTGGATCCCAACGCGATGTCGGCCCCGAACTCGCCCGGCGGCTTTAACAGGGTGAGCGCCAGCAAGTCCGTCGCCACCACGACCAAGCCGCCGGCCTCGTGCACCCGCCGGACGACGTCACTGTAGTCGAGGAGCGCCCCATCCGTGGCCGGATATTGCAGCAGCACCCCGGTCAGCTGGGTGAGAGATCGATCTAGGTCGTGGATCGAACCGACGTGGACCTTGATGCCCAGCGGTTCCGCCCGTGTCTGCACCACCGCGATGGTTTGAGGATGACACTGGGCCGAGACAAAAAAGGTGTGGTGATCGCCGCCCTTGACCCGGGCGCACATGGCCATGGCTTCCGCTGCAGCCGTCGCCTCGTCCAACAGGGAAGCATTTGCCAATGGCAGACCCGTCAAGTCCGACACGAGTGTCTGGTAATTCACCAAGGCCTCAAGTCGGCCTTGGGCGATCTCTGCCTGATAGGGAGTATATTGGGTGTACCACCCAGGGTTTTCCAGGATGCCTCGCAGGATCACCGGGGGAGTGATGCAATCGGAGTAGCCCATGCCGATGAGCGAGCGGGCGACTTTGTTTTTCTGAGCCAGCTGGCGCAACCGGCCGAGGACCTCAAATTCGGTCATGGGAGCAGGTAAGGACAGCGGCCGCTGAAGCCGAATGTTGGCCGGCATCGCGGCATCGACCAATTCCTGCAAGGATGACATACCCAGAGTCGCCAACATCTCCCGCACATCCGCCTCGCGAGGGCCGATGTGGCGATGGACGAACGAGTCAGCAGATTCAAGCCAGCCAGGACGGTGGCCGGGGGACGCGGATGGCTGTGACATGCAACACTCCTCACACTGGGTGACAGAAACGGGTGCCGTCAGAAGATGTACCATACTCGCCCCGAGCAGGAAAGGCGAAGCTCCCCCCGCACTGGTAGGGTCCCGCCTGCGCTCGCCGAGTACCCCAGACTCCCCTATCCCCCTTCCGGCTCCGTCTGAGATGCCGACCCGCTTGCCTTAGCCAGCGGGGATGCGCGATAACCAACCGGCAGCCCGCTTGGGTCACCCGGCAGAAGAGGAACGGACTCCCAGCAATGCCCTCCACGAACGTACACGATATTGTGGTAGTGGGTGCCGGACTGGCCGGCATGCGCGCCGCACTGGCGGCCCCCCCAGACCTCGATATTGCCCTCGTGTCGAAAGTACACCCCGTGCGCAGCCATTCGGTCGCTGCACAGGGCGGGATCAATGCCGCGCTGGGGGCTGACGACTCCTGGGAGGCTCACGCCTACGACACCGCAAAGGGCGGGCTTTTTCTTGGCGACCAAGATGCCATCGAGGCTATGTGCCGGGAAGCCCCGGAGGACATCCTCGACCTGGAACGGCTCGGTGTCATCTTCAGCCGCACCCCGGACGGACGCATCGCCCAACGCCCATTCGGCGGGGCCGGCTTTCCGCGTACTTGCTATGCGGCGGATCGAACCGGGCACGCCATCCTCCACACGATGTACGAGCAGCTCCTCCGCCAACGACTCCACGTCTACGAAGAGTGGTACGTCACCTCTCTCCTCGTCGAGGACGGCGTCTGCCGTGGCGTCATCGCCTGGGACCTCATCCAAGGTGGGCTACAGGCCATCGAGGCCAAGGCGGTGATCTTGGCGACGGGCGGCAGCGGCCGGCTCTTCTATACCAGCACCAACGCCGTCATCAATACAGGGGACGGAATGGCACTGGCCTATCGGGCCGGGGCACCGCTGATGGACATGGAATTCGTCCAATTCCATCCGACCACCTTGAAGAACACGGGGATCCTGATTACCGAAGGCGCGCGTGGGGAAGGCGGCTATCTGGTCAACACACTGGGCGACCGATTCATGAAGCGCTACGCGCCGGAGCAAATGGAACTGGCGACCCGTTCGACCGTTTCCTTGGCCATCGGCCAAGAAATTCTGGAAGGGCGGGGGGTGGACGGCTGTGTGCTGTTGGACCTTCGCCACTTGGGGCGTCACCGCATTCTTGAGCGGCTGCCCCAAATCCGCCAGCTGTCGCTCGAGTTCGCCGGCATCGATCCGATTGAAAGTCCGATCCCGGTGCAACCGGGGGCTCACTATCAAATGGGAGGCGTTCGAACTACCGTCTGGGGCGAGACCGCGCTACCTGGGTTGTTCGCGGCCGGCGAGTGCGCCTGTGTCAGTATCCATGGCGCGAACCGATTGGGTGGGAATTCGTTGTTGGAAACGATCGTCTTCGGCCGGCGAGCCGGCATCCGAGCGGGAGACTATGTGCGTGGGCAACCAACCCGCGCCCGATCCACCGCCTCGCTCGAGTCCGAACAGTGCCGTATCGCGGCCTTGATGGCCAATACCGGGACCTTGCGCGCCTGGCAGTTGCGGGATGAGTTAGGGCGGACCATGAGCACCAACCTCGGGCTCGTCCGCACCCGCGACTCCATGACGCGGGCCCTCGCCGACATCCGGCGCATTCAGTCATTGGTTGGATCGGTCGCCCTCCACGATCATGGCTCCAGGTTCAACACCGATTTGATCCACGCACTCGAGCTGTCGTGCCTGACGGACTTGGCCGAAACCATCGTCGTCGGCGCACTCGCCCGTGAGGAGAGCCGCGGGGCACACTACCGGGGAGATTTTCCCTCTCGCCGGGACGCCGAGTGGCTCCGGCACTCGCTCGTCCACCAAGGCCCCGAAGGTCCTCGTCTGTCCTACACCCCCGTGACCATTACGAGATTCCCCCCCAAATAGGACTCACGCCCCGGGCATCGCGCAGGGTCGGCCGCCGTTTTCGGATTGTCCTGGTTGCGGACCCTCAGGTTTCCGCTATCCTTGTTCAGACACCCGAAACACGAACTGCATGGATGCCCATCCCTGGACAGGACGGTTCCTCGACGGACGCACCGCGGCCGCCCGCCGCGTGTCAATCAGTCCGGTCGCTGAGGGTCTGATCATCACTCAGGGCGACGGCACGAGCGTTCAGTGGGCCTATGGTGACATTCAGCGAACTCAGGGAGCTTATGAGGGGGAACACATTCGCCTCGAATATGGGACCGATCCCCCCGCCGCCTTGGTAATCACCGACCAGCGGTTTCTCACGGTGCTCCGGGGACGCGCGCCGCAGCTCGTCTCGGTCATTCACGACCCAAGAAAGCGACGCCTCCGACTCACGCTGACGTTTCTGGCCGCAGTCCTCGCCATCGCCGCGACGGGCGTCATCTATCGCTGGGGGATTCCAGGGTTGGCACTGGTGGCCACCCCCTACGTGCCCGTGGCATGGGAGCAGCAGCTCGGCGAGGAAGTCGTGGCGCATCTGGCCCCCGAGAAGGCCCGCTGCAGCGATCCCTATCGAAAACAGATCCTCGAATCCCTGCTCGGCAAGCTCTCGGCGACCGTGCCCAACAATCCCTACCGCACGATCCATGTCCATATCGTGGATGAGCCCATCGTCAATGCCTTTGCGGCACCCGGCGGCTCTGTCGTGGTCTTCCGCGGCCTCCTGGAGAAGACCGAGACTCCCGAGCAGTTGGCCGGGGTCCTCGCGCATGAGCTCCAGCACATCTACAAGCGACATTCGACACGCATGATTCTGGAGCAGACCTCCACCAGCCTGCTGATCGCCGCCGTATCTGGCGACCTCACAGGGGCCGCAGCAATCGCATTGGATACCGCACAAACGCTCGGCGCGCTGCGCTACAGCCGCGAACATGAAACCGAGGCCGATACGGAAGGGCTCAGGATGATGATCGCGGCCGGCATGAATCCGTCTGGGATGATCGAGTTCTTCACAATCATGGGCAAGGGCGATCACGGAGACACGAGTGTGTGGCGCTACATCTCCACCCACCCCACGCATGAGGATCGCGTTCAGGTCCTGACCTCGATCGCTGGATCAGCTATCGGCGGGGGCCAGCCTCTGCTACCGGGACTGGACTGGAAATCGATTCGAAACGTCTGCCCATCTCGAAAACGGCCCTCCTCTGAATCAGGCCCCTCCACCCCGGAACCGGTCGGCGCCCCCCAATCCTAATTTCCGTGGCTTCCCACCCCTGCCTCCTTCCGTTTCAGCACACGACTACGCTTCCAACCCCGCGCCAAACATCCCGTTTGCCTCCCCGGACCTTGCGCTCCAGGGGAGATCAGCTATCTTTGAAAAGACATGCACACCGCCACACTCGTCACGACCGTCGCCTGTCCAGGCTGCCTGGCCACACAGGAGGTTGCGTGCCTCGAGCCAGGGTGTGTCCCGACCGTTACAGCGTGCCAGCAGTGCCAGGCCAATCTGGTCCTGGTTCCGCCCCTGACTCACGAACAGCGGCAGGCGCCTGCGACGGCGAATCCCCCGGCATCCTCGCCCATACCGTCGGCCCCGGCCTGTCCCCCTCGATCGGCGATCGTTGCCATCTCCATGCTCACCGTCCTGGGATACCTTTGCGTCGCCGCACTGCTCTACAGCGCCAGCTACGGCGTGAAGCAGCTGCCTCCCTATCGCCCGGCTGAACAGTTCGTCGCACACCATCCCGTGTTGACACAGGCGCTGGGCGAGCCATTGACCTTCGGTCGGTTCCCGACCGCCCAGATGCGCCGGGACGGGCGCAAGCTCGGCGGCTACGTGGAACTGACGGTGAGCGGGCCGCGGGGATCGGGGGAGGTGGCCATGTCCCTGGTGCATGAGCAGCGAACGTGGCGCATCGTCGAGGCCGAGTATCAACTGGGAGATGGCGACACCCAACCGCTGTGGGTCCAGTTCCCCGGGGACTACGAACTTCACGCGCGAGTGGATGAGCTGCTCAACGAGCTCGATGAAGCCATCAACGCCCGCGATGTCGACGCGATATTGGAACACGTGGCGCCCGAAGCCACCATCCGCCTCATCCTGGAGACGCCGCCGCCACGACAGGTGCGAACCTACCGGACTCGAGAGGAATACCGCGCGGATCTCCTCGCCGAGATGCTGATGGTCAAACACCTGGCCTGGACCAGGGAGGAAACGGACATCCGATTGAGCCCCGACGGCCAGACGGCCACAGGGGCCTTTCAGGGCCTGCATGAGCGGGTGATTCAAGGCAAGCCAGCCACCGTCCGTGTCGATACCACCTTCACCTGCGCTTTTCGGGGCGGGCAGCCGGTCTTTACGATCATCGACTCCGTCCAACAGACGGCAGAGAGGAGCCGATGAACGCCGCAACGATCGCCGAGCCGGTCCAGTTGACCTGCCAACAGTGCCAGAAACAGTTTCGGGTTCGCTCCGTCAGCGTTCTCAAACCAGGCGCGAAGAGCACCTGCGGCGGATGCCGCACCCGATTCCATGTGGTGGTCACTTCCCAAGGAGAGACCACGCCGTCCGACTCACCGTCCCCCCCCGGCTCACCGCACAGGACGGAAGAGGTGCCTACTGCCGGCACGCCACCCGCACCGAAAACCTACCGGCCGAATTTCTCCGGTCAGGGGGGATCGCTGTTCGGGATTCACCTGGTCAACGTCTGCCTGACCTTGATCACCCTCTCGGTCTACTCGTTCTGGGCAAAGGTCCGCGTGCGGCACTACCTCTACAGCCAGACACAGTTTGCCGGAGATCGCTTCGCCTACCATGGTACGGGCAGGGAACTCCTGAACGGCGCCACCAAGGCTTCGCTCGTCTTTGGATTGCCCTATCTGGCGCTCTCCAATGCGCCGCTGGTCATCGGGGGCGGCACCCCGGTATTGGCCATCACCCAAATCCTGTCAACCATCCTCGCGCTCGTTTTTCTTCCCGTTGCCATCACCGGGGCACGGCGGTACCGCCTGAGCCGCAGTTCCTGGCGCGGCATTCGCTTTGCCTTCCGTGGCTCTGCCAGGGAGTTCATGCGGATCTTTATCCCAGGGGCCGTGCTGACGGGCGGCACCTTGGGGGCGTACTATCCGGTCTTCGACATGCGGCGGCAGACGTATCTCATCAACCAGAGTTATGTCGGCAATCATCGCTTCGCGTTTGACGGAAAAGACTGGGGTGTCGCGACCGACTTCGTATGGGCGATGGTGCTGCTTCCCTTCACGCTCGGCCTGTCCTGGTTCTGGTATTCCGCCGCCCGGCAGCGCTACGTGTGGAGCCACACCCGTCTGGGTGAGGCACGGTTCGCCTGCACCATGCAGGGCCGTGACCTGGCCCTGTTGCGCCTGAGCAATTTCCTCCTGCTCATGGGCACCGTGGGATTCGCCTGGCCGTGGACCACCATCCGCAATGCGCGCTTCACGATGAGCACGCTCAGCCTGAAGGGCGTAGTCGATTTCGACCAGATCCTGCAAGACGCCCAGACCGCCAACGCCACCGGCGAAGGCCTCTCCAGCTTCCTCGACAGCGGATTCGACCTCGGGTAGGCGCACCCGATTCCTTCCCGACCTTACCATGGCCCTCTCACAGAGCAGGCACTTCCCCTGCTTCCCCCAGGCAGCTTTGGTATAATCCGGCTACCATGCGCGTCCTAGTCATCGAAGACGAGGCCAAAGTCGGCTCCTTCATCAAACGAGCCTTGGAAGAGGAGAACTACGCCGTGGATTTGTGTCCCGACGGCGCGCGCGGATTGGAACTCGCCGGGACGACCAGCTACGACCTCATCCTGGTCGATCTGATGATTCCGGAAGTGCCGGGCCTGGACGTTATCCGCCGGCTACGGGCCGACAAGATCACGGCACCGGTGCTGATTCTGACGGCACTCTCCCAAACCGATCAGAAGGTCAAAGGGCTCGATGCGGGCGCAGACGACTATCTGACCAAACCCTTCGCCATCGACGAACTCCTGGCCCGAGTGCGGGCCCTCCTTCGGCGCGGCGCGACGGAGGCCGCCAGCGTCCTGCAGGTCGACGACCTGATCCTGAATCCCGCCACCCGCGAGGTGACGCGCGGCGGACAGCGCCTTGACCTAACGGCGAAGGAATACGCGCTGCTCGAATACTTCATGCGCAATGCGGGCCGCGTGCTCACTCGCCCCATGATTGCGGAACATGTGTGGAACCTGGATTTCGACACGTTCACCAACGTCATCGACGTCTACGTGAACTACCTGCGTAATAAGGTCGACAAGGGACGCGCCCGCAAGCTCATCCAGACCGTCCGCGGCAGCGGCTATGTCCTGAAGGCCGACTGATGCCGCTTCGGGTCAAGCTCACGCTGTGGTACGGCTCTGCGCTGGCGCTGATCCTCATGCTATTCTCCACCGCGCTGTACGCGATCGTCGCGCGGGACTTGAAGGACCAAGTCGACCAATCCCTGCAGGAAACGGCCACCACCGCCATCCGGTCCCTAGAACAGCATGGGTTCGGCCCCTTCATTCAGTTCGAGGACCTCTCGGCCCATTTCCCGGAATTGGCGGTGCTCGACCGGTTCTTCCAAATTTTCAGTCCGACCGGGCGCATCACGATTCAGTCCCCGAATATCAAGAGCCACGACGTCCCACTCAGCGCCGATGCCCTGAAGCGCGCCTTCGAAGGCAGCACCACCTATGAATCGGCCCAGTTCCCTGGGGAAAACCTCCGGCTGATCTCGGTCCCCATTCTGTACCAAGGCAATCTCCTCAACGTCGTCCAGGTGGGCACCTCGTTGAAGCCGGTGGAACACACCCTGAAGCGTCTCCTGGGGGTGCTGCTCATTTCGATTCCGGTGGCCCTCCTCGTGTCGCTGGCCGGCGGATGGTTTCTGGCCGGGCGGGTGTTGCGTCCAGTTAGCCTCATGACGGAGGCGGCCAAGAAAATCGCCGCCGGGGACCTTTCGCAACGCCTGACCGTGGAGGCCACCGGGGACGAAATCGGCCGGCTGGCGGAAACCTTCAATGAGATGATCGCGCGCCTCGACGCCTCCTTCCGCCAAATCCGCCAATTCAGCAGCGACGCCTCGCATGAATTACGCACCCCCCTGACCGTGATGAAAGGGGAAACGGAACTCGTCCTCCGCCGGCAACGAGACTGCGAAGATTACAAGTCGGTGCTGGAGAGCAACCTGGAAGAAATCGATCGCATGACACGGATCGTGGACGAGTTGTTATTCTTGTCTCGGGCCGACTTGGGGGAGGTCAAGATGGCCACCAACCCCGTCGCGCTCGCCGACGTGTTGGGAGACATCCAGGAACAGGCCTCGGTATTGGGGCAGGACCAGGGCATCCAGGTCACGCTGGGCCTCTTGCAACCGGCGACGGTTCTCGGGGACGAACTGCGCCTCCGCGAGTTGTTCCTGAACTTGGTCGACAACGCCGTGAAGTATTCCAAGCCGGGCGGCACCGTGACCATCACCCTGCAGAGCGAGCCGGGTATCGCTCGTGTGGCGATCCGGGACCAAGGCATCGGCATCCGGCCCGAGGCCCTCGGTCGCATCTTCAGCCGCTTCTATCGCACCGATGAGGCCCGAGCGCACACCAAAGCCGGCACGGGGTTGGGATTGGCCATCTGCGCCTGGATCGCCGAGGTCCACCACGGCCGAATCGACGTCCAAAGCCAGCTTGGGGAGGGCTCGACCTTTACCGTCACCCTGCCGCTGGCGCCGATTCCCGTTTAGAACATTCTAATCCCCACTTAATCCTTCTCTTATCCCTCATTGCTAGCCTCGGGGGTGCAGGCGCCCTCGGCCGATCGTGCCGGTTGAGGCCGCGACACCAAGGAGGATCGCTATGAGTCGTGCGCGCATCGTCGGAATGGTTGGAGTTATCGCCACCCTGGGATTGGGATCATGGCTCGCATGGAGTACGGGCACGTTTCCACCTGCCCACGCCTCGACCGCCGCCAACCCAGCCGCGTCACCCGCCGCTCCACAGCCCCATGCCACAAGCACCGGCTTCGCCGACGTGGCCAAAGCCGTGACACCGGCCGTCGTGAACATCACGGCCGCGGCCCGCGTGGAGCGCTCCAGCCGCCAGGGTGACTCACAGGCACCATGGCAGGATCGCATGGAAGAATTCTTCGGCTCACCGTTTGGTCCGAACGGCCCGCGCGGTCGGCGAGGACCGGGGGAGCCACACGGCGGGGGAATGGGATCGGGCATCATCGTCTCGGGCGACGGCTACATCCTGACCAATAACCATGTCGTGGCCGGGAGCCAGGAGCTCACGGTCACGCTCCCTGATAAACGCGACTTCAAGGCCACGCTCATCGGGACGGATCCCAAGACCGACCTGGCCGTGCTGAAGATCGACGCGCGCGATCTGCCCACCGTCGTCTGGGGCGATTCGTCCTCGCTTCAGGTCGGCGAGTATGTCCTGGCCGTCGGGAATCCGTTCGGACTGAACTCCACCGTCACGCTCGGCATCGTCAGCGCGTTGGGCCGCGGGCGGATGGGGATCACGCAATATGAGGACTTCATCCAAACCGACGCCGCCATCAATCCCGGCAACTCGGGAGGCGCCCTCGTGAATACCTCCGGCCAATTGGTCGGCATCAATACCGCCATTTTTTCACAGTCCGGCGGTAGTGAAGGGGTGGGGTTTGCCGTCCCCACCTCCATGGCTAAACCAATCTATGAAAGCCTGGTGAAGACGGGGAAGGTCGTGCGGGGCTACCTCGGGATCGGCATCCAGGATGTGACAAAGGACTTGGCGCAGTCGTTCGGATTGAAACACACGAAGGGTGCGTTGGTCAGCGACGTCAAGGAGGACAGTCCTGCCGAACGGGCCGGCCTCAAAACGGGGGACGTGATCGTGCGGTACCAACACACGGCGATTGAGGACGCGACGGCGCTGCAACGACACGTCACCAAGACGGCCGTCGGTGCCTCCGCGAGCCTTCGCGTCATCCGGGAGGGCCATGAACACGACCTCACCGTGACGATCGGCGAACAGAGCGAGACGGTCACGACGGCGCGCACCGAGGGTGACGCCGGAGACCATGCCCTGGCGGGTTTGGCTGTGCAGGACCTCGATCGGGCCACTGCCAAGGAACTGGGCGTCAAGGCCGGGATCAAGGGGGTCGTCATTACCGATATCGCCCCGGGGAGTCCGGGCGAGCAGGCGGGACTCACGCGGGGGGACATCATCCGGGAGATCAACAAGCAGCCCGTGCATTCGGTGACGGACTTCGAACGGGTGGCGGCGTCCTTGAAGAAGGATCAACCGGCCCTCATGCTCATCAATCGCCGCGGGGCGTCGCTCTTCGTCTCGGTCAGAATCTGAGGAGGGTGGGCGAAGCCGGGAAGGCGGGGAAGCACCTGCCGTCTTCCCGGCTGTTCGGATCGAGCTAGTCGAAAATCACCGTCTTCCGCCCATACACCAGCACCCGCCGCTCGACGTGCAACCGGACCGCCCGGGCCAGCACCACTTCTTCCAGGTCCCGTCCTTTTCGCACCAGATCGTCCACAGTGTCACGATGCCCGACGCGAATGACGTCCTGTTCGATGATCGGCCCTTCGTCCAAGTCTTCGGTCGCATAGTGGGCCGTGGCACCGACGATTTTCACCCCGCGCTCGTAGGCCTGACGATACGGATTGGCACCGATAAAGGCCGGGAGGAACGAGTGATGGATATTGATGACCGGGCAGCCCACGTCGGCCAAAAACTGCCCGCCTAAAATCTGCATGTATCGAGCCATCACCACCAACTGCACTTGATGCGACCTGAGGAGAGCGACGACCTGCCGCTCCTGCTCGGGCTTCGTGTCTTTGGTGACGGGCAAGACGTGAAACGGGATCTTGTACAGCTCGGCCCAGGTTGCGCAGGTCTCATGGTTTGAGACAATGACCGGCACCTCGATCGCCAATTCGCCCCGGCGCTGCCGCTGCAGCAGGTCGGCCAGACAGTGGTCCTGTTTGGACACCAGGAGTCCTACGCGCAAGCGGCTGGGGACGGGATGCATCTCGTACCGCATGTCGAACACCCGGGCAATCGGGGAAAAGGCCGCGGCGATCTCGCTCATGGGCAACTGGAAGCCGTCTAGAGCGAACTCGGTCCGCATGAGAAATTCGCCCGATTCCCGATCCGTATGGTGGTCGGAGTCGAGAATATTGCCGCCGAATTCATGGATGAACCCGGCCACACGGGCCACGAGACCCTTGCGATCCTTGCAATGGATGAGCAGGACGACGGACGTGGGGGATGTCGACATGGCGTTACTGTGCCAGCTCGGCCGTGTCTCCGCAATCGATTCCAGGGAATCCGCCGCGTGGGGAATGGAGCACCCGGGAGGACTGGCTACCGATAGCTGCGGCCCGGCTTGGCGGAGGCAATCGACACGAGGCCGCTCGGCCGTCCGATCGGCCTCTCACCGACGTCGCGCCCGACCAGGTCGTACCCGACGGCATCGGTGATCGTAACCGTCACCAGTTGGCCAGGGGCTGCGTCGGTTTCGCTCAAGTACACTACCCCGTCGATTTCGGGTGCCTGCCCCTGGTGGCGCCCCTCGAGCACCAACTCGTGCTCTTCGGATGCACCGTCGACCAGCACGGTCATCGTCGAGCCGACCACCTCGCGTCCTTTGGCCTGGGCAATGTCCTCTTGGAGCGCCAGCAATGCGTTGCGCCGCTCCTCAATCAGTGCCGGCTCCACTTTCCCGCCGAACTCCACGGCGGCGGTCCCTTCTTCGTCGGAATACCCGAAGACCGCCACACGGTCGAACGCTTGATCGGCCACAAACCGTGTGAGGGTCTCATACATGGCGTCCGTCTCGCCTGGGAAGCCAACGATGAACGCCGTGCGGAAGGTCACACCGGGAATACGTGTGCGAATCCGCTCGACCAAGGCCGTCAAGGACGCCTGATCTCCCGCCCGGTGCATCCGCTGCAACAGGGTGTCGTGGATATGCTGCAAGGGCATGTCGATATATTTCGTGATCGCTTCCTCTCCCGCATACAGCGCCAACAACTCGTCCGTCACCTGCTGCGGATAGAGGTAGAACGGCCGAATCCAGCGCACCCCCTTCACCTTGACCAGTTGTCGAAGCAGCGCCACCAACCCCTGCCGCAACCCCAGATCCACGCCGTAGTTGATGGTGTCCTGAGAAATCAAATTGAGTTCCTGGACCCCCTCGTCGACCAGCCGCTTCGCCTCGGTCACAATGGAGTCGATGGGGCGGCTCCGTTGTTTCCCGCGCATGATCGGGATCGCACAGAAGGCACAGGTGCGATTGCAGCCCTCGGCGATTTTGAGGTAAGCCGAATGCGGCCGGCCCAGCCGCACACGTGGCGCCAGGGCGTCGTAGAGAAACGGCGGGGGACTGATCCAACTGCGTTGCGCGGGCTTCTTCGGTGCCAGCAGAGCCCGGGTAATGTCCGCAATCCGTCCGAACTCGCCCGTACCAACCACGCCGTCCAACTCCGGCAACTCCTTGAGCAGGTCGCCTTGATACCGTTGGGCCAAGCAGCCCGCCGCAATCAGCACCTTGCAGGAGCCCGTCTGCTTCAACTCCGCATGTTCCAGGATCGTGGTAATCGACTCCTGCTTGGCCTCCTCGACGAAACCGCAGGTATTGACGATCACGACATCGGCCTCTTCGGGCCGGGCCGTCAGCTCGAACCCACTGGCCACCAGCGAGCCCAACATGATCTCGGAATCGACCTGGTTCTTGGAACAGCCCAGGTTGACGAATCCGATCCTCGTCTTGCGGGACTCGGGCGCCACGGACGTTGCGGGTCGGTTGGGCATGGCACAGGAGTCTACGGAACGACGGAAAAGGCTGTCAAATCCGTGGGGGCGTCTTGAAATGTCCGGATACAGTTCCTTACAGTGCCGACATGGTCCGGACGTTTCAGGGCATCACACCAACGATCCCCGCGTCTTGCTTTATCGAAGAGACCGCCGTCGTCATCGGCGACGTGGTCATGGGCGAGCAGTGCAGCGCATGGTTCCATGCCGTCATTCGTGGCGACGTCAACTACATCCGCATCGGCCACCGAACCAACGTCCAAGACTTGTGTATGCTCCACGTCACGCATGACACGCACCCGCTCATCATCGGCAACGACGTGACTGTCGGCCACCATGTCGTCCTGCACGGCTGCACGATACACGACCGAGTACTCATCGGCATGGGCGCCATCGTCATGGACGGTGCGGTCATCGGGGAGGATTCGATCGTGGGCGCCGGGTCCCTCGTCACAGAACGCACGATCGTCCCCCCGAAGAGCCTCATTGTGGGCTCCCCGGCCAAGGTGAAACGACCGCTGACGGAGGCCGAACTGGCCTGGATCCGGGAATCGGCACAGAACTATCTCCGCTATTCCCGCCAGTACCTCAGCGACCCGGACAAGCCGCTCGGATTTTGGGTGTAGGGCTGACCACGCCCCCACACCGAGGGCCCCTGGTTCCCCTGCCACCTATCCCAACCGCATGAAACAGATCGGGTCGCCGACCGTGGGCGACGGATACTGCCGTCGCTCAAGCCGCCACGGGACGCCGTGCGCAGCGCACCAATCAGCGATCCAATGGGCCTCCTCCGTCGAGGTGGTAACCAACCCCGGTCGGGACAGGCGACGCAGACAACGGTCCACCACACGTACCACCTGCCGCCGCTCCCGCGCAAACCGGCGCGGATCGAACGTGGCGGGGTTGGCCCGGCCATAGGACAGCTCGGATAATTCGGGATAGCACTCCGGGTCATTGAGGACGCTCACCAGCCACAGATGATCGAACGTGCCTCGCACCATGGCGGCGTCACGTGCCTCGAACCGGAACGGTAGCCCGGCGCACGCGCGATTGAGAATCCGGACCTCGTTCTTCCGCAAATTGCAGGCGACCACGTGCCGCCGTCGCTCCAGCGCTTCCATGGCCAAGAGTGCGAGCTCCGCCACCCCTGCGCCAACATAGAGGCTCCGGCCACCTGGCTTGAGCCGACGGCGCACAACCCCGGCCAAGGCCGTCCCTAGCTTCTGGCACAGCCGGCGTTTCACCTTCCAAAATTCGTCTCCGCCTTCGTGGCAATAAATCGCCCCGAGCGCCCCATAGTCCAGACGTGCGAAGACCTCGGCAATGGCCTGTCGGGTCCACAGCATCAGTCTGGCAGGTTTCGGAGCCATGCGTGCGAGTCCGGAAATTACTGCGCCAGTCGACGGACGGCGCGCGTCACCGTGCCTGTCACTTGCTCGAGAAACGGCAAGTTCAGCGTCTCCACCGTATCGCTCGATTGGTGGTAATGCGGATTACGGAAATTGGCGGTGTCCGTCAGCATGACGGCGGGAAACCCATAGTCCCAAAACGCAACATGGTCACTTCGTCGTGTATCCGGAAAGGCCTCCCCATTGGCGGGTACCACCAAGGACATCGTCTTGAGCGGGGCTGCCCCCTCCGCGGCGGCGCCGGCCACGGCGGACACCAGATGTTTGGCCGGCTCATTCCCGACGATCCCCAAAAAATCCCCGACCGTGGGCAGCGCGACGGGAATCGGCGGCTGCCGCTGCGACCCCTCCTCCGAACTGGCGAATCCCACGCATTCCAGAATGATCGCGCCGTGCAAGGCGCGCCCGTATTTCCGCAGCCCCGCCACATACGCACGGCTTCCGAGGAGGTTGAACTCCTCCAAACAAAACGCCGCGCAAACGACCGGCCTGGCCGGCGGCTGGGCACCCAACATCGCGGCGACCTCCAGCAAGACCGCCAGGGCACTGGCATTGTCATCCGCGCCCGGGGAATGCTCGTGTGTGTCGTAGTGGGCGCCGATCAGCAAGGGCGGCATCGCAGATCGCTGGCGAGCCGCGGCAGCAGGAAAGGTGGCGACGATATTCCGATAGGTCCCGCCAAGGGCGCGGAACGCGTGGGCTTTGACCGCACCGCCGGCGTCCTGCAGCGTTTGCGACAAATAGTGCTCCGCGTAGCTCAATGCCGCCGGCGCCCGATAGGGATGGCGTTCCCCCGCCAGGTGGCGCAGGTGTTTGAGCAAGCGTGCGGTAAGGGACATGCCGGAGGCCACCGCATCAATTCACAATTTCGGTGCCGATACCGCGGCGGGTGAAGATCTCCAACAGGACCGCGTGCGGGACTCGTCCGTCGATGATATGGGCCTTCCCAACGCCGCCTTCGAGGGCGTCCAGACAGGCATGGACCTTCGGAAGCATCCCTTCGCCGATCACGCCCTTCTTGACCATTCGCTGGACATCTTTCCGGGAGACGGTCGACAAATGCCGGCTCTTGGCATCCCGGATCCCCTTGACGTCGGTGAGCATGAGCAGTTTCTCGGCCTTCAGGGCCCCGGCAATGGCCCCGGCCACGAGATCGGCGTTGATGTTATACGTGTTGCCCTCGTAGTCGGTCCCGATCGGGGCGATCACCGGAATGTAGTGGTCTTCCTGCAGGTTGCGGAGCAGACTCGGGTCGATCGATTCGATATCGCCGACGAGGCCGAAATCGCCGTCGTCGCCATCGAAATCCTTGTCCAAGCTCTCCGCCCAGGCCTTGGCCGTCAGCGGCTTGCTCCGAATGAGTCCGCCATCCTTTCCGCTGAGCCCCACCGCCTTGCCCCCGTGCCGATTGATCAGGTCCGTGATCTCCATATTGATCTTCCCGGCCAATACCATTTCCACGATCTCCATGGTCGCCTCGTCCGTCACCCGGACTCCATGGCGGAACTTGGCTTCGATGCCGAGCCGGTCCAGCATCTTGTCGATCTGCGGCCCCCCGCCATGGATGATGACGGGATTGATCCCGACGTATTTCAGAAGGACGATGTCCTGCGCGAACCGTTCCTTGAGCGAGTGCTCGGTCATGGCGTTCCCGCCGTACTTGATGACGACGGTTTTCCCGCGGAAGGTCCGAATATAGGGCAACGCCTCGATCAGGACGTTGGCCTTCTTGATCAGCTTGTCCATCGTCTATCTCCCTCGTCGGGTCACGGCCGCGCCCCGCAGCGGCCCCGGCGCCCCATCACAAGATATAGCGGCTGAGATCCTGATCCTTCACAACGCCCTGCAAGCGCTCGGTCACATACGTCGCGTCGATGACCACCCGGCGGTCAGCCCGCTCCGGGGCTTCGAACGACACCTGTTCGAGCAGTCGCTCCATGATCGTAAACAATCGGCGCGCCCCGATATTCTCCGTCCGTTCGTTGACGTGGACGGCGGTCTCGGCGATAGCCTCGACCCCGCTCGGCGTGAATTCGAGCGCAAAGCCTTCCGTCTCGAGTAACGCCTGGTACTGCCGAACCAGCGACCCGCGCGGTTCCGTGAGAATCCGGATGAAATCCTCTTTGGTCAGCGCGCTCAGTTCCACGCGAATGGGGAAGCGGCCTTGGAGCTCCGGAATGAGGTCGGACGGCTTGGCGACGTGGAAGGCGCCAGCGGCGACAAACAGCACATGGTCGGTCCGCACCGGCCCGTACTTGGTATTCACGGTCGACCCTTCGACAATCGGTAGCAGGTCGCGCTGCACTCCCTCGCGAGAGATATCCGGCCCCGCGCTTCGTTCCCGGCCCGCGATCTTGTCGATCTCATCGAGGAAGACGATCCCGGTCTGCTCGACGCTTGCAATGGCTTCCCGCGTCACTTCGTCCATGTCGATGAGCCGTTGCGCTTCCTCCTGCGTCAGGGACTTCAAAGCCTCCGGCACCTTCATCGATCGCCGCTTCTTCTTCCCGGAGAGGACGCCGCCGAGCATCTCGCGCAGGTTGTTCTCCATGTCTTCCATACCGCTACCCGGGCTGGCCAGCACCCCGATCGGGAGGCCGCGCTCCTTGACGTCGATCTCAACGGACCGATGATCCAGCTTGCCCTCTCGCAGCTGGAGGCGCAATTTGGAGCGGGTCGCTTCGGCCGACTCGTGCCCCGCCGGACGCGCATGACCATCCTCGCCCCCCGCCGTAAAACCGGGAGCCGGTTTTCCAGACGGCAACAGTACGTCCAACAGCCGCTCCTCGCCCAATGATTCGGCTTTCTTCTGGACGTCAGCCAAGTGGCGCGCCTTGACCATTCCAATGGCCGACTCGGTGAGATCGCGCACGATTGATTCCACGTCCCGCCCGACATACCCTACCTCGGTAAACTTCGACGCCTCCACCTTGAGGAACGGGGCCTCGGCAAGCTTGGCCAGACGGCGGGCGATCTCCGTCTTGCCCACACCCGTCGGCCCGATCATGATGATGTTCTTCGGCGTGACCTCATCGCGCAGATCGGGCGGCAGTTGCTGGCGCCGCCACCGATTCCGGAGCGCAATGGCCACCATCCGCTTGGCCTCGTGTTGACCAATGACGTGTCGGTCCAACTCCTCGACGATTTGTCGCGGAGTCAGACTATTCACGCGTCCGGGCACCACTGTCTCGGACGGCGACGGCAGGACGTTAGGGTCGGGTAAGTTCTTCAAGGCTAATGTGCTGGTTGGTATAGATATCGATTCCGCCCGCGATCCGCATCGCTTCCTCGACGATTCGACGGGCATTCAACGTCGAATGCCCCAGGAGACCACGGGCGGCGGCCAGCGCGTAAGGGCCGCCCGAGCCAATCGCCAAAATTCCGTCTTCCGGCTCGATCACGTCGCCGGTTCCGGAAATGATCAACGAGTGGTCGAGATCCGCCACCGCCAACAAGGCTTCCAGCCGCCGCAACACACGGTCGGTCCGCCAATCTTTCGCCAATTCCACCGCGGCGCGCACCATGTTACCACGGTACTCTTCGAGCTTGGCGTCGAACTTTTCAAACAGGGTAAACGCGTCCGCGGTCGCCCCCGCGAAGCCCGCCAAGACCTGATCGTGATACATCCGCCGCAGCTTTTTGGCGTTCTGTTTCATGACAGTCGTCCCGAGGGTCACTTGCCCGTCGGAGCCCATCGCCACCCGCGCATCACGTCGGACGCACAGGATCGTCGTCGAGCGAATCATCATGGTGATGCCTTCTTGGTGTCTGGCCGCTCCCGCTTGATCTCTGGGACGCGCCCGGCCCGCGGATGGGCCCGGTCGTAAACCGCCATCAGGTGGTCCGCCGCCACGTGCGTATAGCGCTGTGTGGTCGAGAGCGACGCATGCCCCAACAGCTCCTGGATCGCCCGTAGGTCAGCCCCCTCGTCGAGCAGGTGGGTCGCAAAGCTATGCCGCAGGGCGTGCGGACTGATCCGCCCCCCGCTCAACCCGGACGAATAGCGTGCCACAATACGCGCGACCGAGCGGGCGGTCAATCGAGTTCCGCGCTGATTTCGAAACACCGGATCGGCACGCCGGCGAGGCCCCGCGGGCGAGGGCGTCTCGGGGCAGCCGGTCTGTAGATACGTGCGGAGTGCCTCCAAGGCCACCGCCCCAATCGGCACGACGCGCTCCTTGTGGCCCTTCCCCATGAGCCGAACCAGCCCGTTCTGCCAATCGACATCCCGTCGGTCGAGCGCCACCACCTCACTGACACGCGCCCCCGTCGAATACAAGGTCTCCAACAGGGCGCGATCGCGCAACGCGGGAAACGTCGTGCCCCCCGGACTGTCCATGAGGGCCGAGGCTTGATCCTTATTCAACACGCGGGGCAACGGGCGGGGGAGCTTGGGAGAACGGATGTCCGCGACCGGATTGTCGGCCACACGGCCGGTCCGCACGAGAAACCGGAAAAAACTCCGCAGCGTGGCCAGCTTCCGCGCCAAGGTGGAGGCTTTGTCGCCCTGACCGTCCAGCCAGGCCAAGTAGGCACGAATCTGCTCACGCGTGAGATCCGCTATCACAGGCGGCGGAGTATGGGGATCGGGGCGGAGAAACGTCTGAACTTGGGACAGATCGGAGGCGTAACTGCGAATCGTCTCCCGTGACGCCCCGCGCTGGACTTCGAGAAAGGTCAGGAAAGCCCGGATCGCGTCTTCCATTCCTCCCAGTCCTTGAGCGCCCGCTCGCCGATCAAGCGCCGCTTCTGTTCCTTGTCGCGCACCCGCTGCGGCAGCGGCGGGAACAGCCCGTAGTTCGTATTGATCGGCTGAAAATGCGCGGGCGAACTGGTGGTGATGTAGTGCACCAAGCAGCCGTGCGCGCAGGTCGGCGGCGGGATGACCAACGGCAGGCCTTGCAAGGTGCGCACGGCGTTGATGCCGGCCAATCCGCCCATGGCGGCCGATTCCGTGTAGCCCTCCACACCGATGATCTGACCGGCAAAGAACACGTGTTCGCGGGTCCGCAATTGCAACGTGTCGCGCAGCAACGCAGGGGAATTGATGAACGTATTGCGATGGAGACTGCCGTATCGCAAGAACTCCGCCTGTTCCAACCCCGGAATCATCCGAAACACGCGGCGTTGTTCCGGATAGGTTAGCTTCGTTTGAAACCCGACGATATTGTAGGCCGTATGATGGGCGTTCTCGGCACGCAGTTGCACCACGGCCGTCGGACGCTGCCCGGTTCGGGGGTCCTCCAGCCCAACGGGTTTGAGGGGACCGAACAGCATCGTCTGCTTACCCCGATCCGCCATGACCTCGATGGGGATGCAGCCTTCGAAGTACGGCGTCTTTTCAAATTCCTTCGGTTGCACCTTCTCCGCCGCCATCAACGCGTCATAAAACGCCGAATACGCAGCCTCGTCCATCGGGCAATTGAGATAGTCATCCCCACCCTTGTCGTACCGGGACGCTCGAAACACCTTCTGCATATCGATGGACTCGGCATCGATAATCGGGGAGATCGCGTCGTAAAAATACAAGTGTTTGCTATGGGTCAGCGTGCCGATGGCCGCCGACAACCGCGGCGAAGTCAGCGGGCCCGTGGCCACGATGCACACCGCATCGCGCGGAATCTCCGAGATCTCCTCGCGAAGGAGACGAACATGGGGATGACCTTCCAGCTCCTGCGTGATCGTCCGGGAAAAAATGTCCCGATCCACCGCCAACGCGGAGCCGGCCGGCACCCGTGCCGCCTCGGCGGCACGCATGACGAGGGAATTGAGCCCCCGCATCTCCGCTTTCAAAATCCCGGGCGCACTGGAGAGCTCCGCCGATCCCAACGAGTTGGAACAAACGAGTTCGGCTAAGGACCCCGTCTTATGCGCCGGCGTCGCCTCCTTCGGACGCATTTCATAGAGCGTGACGCGCGCGCCGCGCGTGGCCGCTTGCCAGGCCGCTTCCGAGCCAGCAAGGCCCCCCCCGATGATGACAAGATCTTCGCGCATGGAAATTGGGAACGTCTGGAACGTGGTGAGCCGACCGTGAGTGGCGCATTCTACGAACCGATTTTTCTCCCTGTCAAGGCACACCGGGCCGTCGCTCGCTCTCCCACGCGTTGACTGCCTTGGCCCGCCAGTGGTACTGTTCACCTCTAGTTTCGGGTATGATCCCCTTGGGCGGGCGATTAGCTCAGTGGCA
>FKKE01004889.1_pt1 | contig 21526 bp, 19 predicted proteins | sample 1106331 | NCBI WGS metagenome assembly FKKE01 (sample SAMEA3931202, study PRJEB13176) | freshwater metagenome | biome: Drinking water system; feature: drinking water; material: freshwater | place: China | collected 2013-02-06 | reverse complement strand
GATCGCGCCGACCTACATGAAACTCGCCTGGCGCGCGCAGAACGCCTTCGACGAAGCCCATGCGCTCCATCGGGCCACCTACGACATCTACCTGTCGGATCTTCCCGCGCCCGACAAAGACCGGGCCATCCGCAAGGTCCTGGCCTACTATCAGGACAGCCGCTACGCGATCACGGCCCAGCGGCTGGATCACCAACGGCTCGACCGCCTGCCCTACGCCACGTCCTTTCGGACGAAGTTCCCGCTCTTCAACGCCACGATCTGGGCCTATCACTATCTCCAAGTGGCCGTCTACGACCCCTTGAGCGCCGCCCCGGATCTCGCGGCCAAGCAGCAGGTCGTGCGGCCCATTCTCGACACCTACCACGGCTATCTGGAGCAGCCGCCGGTGCGGTGGACCTTCATGCCCCTCACGGCCGACTACAGCCCGCGCTTTGCCGAGCACTATCCGGCCGTCGCCAACATCTTCGACAACTTGCACATGTTGCACGACACGATCAGCGACATCCTGTCCAGCGATTCGCTGCCGACGTGGGAGGCCAAACGCAAGGAAATCTATCGGGTGCTGGATACCTACTACCTGGCCGATGCCGACGCCACGAATCCGATGATCCTGCCAGCAGCCGGACGGGAGGCTCCAGACGCCCCGCCAGCCCATCGGCACCATTGAGGAACGGCACCATGACACGACTCTTCCTCCATGCGCTGGCACTGGCGGCCCTCTCGGTCTTGTGGGACGGCTCGTCCTGGGCCCTCGACCACGACAATCTGGACCCCAATCGCCCCATCCAGATGGAAGACGCCTATGCCGTGGCGGAGGGCGAGATCGGGCTGGAGGGCGGCGTGCGCGTCAACGACCGGCGGGAAGGCGCCACGCGCGTGACCTTCCAGCCCCAGATCATCTACGGCGCCTTCGCCAACGCCCAGGTCGAAATCCAGGGCGACATCTACACGGACCCGCACACTCTCGTCGGCGCCAACAAGTCGGGCGATCTGCACCTGGGCTTGCTCTACAACTTCAATACCGAAACCATCGACCTGCCCGCCTTCGCCATGCGCGTCGGGGTGGAACTACCGACGGGGCTCAACTCGAAGGGAGTGGACACCCAGGTCACCGGCATCCTCACCCGTTCCTACGGACGGTTGCGCGTCCATCTCAACGCCGGCTACACCTTCATCGGCACGCCGCAGGGCCAGGAGCGCAGCGGCGCCTATCGCGCCGTGGCCGCCATCAGCTACCCCCTCGGCTACCCGGACTCCTTCCAGGACACCCTGATCGTGGACGTCTACACCAGGCAATCGGACCTTGTCGGCCAACGTAACCACACGGGTATCGAATTCGGCTTGCGGCATCAACTGACGTCCCGCATCGTGCTGGACGGAGGGATCGGCACGGAGTTCTACGGGCCGACCGGTCGGTCGGCCCTCATCGGCACCGTCGGGCTCTCGGTGGGATTCTGAAAACAAGGATGTCCTGATTGACTCGCGCAATTACCGTTATCCTGGCATCGGTGACACTTTTTGCCTGCGCGGGCGGCCCGGCGAACGCGGAAGTCTTGGCGGAAGTCTGCCCCCATCCGGCCAGGCCCTGCACAAGCGCCGACAAGACCTTCGCGCCCTACGAGCTGACGTTCCGCCTCCCCGACAAGCTCGAGCCGAACAAGGACTACGTCACCGTCCCCTTCCAGGCCATCATCCTCAAGACCTTTCCGAAGTTCGAGCCGGGCGGGGGCGAATGCGACGGCGGAGAATTCTCGACGAAGGTTGAAACGCAGCGCGCGCAGTTACAGAAACTCTTTCCGGACCGGAAGGTCTTCGCCGCACATCAATGTCCGGACATGGGTGCCGTGCTCTACCAAATCAAGGGGCAGCCTTACAACGTGTTCTTCATCGCCGTGTACGGCGGGACCACCTTGGCGGAAGCCCGGCAGGTGCTGGCGCAGGTGAAGGGAAAATTCTCACGCCCGACGGTCAAAGAAATGCAGGCGGTCTATACGAGGCTGGCGGAGTGAGCACAAGAAAAGGCTCCCGGCTCTTTTACCCATCCACCCTATTAATCATGGATGCGCTTCTCTCCAATTTCTCCCTATCCCCAAATCCACCTTCAGCGGCACGGACAAGCCCATGCGGGCACCGGCGGCGATCATCTCGTCCTGCACCAGATGTTTGGCCTTCGCCAGTTCCCGTTCCGGCGTTTCGAAGATCAACTCGTCGTGGACCTGAAGGATCATCTTCGTGCGCGGGAGCTCGGCTGCGAGCCGGCGGCTGACGGCGATCATGGCGAGCTTGATCAGGTCGGCCGCCGAGCCCTGGATGGGGCTGTTCACCGCCATGCGCTCGCCGAAGCCGCGCTGCGCCGGGTCGGCGCTCTGCAATTCCGGAATCGGCCGGCGCCGGCCGAGGATCGTCGTGGTGTAGCCCTTGGCCTTGGCCTCGGCGATGGTCCGGTCCAAGAAGGCTTTCACGCCGGCGAAGCGCTCGAAATAAGTGTCGATGTACTGTTTGGCCTCCGCCTGCGAGACGCCGATATTCTGCGACAGACCGAAGGGACTGATGCCGTAGACGATGCCGAAGACGACGCTCTTGGCGGCGCGTCGCATCTCCCGCGTGATCCGGTCCGGGGCAAGTTTGAAAATTTCGACGGCAGTGGCCAGGTGGATATCCTCACCCCGCTCGAAGACGTGCTTGAGTTTCGGATCGTCGGAGAGATGCGCCAGAATGCGCGGCTCGATCTGGCTGTAATCGGCGCAGAGCAACGTCTGGCCGGGCGAGGCGACGAAGGCTTCGCGAATTCGGAGGCCGAAATCTCCCTTCACCGGAATGTTCTGCAAGTTGGGCTCGGTGGAGGAGAGGCGGCCGGTGGCCGCCACCGTTTGGTTCAGCGACGTGTGCAAGCGGCCGGTCTCCGGATTGACCAAGGCCGGCAGGGCGTCCACATAGGTGGACTTGAGCTTGCTCAGGCTTCGATAGTTCAGGATTTGCGCGGGCAGCTCGTGCTGGGCGGCCAGTTGCGTGAGCGTGTCTTCGTCCGTGGAATATCCCGTCTTGGTCTTGCGGATCGGCTTCAAGCCCAGCTTCTCGAAGAGGACCGCCGCGAGCTGCTTGGGTGAATTGACGTTGAACTCCCCGCCGGCCAAGCGGCCGATGGTACCCATCATGCCGTCCAGCTCCCGTTCCAATTCCTTGCCGAGCCGCTCCAGCCCTTCAACGTCGAGGGCGAAGCCGTTCCGTTCGATCTCGGCCAGCACGGGCACGAGCGGCATTTCCACTTCTTCGAAGAGGGGGAGGCTGCCCTGCTCGGCCAGCCGTTCGCGCAAGATCGGCACGAGCTTGCAGACGACGGCGGCCGCCTCCCCGGCCGACGCCGCGGCAGACCGATCCTCGGTCTGGCCGAACAGATCGCTCGGCGGATCGTCCTGCGGCACCTTCTGTCCGGCGCCGACCTGGTAGCCCAACGCATCGAGGGCCACGGTCGGCAACGCATGGTCCCGTTTGTTGGGATTGAGCAGATAGGCGGCGATCATCGTGTCGAACGCCGGCTCGACCCGCTCCACCCCGCTACGGGCCAACGCCAGCAGGACCGGCTTGAGATCGTGCGCGACCTTGACCGGCTCACGGCGGACCAACAAGTCGGCAAGCGGGCCGAACAGCCGCGAGGCATAGGCCGTGCGTCCGTCCTGCGCGCTCATCGCGAGGCCGGTGAGGGTGGCGCTCACGCCGGAGCCGCCGAGCACCGCGTGCAGGCCGACATACCCCGCTCGCGCCGCCTGCTCGGCAAACCGTTTCGCAGCCTTGTCGTCGCGGATCGTATCGACGTCCGCCCCGAGGGCGTCGCTCGACGGCGCGCCCCCCGCCCCTTGCAGAGACTTGAGCAGGCTGGAAAATTCCAGCTCCCGCATGAGGGCCACCAACTGTTCGTGGTCGGGCGTCCCGACGGTGAAGCGGGCCGGGTCGAACCGAATCGGGCAGTCCGTATGGATGGTCGCCAGCTCACGGCTCAGGCGGGCCTTGTCGGCCTGCTCCGTCAACAGGGTTTTGGTCCGGGGCGGCGTGACCTCTTCGAGCCGGTTCAGGAGCGTGTCGATCGTACCGAACTCGGCGATGAGCTTCATCGCCGTCTTCTCGCCGATGCCCTTGACGCCGGGAATGTTGTCGGTCGCATCGCCCATCAGCCCCATCACCTCGACGACCCGCGCCGGCTCGACGCCGAACTTCTCGCGGCATTCCGCCTCGCCCAACCACTTGTCCTTGACCGGATCGTAGATGCGGACGGCCGGCGTGACGAGTTGCAGCATGTCCTTGTCACCGGTGACGATGACGACCTCGTAGCCCTGCGCTTCGGCCTGCCGAGCCAGCGTGCCGATCAGGTCGTCCGCCTCATAGCCCTGCTGCCGGACCACGGGAATGCGCAAGGCCTCGACGACCCGGTGGATGTAGGGAATCTGCGCTTGCATGCCGTCGGGCATCGGCGGCCGGTGTGCCTTGTACTCCTTGAAGGCCTCGTGGCGGTGCGTGGGTCCCTTTTCGTCGAAGGCGACGGCGAGGCTGTCGGGCTTCCGTTCGCGGAGAATTTTTTGGAGCATGGTCGTGAAGCCGTAGACAGCGTTGGTCTGGAGGCCCTTGGAGTTCGAGAGGGCGGGCAAGGCGAAGAAGGCGCGGTATATGTACGCGCTCCCGTCGATCAGGTAGAGCGTGGGACGGGAGGCATGGGGCGCGAGGGACATGGCGGCTTTCTGCGCTTACGGGTCGCCGCCCACGACGAGCGGCGGCTTGTCGTACTTGGCGCGGAGGGCGTTGATGGCCTTGAGCACGGTGGGCTGTCCGACGATCCTCGCCTCCAGACGGCGTTTGCCGGGGAAATCCACCAGCGAGACACCGATCAGCATCGTCAGCACCCCCTGGCCCGGCAGGAACAGCATGGCGAAGCCGGCCAGGAGAAAGACGACCCCGACCGCGTTTTTCACGATCATCCCGATCAGGCGCAGGACCGGATGGTGATTTTCCATCCAGGGCCGGGGATGGCGCTCGTCGAAATAGGTCGGCGGCAGCCGGACGAGGATGAAGGGAATGGCGATGAGCGTGCCGATGAAGCCGACGATCGAGAGGACAAACAGGGTCAGGAGGACCTGCTTGGTCAAGACGGTGTCGGCCAGGGCACTGAGGGCATCCATGACGCGGGGCATCCTAGCAAAGCCAAATTGGAAAAGGCAAAGCGGCGACTACCGACGCTCGTTCTGTTTTTAGCCTTTTGCCGCTACGCCGGGCGCGCTATAATCCGACGCATGTCTCTCGTCTACCGTTGCCCGTCGATGCGGATGCGGCTCCGCGCCGCCGCGCGATTTTTGTCAGCCGGCGTGGGTCTGCTCGCCCTGCTTGCGACGAGTCCGACCTTCTGGCCCGAACCGGTCCTGGCGGCGGATCCAGGGAGTGAGTTGCAGGTGGAGATCAAGAAAAAGGGCCTGGGGAAGGAAGTGACGCTCCGCCGCGGCGATCGTGAGTGGTTCATGATGATCGAAGTGACGCCGGACAATACCGTCGTCGTCCGGCAGGAGAAGCAGGGCGAGACCTTCCTCCTGGACGAAAGCGAAACCCACGACCGTCCGCTGACCACGGGCGAAGTCGACGCCGCGATCGAGGACTTCGTCAACAGCGTGAAAACCCAGGCCAAGAAACGCAAGTGATGTGCGCGAACTCGGGGACCCGCTGATGCCGCCGAAACCTCGCTTTGTGATCTTCGCCCACAACGGCACCTATGACAAGCTGCACCAAGTGGCGACCCTCGGCCTGACTGCGGCCGCGATGGGGAAGGACGTGTGCGTGGTCCTGCTCTTTTGGACGATCAAGAAGTTGGCGGAAGGCCGGATCGACGATCTGGATTTTCCCCAGGACTACGCGGGGCAGAGCCAGGACGTGGCCAGGCTTTTACGCGAGAAGAAGGTGCCGAAAATTTCCGAGATGTTTCGGGAGGCGAAATTGGTCGGCCAGTTTCGCCTGATCGCCTGCAGCGCCGGTCTGGAATACATGGGCGTGGAGGCGGACGCCGTCGCCAAGAACGTGGACGAGGTCATGGGCCTGCCCGCGATTCTCAATCTTACAGCCGGCGCGGAAACCACGCTCTTCATTTAGCGCGAGCGTGTCACGCCGACGCGGTCGCAATACTTCGTCAGTTTGCATTGGCTGCACCGGGGCGAAACCGGCTGACAGAGGTTCTGGCCGTAGGGCACGAGCAGATCGTTGTAGGTGATCCAATACTGCTTGGGCAGCTTCTTCCTAAGTGCCTCTTCCGTTTCCTCCGGCGTTTTCGTCTTCACGTACCCCCAGCGGTTGCTGATCCGGTGCACATGGATGTCCACGCAGATGCCGGGCTTGTTGTAGCCGACCGTCACCACCAGATTCGCCGTCTTTCGCCCGACACCGTGGAGGGTCAGCAACTCGTCGATGGTATCCGGCGTGCGGCCGCTGTAAACGTCTAAGATTCTGCGGGAGATTTCGTGGATTTGCTTCGCCTTGTTCCGATAGAACCCGACGGGGTAGATGGCTTTCTCGATCGTTCGGCGCGGGAGCTGGAGCAGGGTCCGAGGCGTGCGCGCCAGCGCAAAGAGCCGTGCGCTCGCTTCCGCAGTCGTTTTATCCTTGGTGCGGAGACTCAGAACGCAGGCGATGAGCACACAGAAGGGATCGCGCGATGCTTTGGCGACGACGCCGACGATCGGCTCCTGCCACTGCCGTATTTCCCGGCGGAGAATCCGAACGGCCGCGTGAATCTCCGTTGGACGCATCGGGGATGCTTCACAACGGGAAGGGACGACGCTCGACGGAGAGCAGAATCGGACGGGAGCCCGTACTCACTCGGGCTTGTGTTTGGCCAGCCACTTCTGGCGGCGGCGTTGGGCTTCTCGCTGCTTGGCTTTCTTGCGGACGCTCGGCTTCTCGTAAAACCGCCGCCGCTTGAGCTCGCGAAACAGGCCTTCGCCCGCAAGCTTCTTCTTGGCCACCTTGAGAGCTTTTTCGACGTTGTTATTGAAGACTTTGATTTCCATTACAACCCCAGACCCTCGGCTCGATTTGTCTTACTCAATCGGACGGGGGACTGTATCACAGACCCTGCGATTCTACAAGAATCTCTTGCTAGTCGCCGAAACATGACCTCCAAACACATAACTTATTGATTTTATGTTAATTTTTACAATCAACCAGCCCTCATTCACTCTTCCTGAGAGCCTGGGCAAGCCGTACTTCAAGGATTTGCGACGGCGTAAATCCCGCCAAATGGATGGCCTGGGGCGACGTACCTGCGAGTGCCGCTTCCGGGATAAGGCCAACGAGTTCACTCTCGGCGATGGCGACACCCTGGCGTTCGGTTTCCCGACGAACCGCCTCGAAGGCGACTTGGACCGGGGTCTCCTCGTAATTGGTCAGGTTCATAGACACCTGAGTTAACCGCCTCGAAGCCAGCGACACGCCGATGGCCTTGACGGAAGGCAGCCCGCCGCTCGAGGCGCGGATCCGCTTGGCGATCGCTCGCGCAACGTCGATATCCTCCGTGTCGAGATTCACGTTGAAGGCGATGAGCGGTGGCCGCGCCCCCACTACCGTCGCACCGGCCGTCTCGTGCAGCGTCGATGGACCATAATCCGGATGCCACGCCGAATGCTTCATACGTTCGGCCAATCCCGAGAGTCCGCCCCTCCGGACCGCTTCCAGCGGCGCGCGATCGGGCCGACTGGCCGCCCGCTCATAGAGAAAGACAGGAATGCCCAATTCCCCGCCGATTCGCGCCCCAAGGTGTCTGGCGAGTGCAACGCACTCGCTCATCATGACATCGCGGACCGGCACGAAGGGGACCACGTCGGTCGCCCCAACACGCGGATGCACCCCGTGATGGTGTCGCAAGTCAATAAGCGACGCAGCGACTTTCACGGCTTGAAAAGCCGCTTCAGCCACCGCCTCCGGAGCCCCGGCAAAGGTCAGCACGGAACGATGATGATCCCGATCCATCGTGTCGTCGAGCAACACAACCCCTCCAACGGCCTGCACTGCATCCATGAGGGTGTGGACCTTGGTTCGATCGCGTCCCTCGCTAAAATTGGGGACACACTCGACGATTCGTTCCATATGATGCCAGATGTCTCCGGGTAATCTTCGTGCAAGACCATACCACAAGAGACGAGACACGGCCCGATTGAGGGGGCTATGGGGATATCCCGGGAGACGAGAAGGCTGGGACCTCGGTGCCAAGGAAAGGCGCAGCCCGTCGCGTACGCTGAGACGAGTTATACCCGCGAGACTGTCAATGCGCAGGTGGCGCAGCCCTCCACCGTACAGCGCCAATCTTCTGCATGGTCGGCTGCCGGCGGCAGGTGATTATCCGTGGGGCGATACCGGTGTCGCCATGTCAGCGCCAGCGCTTCGGCCTCTGTAACGGACGAACTGGGCGCATACCAAAAGTACCGGTACTCGGACTGCCGTGCAAAACGTTGGAGGACCGACTCGATATCCGCCCCGGCCCCCACATAGTCGGCTAGCCGGCCGTTTCTCGACAAGATGAAGGCCCCTGCCGATTTTTGCTGAATGAATAGATGTAGGTAGCGCAATCGGTACGGTCCGGACATTGTCCCCTCCTTTGGATGTCGGTGTACGGCACATGACGACATGCATGGGAACAGACGGAGAAGGGAGCAGGAGAGAAGACTGGGCGAGCAGCTCGATCCGGCTTGCACTCATTCGTCCCCCCGATCAGATTGGGCTAGGGACGGACCAGGAAATGCGCCAGGGGTATCAAACTAGATTTCTCTTGTCAAGAAAAAACTACCATATATAGACAAAGACATCGTGCCAGACCACAACCACTAGGCATTTGAGAGCAAAAAAAGAGCCGAGAGGAAACGTTCCTCTCGGCTCGTCATTGGCCTTACTGACAAACCTATGCTTTGACCTTCTTCACGAACGCTTTATAGATCCGCTTCGTATTGGCCGCTTCTTCTTCCATCCCGACCATTTCGTGGCCGGTCGTCTGGCACCAAGCCGGCATGTCTTTTTTGATGCCTTCATCGTCTGAGAGGACGACCAGCACCTGCCCCGGCTGGAGCTCCTTGATCTTTTTCGACGTCATGATGATCGGCATGGGGCAGAAATAGCCCAACGTGTCCAGGGTGACATCGGCTTGAATCATCGTCCGTGTGCTCCGGCGGGGGGGCCTCCCCACCCCTCTCAGATGAAGAGATTCACGCTCGACTGCTTGGCTTCGGCGAGGTACGTGGTGACGCCGGCCAGCTGATCGACCCCGTCGATGAGCGTGTCCTTGGTAATACCCATCAATCCCATCGTCGTGGTACAGGCGATAAAGCGGACGCCGAGGTCCTGCGCCGTTTCCAGCAGCTCCGGGATCCCGGGCATCCGATGGTCCCGCATAACCTGCTTCATCATCCCCGTACCCACACCGCCAAAATGAAAACGGGACAGGGGGAGACGATCGGCGCCGCCTTTATTGAGCAAGCCGAACATGCGGCGCAGCCAATCCTTCGCGGCGCTTGTCGCGCCCCGCTTGCGGATGACATTGAGCCCCCAGAAGGTGAAAAACATGGTGACGCGCATCCCCATCGCCGCCGCGCCGGTGGCAATGATGAAGGCGGCCATCACGCGGTCGAAGTCTCCGCTGAGCACGACCAACGTCACCGCGTCAGGCTTGTTCTCGCGCAACTCGGCCAAGGCCGAAACCGGATCGATTTGGGCTGTCGTCATACCATCACCTCCGGGCAACGTCAGGACGAGCGTTTCCCCGTGCCCAGCTTGCCGAAACGAGCGTCACGATACCAGGCGTTTCTTGGGACTGTCAAGGCAAGGGCAGGGCCGGTCACCCGGCTCGCGAGTCCGCCAAGAGGCTGATGGCGCGGCGGATTTGGTCCCGCGTCCCGAGCAGGACGACGATATCGCCGGCCTCCAAGGTCGCCTTCTGCGAGGGATTCGATTCAGTGGTCCCGTTCCGGGTTAGGGCGATCACGGATGCGCCGGTTCTGGGCCTGATGGCAATCTGCGTCAGCGTCTTCCCCGCAGCCGGCGAATCCGGATCGATCCGGCAGGTGTCCACCTCGACATCGGCCAAAGTTCCGCCCCGAAGATGATGTGCCATTTCGGGCATGGCGCTGCGCCGAAGCATGGCGTAGCCTTCCCGGCGAATCTGTTCGGCCTTCTGGAGGATGTACTCTCTCGGCATGCGATACGTTTGGAGCACCAAGGTGAAGATTTCGATCGAGGTTTCGAACTCTTCCGGCACAACTTCGTCCGCTCCGAGTTGGTGAAGCTCCTCTAACTCGCGCAGGTATCGCGTCCGGACGATGATATGGAGCGCGGGATGGAGATTCCTGGCCACTTGCAGCGTCCGCCGCACGGCGATGGGATCGGACATGGCCAAGACCAGCACCTTGGCCTGCTCGATGTGCACGTGGCGGAGCACGCTGGGGTTGGTGGCGTCCCCGTACACGATCGCCATACCGCGAGACGACTCCCGTCGAACCGTTTCGCCGTTGAGGTCCAGTACTACGTAGGGAATTTCCGTTTGCTGCAAGACCTTCGCCAAGTTCTGCCCGTTCAACCCGCAGCCCACCACCACGACATGGTCTTTGATTTTCATCGTCCGCGTATCGTGCGGAGCCAGATGTGCGGTCGTTCGGGTCGGGAACCAGTGTCGCAACCGCTGGAAGGCCTCGGCGCGGCGGGCGACTTTCGGCGAGACCTGAATGAGCAACGGTGTCACGATCATCGAGAGCACGGAAACGGCCAGAAAGACCTCGTAGGGTTCGCGCGCCAACAGTCCCGATTCTTGCCCGGCTTGCGCGAGGATAAACGCGAATTCGCCGACTTGCGCAATGGCAATCCCCGCCAGCAAGGCCGCCCTCGGAGGATAGCCGATCGCCAAGACGGCGCCAGCTCCCGTGAGAAACTTGCCGATGAGTACGGCCCCGACCAGCGCGGCGATGAGACCGGGGTGCGTCAACAGAATCCGCGGGTCCATCAACATGCCGATCGACACGAAAAACAGGCTGTTAAAACTATCACGGAACGGCAGGATCTCGGCCAAGGCCTGATGACTATATTCGGACTCCGAGATGACCAAGCCGGCGATGAAGGCACCCAAGGCGAGGGACAGGCCGGCGCGGGATGTCAACCAGGCGATGCCAAGGCACAAGAGGATGACGGTCAATAAAAACAGTTCGCGGCTCCGGCTGCGCACGATCTGCTCGATGATCCGCGGCACCAATACCCAGGCCCCCGCGACGATGACGGCTGCAAGCAGGACAGAGCGCCCAATGTTCCAGGCAATGCCGGTCCACGCCGTATCCGTCGCTTGTGCGAGAATCGGCACGACCAGCATCATCGGAACCAACGCCAGGTCTTGGAAAATAAGCATCGCCAGCGTGACGCGGCCGTGCAGCGTGTCGATCTCCCCGCGGTCGGCCAGCGCCTTCAGGACGACAGCCGTGCTGCTGAGCGACAACAAACATCCCCAGAACATGGCTTGGCCGGGAGGAAGCCCGGCCAGCCGAGCCGCTATCGCTCCCACAAGCACCGCAGCCGCCACTTGCAACGAACCGGCCTTGAGTAGCAGGCTGCGCGCCGCAAGCAAATGGGTGAGCGACACCTCGATCCCGATCGTGAACAGGAGCAGCACGACGCCGATTTCGGCCAACACGTTGACCTGCTGCAGATCGGAGACGAGGTTTAGGCCGTAGGGGCCGATCAAGGCACCGGCCACCAGGAACCCAGCGATCAGCGGCAACCGGAGACGGTGGAAAACCCAGACGACGGCGATCGAGATCGAAAAGATCACCAACAGGTCTATGAGCACGCTCTGCGCCATCGTCATGCCTCAGCTAAAAAGGTGCGCCCTCGGATGACACACCTTCGGCAGGATACCCGACAGTTAGAAATGGAGCAACACGAGGAAAATTACAGTTCAGTGGGAGGGAAATCGAGGCGTGAGGGACGCGTGGAACAGGGGATGATCAAAACTCGAAGACAAGATTGGTCCAGGCAAAGTGGTTGTCGGAAACGAGGCCAGCCTGGAAGGTTTCCTGAAAGGGATTGATTCTGGTGATCTGCCCGGGATTCTCGATGTGCTGATACGTATAGCTGACCGTAAAGTGGAACTTGGGCGTGAGCCACCAGGTCAGATCGAGCCCGGCTTCGCGCTTTTTTTCGTGCACAGGTTCGCCCTTGCCTCGTTCCGAATATTCCACGTTCAGCCCCAGTTGGAGTTGGTCCGTCATATACCGTGTTGACCGGAGGAAATAGTCGGTGGCATCCGGGCCCATCCAGTGGCCGAGCGGGAACCCGCGATATCGCATGCCGCTTCGATAGGTTGCGCTGTTGTACCAGTCGTTGGCCATGCCCGTTCGCCGCCGATCCAGGTCCGTGTCGCCGTACTCGATCCGCAGATCGAGTGTATCGCCGGGGATCAATTGCGGAATATAAATCCCGCCGAGCACCGCGGCCCTGGTCGGAAGCGGAAACTTCGTCCACTTGTCTTCCGAGCCGATCTCGCCATAAAACTGCAAGCCGGAAGGAAACGGAATGAGATAATTTGTTTTCGGGAGCGTCATACGAAAGTCGATCATCGCCTGTTCGTTCACTTTGTTCGTCAACTCGTCGGAGCTGCCAAAATAGGTTTTGGGAATGATGCCGGGAAACGACTGAGGATTGCCGCGGCCGTTGAATTGGGTCATGCGCGTCAGCCCCAGCTCGAACCAGCTGGCGGGCAGATAGCCGATGCGCAAGCCGAATACCTTGGCGCGCGGGAAATCTCGGTCTCGCTCCAATTGCGCCAGAAACGAGTTGATTCGCCACTGTCCCAAATCCCGCATGATCCACGGCAAGCGAAAGGGTTCCTCGCTCCCCAGCTTGACCATGTCGAGGGGGAATGCATGGTCCGTCAACATCAATGAGCCCCGGTACCCCGGCCCCCACCATTGCGTACCGCGGCCAACCTCGAAAGCGACATTCCAGTACGAGATTTTCAACGACATTTCGCGCATGTAGGCGTTCTTGCTGTTGTCCGTCGCCCCCTGGCCCAGCGCATGGGCATTGGTGATGTACTTGGGCTGAACGACGAGACTGACGATGTCCGTCAGCTCGATCCATCCGCGTACGTCGCCTTGAATTTGTTCGCCGTTCGCATAGTATTCGCCGCCTCGGTTCTCGCGAAACCGGACGCCCAATCCGGATCCACCGTGCCCGACGGAAAAGGCATCGGCTTCGAGTTGGACACGACCTCCGTACCGAACGAGTCCGGGTTTAGTCGACGCAGAGGCGGCGACAACGCCAAGATCGGACAACTCGGACTGAAATTCGCGCATGAGCCGCTCGAGAAGCGGTTCGGCGAGCGGCGCTTGCGCGTCGGAGAATTTACCTGTCTGCTCGTATCGCTCCACGGCCCTGGCCACGTACCGAGCCGCGAGTTTCCGGCTGTAGGGCTTGGTCACGACCATGGCGTCTTCGATCAAGCCCATGCTCACCAAGCGTTCGATCGCGTCGTAGGTCCAGTGATGGAGCGGAAGGTTGACGGATGCGTGCACAGCGGAAGAGACGCCCAGAAGCGCGGTCCACACCGCCGCGCAGATCCATACAGACCACCGTGCGTTCGACCCAGTTTTCGCGACGACTTTCATCTTGGACACACTCGGCTCGCTTGCCTCTCGTTCGAACTCATGCCGATTTGGCCTCAGACGCACACGTTATCCTCTCATTTCCTTGTCATACATCAACGAACATCAGGGCTAGAACGTGGAGGGGGCGACAAAGTGTGGGAGGAATGGGCGGGCGATCAGGAAGGAGGAATCCCGCATGCTGCGAGAGATCGTTCGATCCCTGTTGGCGGACCGGATGGGACCGACGCCCCGCGAAACACCGTACCGTCCTGTACGCAGCCGGCAACCCGCATGGCCAAGAGGAGTTCCCGGTCATGGGTCTCGAGCCCGCCCGTCATCAACGGTACCGCAATACGGCCAACCGCGCTAGCCGGCTGTCCGGCGACGCCTCGCGGCACAACGTGGGCACGAGGCCTGCCGGAGACGTCCGCATCGACCTCCTGTCCGGCCCAGCGAAGACTATTGCCGTCCGGACACTCAAAACGTCCGACACTCACACGGACGGGCGCACCGCCAGGCAGGATAAACGTCCGGTAGATTTCATCCACCCCAGCCGTCCGGCTCCCGACCAACACCGCTGAACCGGCCTGCCGGGTGGCACAGGCGAGGAGTTCGGCCGTGCCCGACGTCCGCTCGTTGACGAGTACGATGACCGGCCGCCTGAGCCAGGCCGCTCCTGAAGACCGATAGGTACGACGATCGCCGGTGCTCCGAGCCGTAACATGTCCGATCATCGCGCCCGAGGGCAGCAAGGCTTCGGCCATTTCCTGCGTGGCCTCGATCTCCCCTCCCGCATTGTCGCGGAAATCGACGATAACGGCTCGCGAATCGGCCTGCGCGGACGCAAGACGTCCGAGCCTCTCCCGAAACACGCGGACGGTTTGGGGAGAAAAATCCGCAATACGCACGTAGATCGGCACGCTTCCACCGGCTTGCGGAGCATAGCGAGACCTCCCCTGACCTATTCCGCTTCCTGCAGTGGTCTGAGGTTCCGTCGAGAGTTCACCGCGCTCGGAGACAAGTCGAACCCCGGGATCGAGTTCGTCAAGCAACCCCGAAAATGCCGCCGCGCCAAGCATGTCCCTCGATTCCGGATGCCCATCCGCAAAAAAATTCCGCGCCGATTCGATCTCTCGGATGGCTGCCGAGATACCGGCTCGGCCGACGGCCGAGTGCCCCTGCGCGAGCCCCAGCGAGATACGCCTTGCGCCATCGTGCACTTCGAGCGTTTTCCCCGCCATGCCCTCGTTTCGTTCGACTTTTCCTCCAGGCACTGCCTTTGCCATCGCCTCCACCGCTCGTTCCACCAGCTTATCGAACGGCAAGAGCCAGACGTATTCATCCTGAGCGATCTCCAGCAGCCGTCGCATGGTATGCGTACGTCCATCCTGCCCAACGCCGCGAGCGTCTCCCGGCAGATCCCGCCCCGGGTTCATCAGGCGGGCCCGGGGAGACGAGAACGATTCTTCACGCCCTTCTCCGATCCGATAGACATACACATTCTGCTGAGCGGCAACCGCCAGCGACGCCCCGTCTGGAGAATAGGCCAGATCCGTCACCGGCAGCACATGGCGCCTCAGCCAGACTTCACGACCTTGCTCAATATCGACCAGGGCCGTTTTGCCGTTGTCATGCCCGACGGCCAGCGTCCGACTGTCTGGGGAAAAGACCACGGCACTCACGCCGGAGCCCCGCTTCAATTCCATCTGAACGCGCCCCGAGGCCCTGTCACGGATAAACACCCGGCCATCTTGACGACTGTAGGCCAGCCATCGCCCGTCCGACGAGAGCGCAATCCCCGTAATCGCGTGGGCACCAAGGCTTCGCGGGGCAAGTTGTACCGGAGCACCGGAAGACTGGTATTTCCAGACCGACACCCCTCCGTTGACGGTGCCCACCACCAGCTCTTTCCCCTCGGGAGAAAAGGCCAACGCAGACACGGCATCGAACGAGACTTTCACATGGATCATCCCGCCTGTTCGAACCTCGATCAGCCCGAGCGGGAACGTCGCATCCGCACTACCCGACGCAACCCATTTTCCATCCGGCGAAAACGCCAATGCCGTAATTTCGCCTTGTTGATGCAGCGGGCGAGATGGGACGATCATACGATCGGTAGAAAAAAACACGCGTCCCTCGACATCGCCAGCCACCCAACGCTTGCCGTCAGGAGACACGTTCAACGCCGTCACGTTTTTGGGAACCGACACCGCTGACTCCGGAGTCGTCTCTCCCAAGCTCCACGTCCGGATCACGCCCCGTTTGCACGCCGAACCGTCGGATGGGCCGATTTGCTCGCACCCTCCGGCCACCAAGGCCTGGCCATTGCGTAAAAAGCCAAGGGTGTGCGCCCATCCGTGGAAGGGCAGTCGCTCCGCCGATTCCACGTGTCCCGTCGTAAGGCCGGTCGGTGATCCAGGCCACATCGTCGCGCAGCCTGCGGACACCAACAGAAGTGCCGCCGCAACGGCACTCCCTCGACTCCATGACCCAAGACCTCGGCACACCTCAGCGCTTACAGTCAATGCCATGTTTGCCTCTGCGTCGCCGTCTTTCTGCCGAGCATCTCTTCCCAATTGTCGGCCCGAAACACGGACGCCTGCATACCATCGCGCAGGAGGTCCGTGAGGGAAGGAACGACGGTCACCGGCAAGCCGGTGCGCTCGCACGATCGAACGATGTCGGCCAACGATTCCGCTCGCGCCGAAGGAATGGCGACCATGATCTGGTCGGCCGATACGCGCTCCGCCACCTCGGTGATGGCTTCACGACCGCCGAAGACCGGCACCCCGTGAATCTTCCGTCCATGCTTATAGGTATCGTCGTCGATAAACCCTACGGGGGCATAGCCCAACCGCGCGTTGTTCCGCAACTCCCGCAAGACGAGTTCGCCCGCATCTCCCGCGCCGATAATGAGCACGCGCTTGCCCTTGGCTTGGCTGATGCTGAAGAGATATTCCCGGATCACGCGGATCAGCACGCGCACGCCTGACGCAAGCAGGAGCAGGACCATCCAGTCGATGAGGAACACGGTGCGAGGAAATAGCTCGAATCGGAAGAGCATGGTCATGGCCGTAACGGCCAGCAGCGAACTGACCGTCACCGCCTTGAGGATAGCGATGAGATCCTGCATGCCGACATAGCGCCACACGCCCCGGTAGAGGCCAAACGCATGGAAGACGATGAGCTTCAGCGGAATGATCAGAGAAAGCGACTTGGCCAATACGGCGAAATGCTCTTCGGGAATATTCCCGTCGAATCGAACGGCGAAACTGGCGGCATACGCGAGGGTGACCAACGCCAGATCGACGAGAATCTCGAGGATGCGGCGCTTGTGCATGAGGAAGATGTCCAAGACTACGCCACGCTCGACCGATGGACGATTGGTGATCTCTCCTTCCGTCCCATAGATGATGACGCCATGAAGAAACATGCCGAGGTACGCGATCCCAATGACAACGAGTGTACCGAGCAACGACACGAACAACGCGTTGTACCACACCCCCAGGAACGCAATCCCGCCACACACGATGCTGATCAGATAGAAGAAGAGTACGGCCTGACGCTCCGACAGGCCGAAGGCGACCAACCGATGAGACGTATGGTCGCGCCCCCCGACGGAAATCGCACGGCCGTGCATCCACCGAACCAATGTGACGAACGTGGTGTCGAAGATCGGAACTGCCAAGACCATCAGCGGGGTCAGCACCATCAACAAGAGATTGGTCGCCTGCTCCCAGTTGCCTTTCATGGTCAATGCCGCCACGAGGAATCCCAGAAACATACTGCCGGAATCGCCCATAAAGATCGTGGCAGGGTTGAAATTGTAGACCAGGAATCCCAGCGTGGCGCCTATGAGAATCGCACCGCAAATGGCCACCGGCCAGTGGCCGAGCACGGCGGAAATGACCATAAGAAAGAACGAGGCGATGCACGCCGTCCCTGCGGACAACCCGTCCATGTTGTCGAGAAGATTGAAGGCGTTGGTGAGGGCGACCAGCCCGAAGATCGACAGGGGAATCATGAACAGGGGGACATCGTGCGAGGGGATAAAGGTGCCGAACGTCGTCACGCTGGCGGCACCGATCTGAGCCACCAGTTTGCTGTACGGCTGGAGGCGGAGTAGATCGTCCGCAATTCCAAGCAGAAACACGACGGTCGCGCCGACAAGCACATACCCCAGACCGCCGCCAGGCTGATGAAAGATCGAGAAAGGAATGAGAAACGCGCCGAAAATGGCGACGCCACCGAACAAAGCCGTCGGTTGCTGATGCCAGCGGTCGACACGCGGCTGCGCTACATACCCCAACCGCCTGGCACAAGCCCGCACAAGGGGGGTCATGGCCACTGCGATCACGAGAGCCAGCAGGCCCGCGTGAAGGGCGGTCAACAGGGGGCCGTCAAGAACGATTCCGTTCACGTTTGTCGAAGTATTCGTTGACCGATTTCAGAATGCCGTCGAGCCCCATCGTCGGCCGGTAGCCGATGAGTTTCCCGGCTTTCTCGATCGAGGGCACACGACGCGGCATGTCCTCAAACCCTTCCGCGTAGGCTTGCGCGTAGGGCACAAAGGTGATGGGAGACTGGCTGCCCGTAATGGCCTTGGCCCGCTCGGCCAATTCGAGAATCGAGACTTCCTCGGTATTGCCCAAATTGAAAATCTCTCCGATCGCTTTCGGATGCTCGGTCAAGACCACGAGGGCCCGCACGACGTCGCCGACCCAGGTAAAGCATCGTCGTTGGGCTCCGTCACCATAGACGGTGATCGGTTCTCCTTTACGGGCTTGACTGATGAATCGGGGCACCACCATGCCGTACTGACCGGTTTGGCGAGGCCCCACGGTATTAAAGAGGCGGACGACGATGGTCGGCACATGCTTCTCGCGCCAATAGGCCAGGGCCAAGAATTCGTCGATCATTTTTGAGCAGGCGTAGCTCCATCGGCCCTTATTGGTCGCCCCCATGACGAGATCGTCATCCTCGCAAAACGGCACCTTGCTCGCTTTTCCGTAGACCTCGCTGGTTGAGGCAATCAACACTTTCTTTTTCTTCTTATTCGCCAATTCCAGCACGAGCTCGGTCCCTTTGATGTTCGTCTCGATCGTCCGCACCGGGCTTTCCACGATGAGCCGAACCCCAACCGCCGCAGCCAGGTGCACGACCACATCGGCCCGGTCGACCATTTCGGTCAAGACCGCACGGTTCATCATGGTCTCCAAGACATACTTGAAGCGCTGATGGGTCTTGAACGACTCGATGTTGAGAATGCTGCCCGTGGACAGATCATCGATGATCTCGACCCAGTCTCCCCGTTCCAACAACGCTTCGGCCAAGTGAGACCCGATGAACCCGGCTCCGCCTGTAATCAAATAGTGCATGAACGACTCCTAGCGGCGTAATCCAACCGCAGCAAGCTCTTGTTCGTACAACGTTGCCACGTCTCGCACCAGACGCTCCTTCGAAAAACGTGCGGTCACGAAAGCCCGTCCCGCGTCTCCCATACGCCTGCGAAGCAGGGCATCGCTCAAGAGGTACTCCATCCCGGCGGCTGCCCCATCGACATCACCCGGCGCAACCAAAATGCCATTGTCCCATACGGAAAATACCGTCCGGCCACCGTCACGCCGGACGACCTGCTCCCGGCCGGCCATCAGATCGGGAAGCCCGCCGACCCGCGTCGCGACGAACGGCACGCCGGCCGCCATCGCTTCGATGAGTGCCACGGGCGTGCCTTCATTCTCGGATGTCAGCAGAAGCACGTCCAGCTTTTCGTACACGCGACCGAGATCACGTTCCCACCCGATGAATCGCACGTGCGCCCGGATCCCGGAGCGAACGGCCGCGTCCTCGACGGCCTCTCGCAACTCTCCGTTGCCGACGAAGAGTAGCACGGGGGAGACGTGACCTTTGCGGATTTCCACCAACCGGCGGAACGCATCCACCGCCAGGGCCGGCCGTTTGATCGGCACCAACCGACCAACGAATCCAATGTGGAACGGCCTGGAATCCTCCCGACGTCCGTCCGGTTCTTGGATCCGATCGATAGCCAAAAATGGGGCAAGGTCAAGCCCGAGCGGGATCACCGAAAACTTCTCGCGAGGGGCGATGCGAAACGTACCGGATAATTGGTCCCTCTGCGCCGCGCTGATGGCGACAATCTTCGTCGTCACGACCGCCAAGCACCGTTCGATCCACAAAAACAGCGCCGTTTTGATCGGACTGAAATACCCATGAAAGACGTGCCCGTGAAACGTATGGATCCGAATAGGCACGCCGGCCAGCAATGCCGCGAGGCGCCCCAACGTCCCGGCCTTGGCCGTATGCGTATGCACGATGCACGGGCGCTCCCGCCGGAAGATCCCAACAAGCTTTCGCAACGCCGTCAGATCATCGAACCAGGATATCTCCCGACCGAGTTCGGGAACGACAAGCGGCGTGACCCCCTGTGCATCCGCGAAGTATCCCATGTCGCCTTCCAACTTGCCAACCGTTCCCGTGACCAACACCGACGCCCATCGGTCGTCGTTCAACCCTTGCGTGAGAAGCACCGCGTGAATCGACGGCCCGCCGACATTCAATCTTGCAATGACTCGAACGATCTTGGTTTGCCCCGCGCCCCCCGCTCCCTTGCCGGCGATCATGTCCGATTCCTGTGCCACCGCACCCTGGTGGGCTACCGAGCGCCGGCCGAAACTTACCGCCTCAGTTGCCCCTGCTCTGGCCTGGCGGCCGGATTCCCGGCTTCTCTTGCCTCATGACTTCCATTGACCTCTCCATGCCCATTGTGCGGCTGATCACTCGTCCCCATGATCGCATCATACGAACCTGCCGATGTTTCTTCGGCTTTGATCCGCTGCAGATAATCCAAGAAAATCGCCATCATGATTCCCAAGATCAGGGACAGCGCCGACGCAGCGACCATATTTTGCAATGTTTTGGGTTTGCTGGGGAATTTGGGAGGGATCGCATAGTCCATGATCTGAATGGCAGGAACATCCCTGGCCTCGGTGATTTTGGCCGACTCCAGCATGCCGGCCAACATCCCATACACCGCTTCCTCGACCTTGACCCGCCTGGTCAGGCGCTGCATGTCAAGGGCCAATTGCGGGGCCTCTTCGAATAACGGATAGATCTTCTTGGAGAGCGGCATGCGTTTCGTTTTCCGCGTCGCGTCGAAGCCGGACAGAGGCCCTTGCTCCAGTTTGTCCAGTTGCCGCCGCAGTTCTTGAATCTGCACCTCCAATTGAATGACTTCGGGATTCAAGGACGTCTCATAACTTTTCAACGCGGCCAATTCGACCTCGTGCGCGGTGATTTCCGCGTGAAGGTTGGCAGCCGTTTCTACGGCCCCTTCCGTCTGGAACTGCGGGACGACGAGATGGTGCGCGGCCTGGAATTCTTTGAGTTCATGCTCGGCCTCATCCAGTTTTTTCGCTTTCTCCGCAAGCCGTACCTCGATGAATTCGCGATTCCGCCTCGTTGCGGTAATCGAGAATTCCTTGTAGACGATCTCGAGATTGGCGAAGTAGGCGTTGGCAATGGAGGCGGCCATCGCCGGGTCATGGCTCGTCACCACAATATCGAGGGCCTTGGACTCGTTCGCCTTGCCCTTGACTTCCCCCCGCAATATCTGGATGGCATCGTCCTTCGACTCTACTCCGTAGTAGGGGAGCAGATTGAGTTGATCCACGACCCGGCTCGCCAAGGCTCGAGATTCCATGATCACTTTCATGGTATCCAGCAGCGAAGGTCCGCCGCTCCCCAACATGCCCATCACCATCGACGCACCGCCTCCACCGCTGCTCCCGCCGCCCCCCCCTCGACTGCCGCCGCCCCCCCCACCGCCGCCTAACGAAAGTCCTCCTCCGCTCAACGTATCTTCC
>FKKE01001821.1_pt3 | contig 21528 bp, 21 predicted proteins | sample 1106331 | NCBI WGS metagenome assembly FKKE01 (sample SAMEA3931202, study PRJEB13176) | freshwater metagenome | biome: Drinking water system; feature: drinking water; material: freshwater | place: China | collected 2013-02-06 | reverse complement strand
TCGATGCGTGTGTGTCACCCGGTAGACACCGTATGGAGCGCGGCGCCTCCGGCGACGCATGCGCGACCGGAGGTCGCGCGCTCCACTTTGGAGAGATAGCGCCGTGCCGGCGAGGGCGCCGGCGGTCCGAGGGGTCCGAGGGGTGACACACACGCACCCCGATCGCTCGCGCGAACCTGGCGCGGCTTGCGCGGTGCGTGTGTGTCACCCGACCCGCACGCTGGCGCCGCTTGCGCGGTGCGTGTGTGTCACCCGGCGCGGAGTGGCGGCCCCGGAGAGATTCGAACTCCCGACCGTCTGCTTAGGACGCAGCTGCTCTATCCAGCTGAGCTACGGGGCCGCACAGCGGGCTAGCTAGGCAAATCGCGCGCTGCCGGCAACCGCTTTGCGCGAGGCTGGCGCCTAACCCGCCATCAATGGCGAGTGGCCGCCCCGAACGCAGTTCCCGACGGAGCGGGTGGGGCGACTTCCGCGAACAATGACGCTATCACCCACTCTGTCATCGCGCTATCGCGCGCTGACAGCTCGCCCATCGAGGGCGAGCAGAAGGGAAACGCCATGGCGCAGAAATACGCCAACTTCTGGTCGCGCGCGGCCGCGAGCCTGACCGCGCTGTCGCACACGCAGGCCGGCGTGTTCCGCTGGGGCGTCGTCATCCTGCTGACGTTAGTGTGGATCGTCGGCGGCCTCGCGCTGTGGTGGAGCGAGGGGCCGACCGAAGCCATCTATCGCACCCTGGGCGCCGTCAGCATGTGGGACGAATATTTCAACGCCGCCGAGCCGTTGCGCGAGGTGGTGCGCTTCGCGGCCATCGCCACACCTGTGGTCGGTCTGCTGTTTGCGTTCTCCGGCCAGTTGGGGCGCTCGCTGGCGCGTCTTTTTAATCTTGGCGCGGCGCGCCACATCGTCGTGGCCGGCGATAGTCCGGCGGCGCTGTCGCTGGCGCAGGATTGCCGCCGGCGCAAGGATTCGGTGATCATGATCGCCGACGGGCTGGCGGACGAAACCGCGCTCGGCCTGCGGCGCAAAGGCGTCATCGTGCTCGAGGGCGACGCCACCCATCCCGAGACGCTGCGCACGGCGCGCGCGCACCACGCCGCCCACGTGGTGGCGTTCGAACCGGACGACACCGCCAATCTGCAGATCGAAGCCGCGGTGCGGCGTCTCGTCGGCGACGCCAAGCGCAAGCCGCCGATCGGCGTGCATGTCGCCACCCGTTCGCCGATGCTGCTGAAGGAAGCGCGCGAAATGCGCTCGGCGCAGATGCGCAAGAAGAAGCCGGCGGCGCCGCCGATCGATCCGAAGCCGTTCTCGCTCGAAGAAATGGCCGCGCGCGCGCTGATCCAAAAAGAGAGCCAGACCTTGCTGTCGCTCGCGCAGCAGCTGGGCCAGGAGCGGCTTCACATCGTATTCTTCGGCTTCGACGCCGCCGCCGAAGCGGTGGCGCAGCGTGTGCTGATGAGTTTGTGGTCTGCGCATTTCGCGCCGCCGCGGCTCACCGTGCTGGCGCCGGCGCACGAGGCGGTCGAGGCGGGCTTCCGCGCCCGCCATCGCGAAGCGTTCGCGCATCCGCACGTCTGGAGCGCCGACATCGCCTTCCTGCCGTTCGATTGGGACGCGGCTTCGATCGGGGCGGAATTGCTCGATGCGGTCGAGCAACAGCGCGGCAAGCCGACCGCCATCGTGGTGTCGACCGGCGCCGATCCCGGCAACATCCATCTCGCCATCGCCCTGAAGCGCGCCTGCAATCATGGCGGGCGCTGGCCGGCGCCGATCTTCATGCGCGAGACCAGCCAGTCGGAATTCTCGCAGCAATATGCGCGCGGTGACGAGACCGAGGAGCTCGATGCCTATCTGCAGGCGTTCGGCGCGCACCAGATCAACGCCACCCGCGCGCGCATCGTCGATGGCGCGCTGGATCAAGGCGCGGCGATCGCGCATGAGCATTACAATAAGGGTCTCGGCCAGCGCGACGAGGTCAGCATGCGCGAGCTGCAGTCGGCGATGAAGGATTGGAGCGACACGCTCGAGACTTATCGCGCCGCCAATCGCGCCGTCGCAGACTCGGCGCCGGTGAAACTCTGGGACGCGGGCTGGCGCCCGGCGGCCAAGGGCGAGAAAGGCGACACGGCGCCGACCGTGCCGGCTGAGCTGATGGAGAAAATGGCGCGCACCGAACACGATCGCTGGATGGCCGAGCGGCTCATGTCAGGCTGGCGCCCGACCGGCCAAGGCGAAGCGCGCAACAACGATCTGATGGCGCACGACAAGCTCGTCGGCTGGGAGGCGCTGAGCGAAGCCGACCGCAACAATGACGTGGTGCAGGTGCGCGCGGCGCTGGATGTCGCGCGGCTCATGCACAAGGACGGCTTCGTGCGGCGAAGCTAGATCGCGCCGCCGTCGTCACGGGTGATGACGATGACGGCCGAGCGCGGGAAGGCGTCGCCGCCATCGGGAAAGTTCGAGGGCGCCGCTGCGCCGCTCCAGCGAAGTTCGGCGAAGTTCACGCCCTCGACAGTGCTGGCGCCGGGGTGTTGAATCGAACAGAAGAAGGCCCGCTCGTCCGGCGCCATCGTCGGTCCGCAAATCTCGGCGCCGACCGGCCCTACCAGAAAGCGCTTGATCGGACGCGGACCGTCCGCGTCGAGCGGCGCGACGAAGACGCCGTCATTGCAATCGGCGAACACCCCGTCATTGCCGTCGGTGGCGATCCACACGCGATGATGCGAGTCGATGCAGAGATTGTCCGGGCACGCAAAGCGCGCGCCGGCATTGACCGCGACGCCGTCGAGCCGGGTCGAGACATGAGCTTGTGCGGCGCCGCCGCGCACGGGCGCGGTCAGCGCGCGGGCCTCGGGGTCGCCGCCCAGCGCGAACACGTCCCAGCTGAAGCGTTCCGCGCCGCAATCGCCGCCAGCTTCGTCGATGCGGACGATGTGTCCGGGCAGATTGTCCTGGGCGCGCTCTGGCTGCTCGCTTTCGCGCCGCGGATTGCCCGGGCGGGCGAAGCCGCGCTCGCTGTTATTGGTGCAGGCAATCAAAACCACGCCCTGGCCGCGCCAGGCATCGTCGCACAAGGCGGCGACGTCCTCCGGACGATCCATGGGCGTGGCGCCAAGCAAAAAGGCGGCGATGCGGGCGCGCATAAGCACGTCCGCCTCGTCGGCGAAGCGGATGGGCGAGCCGGCGGCGTGCGCCGCGGCGTTGGCGGTCTCCGCGTTGATCTTCAGCCAGCGACCCGAGCCGTCCTCCAGGAATTGCGCGCAATAGAGATCGCCGTCGTCGAGCAGATCCATGTTGGCGGCGCGATCGGCCGGATCGAAGCGGCCGCGCGACACAAATTTGTAGACATGCTCGTTGCGCTGATCGTCGCCGGTATAGACTGCGATGCGGCCGTCGGCGGTGAGCGCGGTGGTGGCGCACTCGTTGCGCTTGCGCCCGAGCGCGGTGCGCTTCTTCGGCGTCGATTTCGGATCGTAAGGATCGATCTCGACGATCCAGCCATAAAGCGCCGGCCCATGCGGATTTTCCGCCATGCGGAAGTGGCGCGGTGCCAGCGGCGCGGCTGCGGCGGGGCTGTCGGGATAAGCGAAGCTGGCGGCGTCGAGCGCCAGGGCGGGGTCGCGGCGCGCGCCGTCGAGATCGCTGTCGCTGCCGAAGAAGAAGCCTTCGAAATTTTCTTCGGCCGTCAGATAAGTGCCCCACGGCGTCTGGCCGCCGGCGCAATTGGCGAGCGTGCCGCAGCGCACCGCGTCGGCCGGGCCGTCGCCGCGATCGGGCTCGGCGCGATTGACGAGTGCAGCAGCCGCCGCGATCCACGGATGCTGCGCCGCCGGGCCGTGAAAATGCACCGGCGTGAACGGCGTGATCCGGCGATTGTGGCCCTCACCGGGCGCTGGATTGCGCCGCACCCGCCAATCGGCGCCCGTTCGCTCGATCTCGACGATGCTGACGCCGACGGCGGCAAACAAAGCTTCGAACTGCGCCGGCGTCGCGTCTTGCGGACGCGCAAGACTGGGGAACACCAAGTCAAGCTGGGCATATTCGTTGTTGGCGCAAGGATGAAGCGATCCTGGTCCTTCCGCGGCGGGAAGGCGAAGGTCGCCGAAAACAGCGCCAGCATGTCGTTGTTCTGGCCGAAGCGGCGTTCCTGTTCGCTTCGGGTCAGCGCGTCGAGATCGGCGCGCACCGGCATGTCCTCGAACAGGGCGTCGCCCCACGCGATCAGCGTGCGCCAGCTGTAACCGCGCGGCAGCGAGATGGTGTCGGCGGTGGTGGCGGGAATCGAGGCGAAGTCCGCCGCCGCCGGCGTGACGCAGGCGCCGAGTTGCAGCAGCGGCAGGCCGGCTAGGCCGCCGAGCAATGTTCGGCGTGAGGCAATGAGTTCGTTGATGTGTGGCGCCACGTTCGATCCCCGAAGTCCCGCGAGCTTATGGCGCCCGTGCGACTGTTCCGTGAAGCCCTACAGCATCGTGCGTCAAATGCGACCCACAGGCTGGGGCGATGCTTGTCGCATTTGACGCACATGAGATGCTGTAAAACCTATGGGCTTTGGCGCAGCTTATGGACTTGAAATCGGAAACCCTGCCCGCCCCGAAAACCATTCCGATTTCAAGTCCGCTGCGCCAGCGCTTCTCGCAGTTCTGCGATCTGCGACAGCTTCGCCTCGAACATCGACCAATCGTCGCGTTCGGCGATCGGCGCCCACAGCGCCTCGACCTCCTCGATCAGCATCGTGTGCGGCGCAGCGCGCTGGAAGTAGGGATGCGTCGGCGCCGCGCCGGCTTTGGTGCGCGCTTCAAGCCCGGCGCGGATCGGCGTGAACGCGGGCTTGGCGTAGAGCCCCGCTTGCGGACTGGCGGCGGCGCGCGCAGCGCTCGCCTCGCCGGCGAACCAGTCGTGAAAAAATTGATCCCAGCTGGCTTGCGTCTCGGTCAGCCAGCCGAACAGCGCCGAGGTGAACGCGAGATCGGGTTCGAACGCACCGCGCTCCAGATTCAATCTGGCGAACAGCGCGTCGCGCAGCCCGGTCTGATACGCCGGAACGAAACGCTGCAGCTCGGCTTCGAGCAAAGGCGCCGGACAGACGAGGCTGAGCGCGCCGCCCAGTTGCGCCAGCGCCCACGACACCCCCTCCGGCTGGCGGCCGAAGGCGTAGAGCCCGGTTTCGTCAAAATAGGCGGCGGTGAAACTTGGATCGCTGACCGGCACGAACCGCCATGGCCCGTAATCGAAGCTCTCGCCGGTGACATTGAGATTGTCGGTGTTGAGCACGCCATGGACGAAGCCCGCCGCCATCCAGCTCGCCGCAAGCCGGGCGCTGGCGGCGGCGATCTCGCCAAAGAGCGCGGCAGCGCGCGCTTCGCCGGAGAGGTCGAGATGTTGGGGATAGTAAGCGGCGCAGACGTGCTCGATCAGGGTGTGGATCAGGTCCGCCCGCTCGAAGAACGCCAGCCGCTGAAACGTGCCGAAGCGGATGTGGCTGTGCGACAGCCGCACCAGCACCGAGGACCGCGTCGGCGAGGGCTCGTCGCCGCGGGTCAGCGCCTCGCCGGTCTCGAACAGCGAAAACGCCTTGGAGGTGTAAACGCCGAGCGCCTCCAGCATGCCGGCGGCGAGCACTTCGCGGACGCCGCCCTTGAGCGTCAGCCGCCCGTCGCCGAAGCGGGAATAGGGGGTTTGGCCGGAGCCTTTGGTTCCGAGATCGAGCAGCCGGCCGGCGCCGTCGCGCAATTGCGCGAACAGGAAGCCGCGCCCGTCGCCGATGTCGGGATTGTAGGTGCGGAACTGGTGGCCGTGATAGCGCATGGCCAGCGGCGCCGGCATGTTGTTCGGCAGCGGCTCGAAGCGGGCGAAGTGCGCTGCCCAGGCTGCATCGCTCAAATCGCCGAGCCCGACGCGTTCGGCCCAATCCTGGTTCCGCCAGCGCAACACGTGCTGTGGAAATCGCGCCGCCGCCACCGGGTCGGCAAATTCCGGCCCGAGTTTCTCGAACAGAGGATCGGGTTGGTAGGGCGCGCGCATTCGTGTGATCTATTCGCCTGCGGCGCCGAAGTCATGCAGCATGTTGCGCGTTCGCGCGTGACGCGCGCTGCGGTTTGTGGCACTCATTGTTGGCAGAGGAAGGCGGGACAAAATGCCTGTGCGCAGCGCGAACAGCAGAGCCGGCGCGGTCGCCGTGCTGCTTGCGCTTATCGCCTGCAACGACGCCGCCAACGGCGCCAAGACTGAAGCGAGTTCGGCCGAGCGCGTCGCCGCCGCGCTCGACGTGTGCGGCGAGGATGCCGGCGCATTCGCCCAGAACGTGTGCGGCAATCGCGCGCTCGCCCAACTCGATAATCAGGTGCGTGAGGCATTGGTGGCGGAGTCCGCCAGCGTGTCGGACGCGGGCGCGCAGCTTCTGGTCCAGAATCAGAACCGTTGGCGCGAAGCCGCGCGCGTCAGCTGCCGCATCGTCGATCCGGACGCAGCGCCGACGCCTGAACAGCAGCGTTGTCTCGAAAACGAGTTCCGCGCCCGCGCGCGCGATGCGCAGAACACGGTCCAGGAGATCGGCGGCTACACCTTCCAGCGCATGGAGTTGGTCGACGCGGCGCCGATCTCGGCCGAGATCGCCGCCAATATGGGCGGCGCCGATATCGACCCGATCGAACGCGACATCCGCTTTCCCCGCATCGACGGGCCGCAGACGCCTGAAATTCGCCGCTTCAACGACCTCGTCGCCCAGCAGCCGCAATACGCGCTCGCCGACGCGGTCAATGAAAACGTCGATTATCGGATCGGCTTTGCCGGCCCCGAACTGATCTCGGTGCGTTTCGATTCCCGTTATGACGGACCGACGCTCGCCAACGTCGCCAAGACCATCCGCGTCATTACCGTGCTGATGACGGATGGGCGGCCGCTGACCGAAGCCGATGTGTTTCGCGCCGATTCCGGTTGGCGCGACTTCATTTCGGCGCGGGCGCTCGCCGAGATTCAGCGTCAGCTGCCCGATTATCCGCCGCCGCCGCGCCGCGATGTCTACGAAACCGCCACCAAGCCGCATCTGTGGCTGATCACCGAACGCAATCTGGTGCTGATCTTCCCGCCGCAATCGATGACCGGCTGGACCTACGCCGATCCGGCCGAGGGCGTCGAAGTGGCGATTCCCTGGACCGAGCTGCGCGCTTATCTCAATCCCGCGGCGCCGGCGCCGATCCGCCCGCCGGTTTGAACCGCCTGCGACCGTTCGCCTAAGCGCAGCGGACTTGAAATCGGAATCAATCTTGGGGCAGGCGCAATTTCCGATTTCAAGTCCATAAGCTGCGCTAAAGCCCACAGGTTCTACAGCATCTTATGTGCGTCAAATGTGACAAGCGTTCGCCCCCATCCCGTGGGTCGCATTTGACGCACGATGCTGTAGGCGCGCGCGCGCCGCAAATACGCTAACAGCGCGCCCATGGCCTCGCGGACCGGATCCATGCTTGCGCTGGCGGGCGTCGTGCTCATCGGCATGACCGGCTTCGGCGTATTCCTGCCGATCTTTCCGTTTCTGTCGTTGGAGCTGGGGGCCACGCCGACGGCGACGACGATCGCGATGGGCGCGTACTCGCTCGGCCAGTTCGTGGCATCGCCGTTTTGGGGTCGGTTGAGCGATCGGGTGGGGCGCAAACCGATCCTGATCGCCGGGCTCTTGGGCGGCGTTGCGTCCTACATCTGGATCGCGCACGCGGCGAGCGTCTACGAACTCGGGGCCGCGCGCCTCTTTGGTGGGCTGATGGCGGGCAATGTCGGCGCCGCCTTCGCCGCCGCCGCCGATCTCGCCGACGACAAGACGCGCGCGCGCAATATGGGCCTGCTCGGCGCGGCGGTGGGTTTCGGCTTTATCGCGGGCCCGGCGCTCGGCGCGCTGCTGATCGGCGATCATCCGGATCGCGAGAGCTTTGCCTTGGTGTGTTACGCCTCCGCGGCGCTCGCCGCACTGGCGGCGCTGGCGGCGGTGTTTCTGTTCCGCGAGAGTTTGGACGCCACAGCGCGCGCGACGCCCGGCGAGGCGCGGCCCCGGCGCCTCGCGCTACTGACTTCGCGCCCGGCTTTGGCGCGCTTCGTGCTGGTCACTTTCCTGGTGATCGCCGCGCAAGCCTTGATGGAAACGACGTTCGGACTCTGGGCCGACGCGGAATTGAACTGGGGGCCGCGCGAGGTCGGCTGGACTTTGGCCGCGCTCGGCGCTGGCGCTGTCGTGTTGCAGGGCGGCGGGGCGGGACGCGCCGCGCGCGTGCTCGGCGAGCGGCTGACGCTGCTGATCGGTCTGGCCTTGTTCGCCGCCGGCTTCGGCGGTCTGGCGGTGTCACACGAGGTGCCGACGATGGCGGCGTCGCTGGCCGCGTTGGTGATCGGCATCGGCCTCGCCACGCCGGCGCTCAACGCGCTGATCGCAGCGCAGGCCGAAGAAAAAGAGCGCGGCGCCGTGATGGGGCTTTCGCAATCGGCCTCGGCGCTTGGACGTGTGCTGGGTCCGCTCGGCGCCGGGGCGATCTTCGATCAGCTTGGTTCGGGCGCGCCGTTCGCGGTCGCGGCGTTGTTGATCATCGGCGCTCTGTTCGTGGCGCTGGGTGAGCCGGCAAGCTCGGCAGTCGGCAGTCGGCAGTAGGCAGTCAGCGCTCGTCAGAATAGTCGCGCCAGACGCCATCCTTGTCTCGGACCTCGTATCCGGTCTCGGTTTTGCGCACCGCCGGCGCGGCCAGCGGCGCCTTGCCGTGGCCGCCTGGAATGTCGAGCACGTAAGCCGGTTGCGCCAGGCCGGAGGCGCGTTGGTGCAATTGCCGCGTCAGTCGTCGGCCTTCCTCGATGCTGCAGCGGAAGTGCGATGTGCCCGGCGCCTTGTCGAGATGGTGCAGATAATAGGGTTTCACCCGTGCTTCGACCAAGGCGCGCATGAGCGCTTCGAGCGCATCGGCGTCGTCGTTGACGCCCTTGAGCAGCACGGTCTGCGCCAGCATCGGCACGCCGGCGTCGACGATGCGGGCGATGGCCGCCCGCGCTTGCGCGGTGAGTTCGCGCACATGATTGGCGTGCAGCACCACGTAGGTGGTTGCGCCCTCGGCGCGCAACGCCTCGACGAAATCCGGCGTCACCCGCAGCGGATCGGCGACCGGCACGCGCGTGTGCCAGCGGATGATCTTCACGCGCGCGATGGCGGCCAAGCGCGCGGTGATCTCGCGCACGCGCCGCGCCGAGAGCATGAACGGATCGCCGCCGGTGAGGATGACTTCCCAGATGCCGGGCTGGCTTTCGATGTAGGCGAGCGCCGCGTCCAGCTCGGCGCCGGTCAGCGCGCCGTCGCCGGCGGGCCCCACCATCTCGCGCCGGAAGCAGAAGCGGCAATAGACCGGGCAGACATGCACCAGCTTCAGCAGGCAGCGATCCGGATAGCGGTGCACGACACCTTTCACCGGTGAGTGCGCATCGTCGCCGATCGGATCGCTCAGTTCGTCCGGCGCGATATCGAGCTCGCGCGCGTCGGGGCGGAACTGCGCCGCGATCGGATCGTTTGCATCCGACGCATCGATCAGCGCCTCCATCGCCGGCGTGATGGCGACGGCGTAGCGGGCAGCGACTTGAGCGAGGGCGTCGGCAGGTTGGAGCGGGGGCTTCCAGCCCGCATGCGCGCGCTCCAACTTTTCCGCATCGGTGCTCAAACTAAACTCCAAACGCCTTGGCATATTTCACCCGGCCGCCGCGCGTGAGCGCGCCCGGTTCGAACTCCAGCGCCATGAAGGACGGGCCGGAGAAGGGGGCTTGCAGCGATTCCGCGATTTTGGGCGAGAAACCGAAGCGGGGATAGTACGTCGCATGCCCAAGCACAACGACGCCAACGCACCCGAGCTCTTCGCAGCGCGCATTTCCCGCTCGGATCAACGCGCCGCCGAGACCCTGGCTTTGGAACGCCGGCAGCACCGCAACCGGCGCCAACGCCGCCGCCTGAAGCGTTTCGCCGTTTCGCTCGATCGCGAGCCGCGAATAGAGAATGTGCCCCTGGATCGCGACATCGCTGCCCGCAACCAGCTCCACCAGCACGTCGCCGTCGGCGCGGAGCTGTTCGACCAGGTTTGCCTCTTCGTCGCGGCCGAACGCATGCCGGATGACTTGCCGGATGGCGGGATAGTCAGAGGCCGCGGCGCCGCGGATCATTGCTCTTGGACCGTTGCGACGGCGGTTGCAGAACGGGAGCGCGGCGCTCCGCGCCGCATGCGCGGCAGGCGCCGCGCGCTCCAACCTCCAACCGCTTGAGCTGGCCGGCGAGGGCGCCGGCGGTCCAAGATCGCCGCACTCATTCCGGCGTCCACAATACATCGTTGATGTGCCGCGCGCCGGTCGCCAGCATCACCAGCCGGTCGAAACCCATCGCGACGCCGCTCGCGGGCGGCATGTGCGCCAGCGCGCCCAGGAAATCCTCATCGATCGGCCAGCTTTTGCCGTAGCGCTTTTGCTTCTGATCCATCGCTGCGATCAAGCGCGCGCGCTGCTCTGCCGGATCGGTGAGCTCGCCGAAGCCGTTCGCCAGCTCGACGCCGCACGCATAAAGCTCGAAGCGCTCGGCGACGCTCGCGTCGTGGGCGCAGCGCTGCGCCAGAGCGGCCTCGGAAATGGGATATTCCGCCAGCAGCGTCAGCGCCGGCGCGCCGAGATGCGGTTCGATGCGGACGATATCGCGCGAGAAGGCGTCCGCCTTTTCCCCGCCCCCTTGTGGGGCGGGGGCAGTGGGTGGGGGGCGGCGTAAACGCTCTGGCGCCTGCATGTCGGAACGCCCCTCCTCCCCCAACCCCTCCTCCACAAGGGAGGAGGGGGGATGCCGCGCAAACGCGTCCCGCACCGTGATCCGCTCCGCCGCCGCGAACGGGTCGCAGACCTTGTCGCGCCAGCGCAGCGACGATGCGTTCGCAGCGCGCGCCGCGACGCGCACGATCTCGACGCAATCGTCCATGATCGCCTCGTAGGGCGCGCCGGCGCGATACCATTCGATCATCGTGAACTCGGGCGCATGCAGCGGTCCGGTCTCGCCGCGCCGCCAAGTCTTGCCGAAGAAGAAGAGCTTCTCCTCGCCGGCGGCCAGCAGCTTCTTCATCGCGAATTCGGGGCTGGTGTGGAGGTACCGTTCGCCAACTTCGAACGCATCGATATGCGTCTCGGCCCCGGGCGAAACCGCCAGCATGCTGGGCTCGGCCTCGGTGAAGCCTTGGGCCCAGAACCACTCGCGCACCACGCGCGCGATTGCCGTCCGCGCCGCCAGAAACGGCCGGCGGTCGGCGTGGCGGTCCTTGTCCCACCAACCGGTCACGCCCTTCCCCCTTGTGGGGAAGGGTCGGGGATGGGGGTGCAAGCGCGGAAACTTTGACGCAGCGCAGCCGCTACCCCCGCCCCCGACCCCGACCCACAAGGGGGCGGGGAGAAGGTGTCGCGCTTTCCCGAAGCGGCGAACGCGGCTAGAGAGGCCCCCAATTCCGGTCCTTTCGGTCAGTTCAGGGCCCGCCGCACCCCGGCCGGCCAAGTGAGGTTTACGTGGTCAAAGTCATCGCCAGCGACGTCCGCAAAGGCAACGTGCTCGAGCACGAGGACGGCAAGCTTTACGTGGTCATGAGCCACGAAACCTTCCGCCCGGGCAAGGGCACGCCGACCACCACCATCGTCATGCGCCGCATCGTCGATGGGGTGAAGACGACGGCGGTGTTCAAGACCACCGATAGCCTGGAGAAGGCGTTCGTCGAGCAGATCAAGCATTCGTTCCTTTATGACGACGGCGACGCCGGCCTCGTGTTCATGAACCCGACCACCTACGATCAGGTGCACCTGTCGCGCGACATGGTCGGGGATTCGGTCGCCTATCTGCAGCCGGAAATGGTGGTCGATCTCACCATGTACGAAGGCCAGGCGCTGTCGATCGAATTGCCGCCGCGGGTGACGCTGACCATCGAATCGACCGAGCCGGTGGTGAAGGGCCAGACCGCGTCGTCGTCCTACAAGCCTGCGGTGCTCGACAATGGCGTGCGCACCATGGTGCCGCCGCACATCGAAGCCGGCACGCGCGTGGTGATCTCGACCGAAGACGGCTCCTACGTCGAGCGCGCGAAGGACTGATCGCGCGCGGTGGCTTTCACCATCCACCGCCTCGCCTCGGGCGACGTTGCGCTCTGCCGCGCGCTGAACGCGCTGTTCGGCGCCGCGTTCGACGATGCCGAGCATTACGGCGCCAAGCCGCCCGCCGACGCCTATTTCGAAGCGCTTCTCCGCAAGGAGCATGTGATCCCGCTGGTGGCGCTGAGCGACGGTGAGGCGATCGGCGGACTTGTCGCCTACGAGCTGGAGAAGTTCGAGCAGCAGCGAAGCGAGATCTACATCTACGATCTGGCGGTGGCGGAAGCGCATCGCCGCCAAGGCGTCGCCACGGCGCTCATCCGCTATCTCGGCGACATCGCCTCGAGCCGCGGCGCCTGGGTGATCTATGTTCAGGCCGATTACGGCGACGAGCCCGCCATTGCGCTTTACACCAAGCTCGGCCGCCGCGAAGACGTCATGCATTTCGATATCGATGTGGAGACCAAGCCCTGATGCCGTGGTTTCGCCTCTTCGCTTTGGGTGAGGATTTTCCGGTGATCATCGACGGCAATGTCGAGATCGTCGGCTTCTACACCACGCGCTATGTCGAGGCGGCGAGCGCATCGGAAGCGGAAGCGATCGCCTCGGACTTGTTGTTCGAGGACGAGGATCTGCAGCCGCCGCCCGGTTACGAGGACATCCAGCCGCGGCTGGTGTTCGAGGAGATCGAGCAGGTCGCCGAGCCGATCGATATCGACGACAATTTCTCTTTCTTCCCGATGGACGAAGACGAGGACGCGTGACGATGGCCAAGGTCACCATCTATCACAACCCGAAATGCGGCACGTCGCGCACTGTGCTGGCGATGATCGAGGAAGCCGGTCACACGCCGGAGGTAATCGAGTATCTCAAAGTCGGCTGGAGCAAGGCGCAGCTGAAGCAGCTGTTCGCCGCCGCCGGTTTGACGCCGCGCGAGGCGATGCGCGCCAACGCGCCCGAAGCCGAACCGCTGCTCGATCCGAAAACCTCCGACGCCAAAATCATCGACGCCATGGTGGCGCACCCGATCCTGGTCAACCGCCCGTTCGTGGTTGCGCCGAAAGGCGTGCGCCTGGCGCGGCCGAAGGAGCGGGTGCTGGAGATATTGTGAGCTTTCTTCCTTCTCCTGAACCAGGAGAAGGGGCGCTGTGCTTGCGGCAGTCGCGAATCCGCCCAAGCATTTGCACCAGCGCCCGCACTCCGATACACCCAGCCCCGCCGGTTAAGGGAACGCGGTTGAAATCCGCGGCTGCTCCCGCAGCTGTAAGCGGCGAGTGCGTTGGCCAAGACCACTGGAGCCATGCTCCGGGAAGGGGCCGGCGCGCATCGACCCGCAAAGCCAGAAGACCTGCCGGCGTGAACGCCTTTGGCCCGGGATGCGGCCGCGGAGGTCGATGTGCGGCGGATGATTGCAGCGATTGCGCTCGCGTGCGCGCCGGCGGCGCAGGCTGAGCCGCGCCGCGTCGTCAGTCTCGATTATTGCGCCGATCAGTTCGTGCTCGCGCTGGCGGATCGCGATGAGATCGCGGCGCTTTCGCGCGGCTCGTTGCGCGAAGATTCCTATTTCCGCGATCGCGCCCGCGGCGTCCGTCAAACGCGCGGCACGCTGGAAGAAGTGCTGGCGCTGCGCCCCGATCTCGTTGTCCGCAATTGGGGCGGGCCGTGGGACGCAGCCGAGGTTTATGGCCGCTTCGGCGTGCCGGTGCTGCAGGTCGGCGATGCGCCGGACTTCGCCGCGGCGCGTGCGGACCTGATCGATGCGGCGGCGGCGCTCGGGCACGCCGAACGCGGCGCGGCGTTGGCGCGCGATCTCGATCTGCGCCTCGCGCGGCTTTCAACGCAACGCGGCGGCGCGCCCGTAATGTACCTCTCCGCCGGCGGCGCCGTGGCCGGCGGCGGCACGATGATGGACGCGGTGATCGCCGCGGCGGGTGGGCGCAATGTCCGCGCCGATGCGGGCTGGCAGGTGCTCCCGCTCGAGCGGCTGGTGCAAACGCCGCCGTCGCTTGTGGCGCTCGGTTTCTTCGACACCGAGCGCGAGCGCCTCAATGCCTGGTCGCCGTCGCGGCATCCGGCGCTGCGCCGCGCGCTTGCCAATGCGCGCACGATCGCGTTGCCGCCGGCTGCGATTGCCTGCGAAGCGTGGTTCGCCATCGACGCGGCCGAGGCGATCGCTGCGGCCTTGGCGGCGCCATGAGCGCGAACGCCCGCACATCGTTCGGACTTGCTGCGCTCAGCGTCGCGGCGCTCGCCGCCGCGTTATGGCTTGGGCCGGTGAGTGTCGATGTGTTCGGTACGGACGACGCCACGCGCGCCATCGTGTGGGACATCCGCCTGCCGCGCGCGCTGACAGCGTGGATCGCCGGCGCGGCGCTTGGCCTGTCGGGCGCGGCGCTGCAAGGACTGCTGCGCAATCCGCTGGCGGATTCCGGCGTACTCGGTTTGTCGGGCTTCGCCGCGCTCGGCGCCGTGCTGGCTTTTGCGTTTGGCTTGGCGGCGTTGGCGCCAGCGATGGCTGTTGCCTTCGCGCTCGGCGCCGCTGTTCTCGTGACCGCGCTCGGCTGGGCCGCGCGCGGCCCCGCGAGCCTGGTGCTGATCGGCGTCGGGCTGTCGAGCTTTGCTGGCGGGCTGATCGCGCTCGCGCTCAATCTCGCGCCCAATCCAGGCGCGCTGGCCGATCTTGTGAACTGGACGCTGGGCTCCGTCGAAGGCCGCTCGCTGGAGCATGTGGCGCTGGCCGGCGCGCTGCTGGCGCTCGGCGGCGCGCTCATTTTCGCCGCCGCGCGCGGACTCCAGGCGCTGACGCTGGGCGAGGAAGCCGCAGCCGCCATCGGCGCCGATCTCTCCCGCACGCGCGCGCTCGTGGTGCTCGGTGCGGCGGCGTGCACGGGCGGCGCCACCGCGGTTGCGGGCGTCATCGGTTTTGTCGGCATCGCCGCGCCGCATCTGGTGCGCGCGCTCGCCGGTCACGATCCGGCGCGGCTGCTGATGCCGAGCGCGCTCGCGGGCGGGGCGCTCTTGGTGGTGGCGGACATCGCCGTGCGGCTCTTGCCCACCGACACCGAACTCAAGCTCGGCGTCGCCGCCGCGTTGATCGGCGGACCGGTGTTCGCGCTCATCGCGGCGCGTCTTGCCTCGCGCGGAGGCGGCGCCTGATGCTTTCTCTTCGTGATGTCTCGGTCGATCTAGGTCGCACCCGCGCGCTCGACGGCGTTTCGCTCAGCGTCGCACCGGGCGAGATCGTCGCTTTGCTCGGGCCCAACGGCGCCGGCAAAACGACATTGCTGCGGGCGGCGCTCGGGCTGATCGAGGCACGCGGGGAGGTCAGGCTCGCCGATCGCGATCCGCGCACGCTCTCGGCGCGCGCGCGCGCTTTGTTGGCCGCCTATCTGCCGCAACGGCCGCAATCGATCTGGCCGATTACGGTCGAGGCGCTGACGGCGCTCGGGCGTTTTGCGCACGGCGCCGCGCCCGATCGCCTCGGCATACGCGATCAGGCGGCCGTGGATGGCGCCATCGCCGCGTGTGCGCTGAACGAATTGCGGACGCGGCGCATGGACGCGATTTCCGGCGGCGAGAAGGCGCGTGCGCATCTGGCGCGCGCGCTGGCGCAGCAAGCGCCGTTGTTGATGCTGGACGAACCGACGGCTGGTCTCGATCCGGCGCAAGCATTGGGCGTAACCGACATTCTGCGCCGTCACGCAAGCGGCGGCGGCGCGGTTCTGTTCTCCACCCACGATATCGCGCTCGCAGCCGGAACGGCGCACCGCGTCGTGCTGATGAAGCAGGGGCGCATTCTGGCCGACGGGCCGGCGGAGCAAGCGCTGACGCGAGAGGCGCTGGCTTCAGCCTATGACCGCAACGCCGAGCTGAGCCGGCATGGCGACGATCTGGTCGTGATCTTCCGGCGATGAAGTGTGATCAAGTCCCTCCAAGCCTCCCCTCTGTTCAGAGGGGAGGTGGTGTGGCGGCGACACGCAAAGCGCTGCGAAATTTAGCCTAGTTTCGCGCTCGCAGCTCGGCGATCATCCGCGCCGCGTGCTGGTTCTCGGGATCGAGGTCCAGCGAACGTTGGTAGTTGCGGATCGCCAGATCGCGTTGGCCGGCGTTCATGTAGGCTTCGCCCAAGCTGTCATAGGCGTTGGCCGATTGCGGAAACAATTCGACCGCGAGCGCGAAAATCTGAATCGCGTCAGCGATTCGTTGATTCGCCACGAGATCGTAGCCCAGATCGTTGAGCGTCTCTTCGTGCTCTTCTCCAGCATCCGGCTGCGCCAGCCGCGCTTGCCGCATGTGATCGATTGCGGCGCCGGCGCCTTGGGCGAGGATGGTTTCCCAGAGCCGGTCGAACAATTGCTGCTCGGGCAGGTGGTAGTCCTCGCCGAGCGCGATGGCGGCGAGCGAACGGGCGACGCCGGTGGCCGAGGCGCGGTCGCTGTTGCTCAGCACGATGATGGTGAGCCGTTCGCTGGGCATGCGGGCGATGAACGCGGAGAAGCCCTGGAACGAGCCGGAATGCGCGTAGGTCTGGCGCCCGAACCAATCGCCGATCAGCCAGCCGTAACCGTAGCGCTCGCGCACGGGCGTGAACATTTCGTCGAGGGCGCGGCGTGGAAGCAATTGCTCGGTGTAGAGCGCCTGATCCCAACGCAGCAGGTCGTGCGTGGTGGAAACCAGCCCGCCGTTGGCGAAGGCGGTGGTCTCGTTCGCATACTCCGGAACGACGAACGTATTGCCGCTCCAATCGTACCCGGAGGCGCGGTTCGCCAGCAACGCGCGGCCGTCGTAGAGGCGCGTGTCCGCCATGCCGAGCGGCGAGAAGATGTTCTCCTGCAAATAGTCGCCATAGTTCTTGCCGGACGCGCGTTCGACGATGAGGCCGAGCAGATAATAGCCGGAATTGCTGTAGCGGAAGCCTTCGCCGGGCGCGAACAGCAGCGGCAAGTCGCGGAACACATTGACGAAGCCGAGCCGCGTCTGCCGCTGCACCGACGTGACCTCGTCCCAATCCGGCTGACTGCTGAAATTGGGAATGCCGGAGGTATGGGTCAGCAGATGTCGAATGCTGATCGGCGCCCAGGCCTGCGGACAATTGTCGAGATACCGGCAGATCGGATCGTTGATGTCGAGGCGACCGCGCTCCTGCAATTGCATGATCGCCATCGCCGTGAATTGCTTGGTCAGCGAGGCGATGCGGAATACGGTCTGCGGCGTGTTCGGCGCGCCGAGTTCGTAATTGGCCATGCCATAGCCGCGGCTGACGAGCGGGACGCCGTCGCGGGCGATCAGAATCGATCCGCTGAATTGGGCGTGGCGAACCGCGGCTTGCATGTATTCGTCCACGCTTGATTGAAGTTCGCGACTGCCGGCCTCTTGCGCCGAGGGCGGCGGCGCCGTCTCGCCGGTCACGCAAGCAGTGGCGAGGCAAACGGCGGCAAGCAGTGGCATGAGGCGGGCGCGGATACGGCGCATGATAAACTCCTAAACAACAACCCGCGCGGCGATATCTTCATATCAAGATATCGCCGTCAAGATTTATCTTCGCGTGGAAATATCTCTTGTTGTGAGCGGAAGCGGCGCTAAAGTCGCGCGCGAATGACGCGGCAGCAAATCGATGTGGTCGATTCCCTCGTCGCCGATTGGCGGCGCGAGAATGCGCGCCTGCGGCCCGAGGCCATGCAGGTGGTGGGCCGGATCATCCGGTTGGGCCGTCTCTATCAGGACAATGTTTCAGCATTGTTGCGGCCGTACGGCTTGTCCTATTCCGACTTCGACGTGCTGGCGACGCTGCGCCGCTCCGGCGCGCCCTTCGAACTGACGCCGACCGATTTGCAGCAAAGCGTGCTGCTGACGTCAGGCGCGATGACGGCGTGCTTGCGCCGGCTGGAGGAGGCGCAACTGATCACGCGCCGCGCCGACGCCGAGGACGGCCGGCGTTCTTCGGCGCGGCTCAGCAAGCGTGGGCAGACGCTGGTGGAGAAGCTGATCGATCGGCGTTTTGCCTTGGCGGCCGAAGCTATCGCCGGGCTGAACCAGAAACAGGCGGATGAGCTGACGGCGCTGCTGCGCAAACTCGCGCGCTAACGTCACCAGCCGCCGCCGCCACCGCCGCCGCCGCCGCCGCCCGACGAACCGCCGCCGCCCGAGCCCGATGAACTCGAACTCTGCGGCAGCGCGCTCGAGACGCCCGAACTCATGTTGGCGATCATCGAATTGGTCACCGAACCGAGCGAGTCCGAGCCGCGCATGTTGCTCCAGCCGGGATTGTACTTCGCCGCTTCCTCGGGGATGAGGCGCTCGAAGTGCTTGGTCCAGGGTTCCTCGACGCCGAGAGCGACGGCATAGGGGAGAAACTTTTCGTAGCGCTCGATCGTCATCGGCGGCGGCGCTTGCGAGCCGGGTTCGGCGGCGTTGAGCTGGAGCTTCTCGGCCTTCTCCATGTAGAGACGGAAGCCTTCGATCTCGGTGCGAACGGCCTGACCCTTCGGCGTCGGGGCCGGGATGAAGTAGAGGAACGCCAGGTTGAGCGCCGCGAGCGCCGCGACGGCGAGCGTGTGCCAGCCGGTCCATTCCACCACCATAATCGAAGCGATGGCGATGGCGGCGACGGTCAGCACGATGGCGACGATGGTGTAGCCGATATTCCAGCGAAAATAGTCGGACCCGTATTTTCGGCCCAGCAACTGATGGAAGCGCTGATAGGCGGCGGTGAAACCGGAATCGTAGCTGCCGCCGAGCGACTTGATGCGCGAGCCGTGAAAAAGTTCATCTTCGAGCGCCAAGTCTTCGCCGGCGATGTCGCCGCGCGCGGCCGCGGCGGCTTCGCGCGTCAGGGTCGTGTTCTTCTTGTCGCTGGCGTCGATTCTGATCCGGCCCTTGATGGCGAGATGCATCAAGGTGGCGATCAGCGCGCGATGGCCGGAGACGGCGCGATGATAGATGTGATGCACGGCCGCGGGCGAGTAACCCGCCGGCGGTTCGTAGCGCGGAAACACCGGACCCTTCGGCGGATCGCGGCCGACGCGGTCGAAGCCGCGATAGAGAAACCAGAACAGGCCAAACAGCGATAGCGACAGCACGCCGAGCGCGCCGTAGCGTTGCCACAGGATGGCGTTGCGATCGGCGGCGGACGGCGGATCGATCAAGCCCTTGGCGAGGCCAATGGCGATGGTGAGTCCTTCACCTTGGCCGAGCGCACGCGTGGTTTCGAAGATGTGGCGATCGCCTTCGACTCTGTAGGCGTAGTCGCCGCCGGCGGCGCCAAGCGCGCCGGTATAGCCGCGCGTCTGCGTGACTTGCGCGCCGGCGGGGAGGGCGATCGCGGCGCGGGCGCGCCGGATCGGAAACGCCCAATAATTGCCGGTGACGTTCCAATAGAGTTCGTCGTAGGCGCCGAAATAGCGGATCTGGTTCTTCACCTCGTAGCGGATCGCGTAGGTGTGCGGCCCGAAATCGAGAAACACATCCTCGTCGCCGATGCGGATGCGGAAGGCGTTGTCGTCGGAATCGGTCTGATACGGCTCCTCGCGCCCGTCGCGTTCCACCGCGAGCACGCGATAATCGTAGGCGAGGCGATGGTTCTCGGCGTCGACATAGAAGCGGGGCAGGTCGCGGAAGATGCCGCGCTGAATCTGGGCGCCCTCGGCGATGACGGCGATGGTCTCGGTGACGACGATATCGCCGTCTTGCTCGACCTCAATCGCTACATTGAATGAGGTGATTTCCTCGCGCGCGAACGCGGGCGTCGCAATGAGCAGCGCCACGAGCGCCAGGAAATGCGTGCGCAGCGTTCTCATTGCGGGCTGAGCCCGACGGCGGGCGCGGCGCGCTCGCTGGCGGCGGTCAGTTCGAAGAAGGCGCGCTTGGCGATGCCGAACAGGCCGGCGACGAGGTTCGACGGGAAACTCTCGACCGCCGTGTTCAGCTCGCGCACGGCGCCGTTATAGAAGCGCCGCGCCATTTCGATCTTGTTTTCGGTGTCGGACAGCTCGTTCTGCAGAGCGAGGAAGTTCTGATTGGCCTTGAGTTCAGGATAGGCTTCGCCCAGCGCGATCAGCCGGCCCACCGGCCGTGAGAGCGCGCTCTCGGCTTCGCCGCGCGCTGCGGCGTCTTCGCCCGCAGCCAACGCCGCATTGCGCCGCTCGGCCACCTCCTCGAACAATTGCTTCTCGTGCGCGGCATAGGCTTTCACCGTGGCGACGAGTTGCGGAATGAGGTCGGCGCGGCGCTTCAGCTGCACGTCGATATCGGCCCAGCCATTGTTCACCATCTGCCGCCGGGCGATCAGGGTGTTGAAGAGCGCCACCACGAAGATGGCCAGCGCCGCGACGACGGCGAAGATGATCAGTTCGGGCACCAGCGCCTCCAGACGATGGGGCGAGGCTTACACAATCGCAGGGTGAGGTGCAAAGGCGGCCAAGACGGCCGGCTGAAAGTAAATTGTCCTAGCGGGCGATTTCTTTCAACGCGAAGCGTGGATAGGGCGCGATGGCGGCAAGAGGCTCACCTTCTCCTACGTCTTCGCGGCGGCCGCATTCGCTCTCAGGAGGTCCCTGCGTGTAAACAATTCTACGCAAACGGCATCGATGTGCGACTTCAAGAGAGCATTCTTGATCCTCGAATACACTACCAAGTCAACCGCTACGGGCAATTCCGTTTCATCGAGCATAGTCCACAACCGGCGTTCTGATTGCACATCGAGGTCGCCATACAGAACGATGTCAATGTCTGAGGCCGGGCCGGCCTTGCCGGTCGCGCGCGAGCCAAATATGCCGACGCGGTCTATGTGCCGCGCGTACGGAGCAAACGCGTGGAGCAGCGTGTTCCGTTCCTGCTTGGTCAAAATCGCAGTATTCATTTCAGCGCAGCTTCTCGCTTAAGACCGGTTCGATGGAGGGCATCGAGCAAACCAAGGTACGTGCTTTGAATTTCTTCGACAATCGCTGCGAAGTCGCTTTCGTCATAGGTGTGCGCCATCCGGTTGCGGGCATCCAAGGCGTTCATCCATTCTTTGCCGTTCGAAATGATCTTTGCCTTGTACGCCGCCCGTATTGCGGCGCGGGGGGTGCGCGTATCCAAGGTGATGCCGTCGGCGTCCAAGAGATCAGCCAGAAGGTTCCAGCCCAATTCCCAAGTATACTCGAAGCGCTGTATGACGCCTTCCTGTTCAAGGCTCGACAGCTCACGCTCTTCGAACAAGTCGATCGCCTCACTCAATAATCTGAATGCGCGCTTGTAGTTCTTGAATCGATACAGCCAACGAGGCTTGTCGCCTCTGGCCTTCCTTTTCTTCGCCGTCGCCAATTCACCCCTCCAGTCGTAGTATGGCGCACCCAGTTGCGACTACGCTATCCCCGCCCGGTTCGCCACCAGATCGTCGACCACGGCAGGATCGGCGAGCGTCGAGGTGTCGCC